>Ga0209487_1001267_pt1 | contig 21549 bp, 18 predicted proteins | sample Poulit2012_FD_187524 | JGI IMG/M metagenome (GOLD analysis project Ga0209487, IMG submission 187524) | Agricultural soil microbial communities from Georgia to study Nitrogen management - Poultry litter 2012 (SPAdes) (version 2) | ecosystem: Environmental > Terrestrial > Soil > Agricultural land...
ATGAGAAATCGGACAATATTTCAGTTTAATTTGTTGATTCTTAACATTGATTTGTGTGATAGATGTGGTTTGAACTGTTTCGAATTTATCGTTGGGCAACATCATCAATTCTTTATGCAATTTGAAAATTGCATCTGAATCTTGATTTTTCAATTTTTTGAATTTTTCTATATGTGATAGTTTTTCGTCTATAGTGTACAAAGGTGAAGATGAGCGAATGATTAAATTTTCTTTCGAATGATCTTCCAAATGTTTGGCTTTTTCGTCCCAAACCAAAATCTTTTTCTCATTGATTTTTCGATTCAGCATAATCATCGTAAATGGCTCAATTCCTTCCAAATCAACTTTTTCAACAAACTCATCGATCGACTGATAATTCAACAAATCGATCAAAACCAAGCCACGACTTTTTCTATAAGGTGGTTGATGCGAGTGCATTTTATATTCTCCATTCAATATGCAACACACATATTCTTCAGAATAAAAAATCCATGTTCCTCCAGAAAGCAAATCTTTGGGAGCTGTATATTTTTTCCCATTGATCGTTTCAGTGAAAATTTCATTTGAAGTAGGTCTAAGATGTGATTCATCGCGATTATGAGTTAAAATAAAATCGTTTTTTCCTGAACTAAAAATACTAACTATGCACAAAATATTTAATTTTGGATAAAGTTATTAATTATTATTTTTGTTCAAATTACTTATGCATGGTAAAAACTTCGACCGTTTTGTTGCGTCAGATTTCTGAGTTGATCCAAAAGTTGGAAACTCATGAATATACGCGAGAACTTTCTATCTTAAACGGCAATACCATTGGAAAACACATCCGCCACATTTTGGAGTTTTATCAGTGTTTGATTCAAGCATATGATTCTTCAACTTTGAATTATGACGAACGAAATAGAGATTTAACCATCGAAACCTCAATTGAAACAGCTCAAAGTGTTGTTGAAGAAATAATTTCTGAAATCAGAAATTTAGATTTGAAAAAAGAAATCGATTTGAAACAAGGTTTATTTGATGCTGAAATTCTTATAAAATCAAGCATTGAAAGAGAATTTTTGTACAATATAGAACACACGGTTCATCATTTAGCAATTGTAAGAATCGCTATCGAACAAAGCTTTGAGCATATTTCTCTTCCTCAAGATTTTGGAGTTGCATTTTCAACCAAGAATTATCGTGAAAGCTTTCAAAATTAAACCTTATGAATATTGGCCTTATTGGCTTTTTTACGCACCTTTTGTTCCGTATTGGATTTTGAGGTCGATACAATCTTCTTCGTTTAGTTATTTCTGTAAAGTCAATCCAGGCATAGAATTCGGTGGATTTTTAGATTATTCGAAATTTGATTTGCTCGATCAATTGCCCAATGAATTCAAACCTCAAACGATTTTAATTCAAATTAAAAATGAATTTGTAAATTCCTTTGATTTTCCATTCATAGTCAAACCCAATTTTGGTGAAAGAGGTGTTAATGTTGAATTGATTCAATCAGAAATGGATTGGGAAAATTATTCTTTCAACCAAAATATAATTATCCAAGAATACATCGATTTACCCTTAGAATTTGGAGTGTTTTATGTTCGTGAACCCGATCACGAAAAAGGTGAAATATTATCGATCACAGGTAAAGAATTTTTGGTTTTTAAATCAGATGGGAAAACAACTTTAGAAGAATTTGTTTTGAATCATCCGAGAACGGCAACAAGGATTGATTATTTGAAAAATAAATTCAAAGATCAATGGGAAATTGTGCTTCCTAAAGGTGAAGAAATACTTTTGGAACCGATTGGAAATCATAACCGAGGAACGCGATTTTATGATGCATCGGATTTGATCACTAAAGAGTTGAGCGATGCAATGGACAAATTGTCAAAGCATTTGAATGGATTTTATTATGGTCGTTTCGATGTGAAGTCAGAGTCGATCGATGCCTTTAAAAAAGGTGAATTTGTAGTTTTAGAAGTCAATGGTGCAAATTCAGAACCGACGCATATTTACGACGAAAAGTTCAATTTGACTCAAGCTTATCGTGAAGTGAAATCTCATTTGGATTATCAATATAAAATTTCGAAGTTTCATCCAAAGACTCATCGACCCAAAGATTTTTATCGAGCAATTTGGAAAAGAATTTCTCGAAAATTCAAATAAACAGCAATTATGTCATGTTTTGGTCGATGGAATACTTTGTGAAATTGATGCACTAAATTTACAGCATGAAATATCCCTTTCCTAAAAATTCTTTGTACGTTCCTTTGATTTTGCTTGTGATGATTTGGGGAACTTTTATTTTACAAGCTTTTGGTTTGGGAGAATTTAACTGTTATGGCATAGTTCCTCGCAATTGGATCGGATTGAGAGGGATTTTGTTCAGTCCTTTGTTTCATTCGGGTTGGAAACATATACTCAACAACACTTTTCCATTGATTGTTTTGAGTTTTTTTGCGGTTTTATTTTATCAGCGAATCGCTTATTATGTGATCGCTTTCGGATGGATTTTCACGGGTTTATTGGTTTGGTTATTTGGAAATTTATTGTCAGGCGACACCATAGGTTGTCATATAGGCGCTAGTAATTTAGTTTATTTATTGGCTTCTTTTGTTTTCTTTGGTGGAATTTTGAAAGGATCAAGAAATTTAATTGCGATTTCATTGATAGTAGTTTTCTTGTATGGAAGTATGGTTTGGGGAGTAATTCCTGAAGAATATTTACCGAATTTTTATCGAGAAAGTAACAATCGCATTTCGTGGGAAGGTCATTTGTCAGGAGCGATAGTAGGACTTATTTTTGCAGTTTTGACGAAGAATTATGGTCCTAAGGAAAAATCTTATTCTTGGGAAGAAAGGGATGAGTTGGATGCGCGTGAGGAATGGCTTTGGCAGCGATATAAGGAATCTTTGTCAGAAGAAGAAAGAAGAGCCATCGAAGAAAAATATGGTGAATTACCTGAGGAAGAAGATGATGAAGAGAGAAAAGTCGATGATAAAAAAGATGACGATGATTATTGGTTCACAACTTATACATAATTTCATTATCACTGTATAAATTTAAATAATTGCATTTGTATAAACTTTAACTGTTTTATGTTATATTACAAGCATGCTCGATTGACTTTTGGGTCACGGGTTTATTTTCATTTCCAAACAAAAAACATTTAAATTATAAAATGAGAGAGAATTTCACTCCAAAATTATTTTCATTATTAAAACAAGGGATAAGTCGCGAACAAATTCAGAAGGATTTGATGGCGGGATTGATAGTAGGAATTGTTGCATTGCCTTTGGCGATTGCTTTTGCAATTGCCTCTGGAGTATCGCCTGAGAAAGGAATTATCACTGCGATAGTTGCTGGATTGGTTATTTCTGTTTTAGGAGGAAGTAGGGTTCAAATCGGAGGGCCGACGGGTGCATTTATCGTTATTGTTTATGCAGTTGTACAGGATCATGGAGTCGATGGATTGATCATTGCCACCTTTATGGCGGGAATTATGCTCATAGGAATGGGGTTTGCACGGCTTGGAAATCTTCTGAAATTTATTCCCTATCCACTCATTGTTGGTTTTACAAGTGGAATTGCTGTCATTATATTTTCCTCTCAAATCAAAGATTTTTTCGGTTTACCTATAGATACAGTTCCAGCCAATTTTATCGATAAATGGAAAGTTTATTCTCAAAATTTTCATGGAATCAATTGGTTTTCAGTTGCAATTGCAGTTGTAACCATAATTATTTCATTGAATTTTCAGAAAATTTATAGTAAAATTCCAGGATCTATTGTAGCTATTACTTTAACAACATTGTTGGTTTATATATTTAAAATTCCGGTAGATACCATTGAGAGCACATTTGGAGAAATTCCAAATAAACTTTCGATGCCATCGATTCCCAACATTGATTTTGCGACTGTCCAACAATTGATTCAACCTGCTTTTGCTATTGCGTTGTTGGGTGGAATTGAATCTTTGCTTTCAGCGGTAGTTAGTGATGGTATGATCGGTAGGCGACATCGATCCAATGTGGAATTGATCGGTCAAGGAGCAGCCAATTGTATGTCGGCTATGTTTGGTGGAATACCAGCAACAGGTGCGATAGCAAGAACTGCTACCAATGTAAAAAATGGAGGTAGAACGCCCATAGCTGGAATTACTCATGCATTGGTTTTATTGGTGATTATGTTGGTGCTTTCTCCATTGGCAAAACTAATTCCTATGGCTTGTTTGGCTGGAATCCTGATCGTGGTTTCTTATCATATGAGCGAATGGAGACAATTCAAAATGTTGTTGAAAGGAAATAGGAGTGATGTGATGATATTATTGGTGACTTTCTTTTTGACTGTGGTTTTCGATTTGATCATTGCTATCGAAGTTGGAATTGTATTGTCGAGTTTTGTTTTGATGAAACGAATGAGTGATACGACAGAGATTAAACTTTCGAGAGATTCGTTTACAAGAGATGAAGAATTGGAAGATGATGAAGTGGTTGTTTTGCCAAAAGGAGTGACTATGTACGAAATTCACGGAGCTTTATTTTTTGGAGCTGCTCAAGCTTTCCAAGATACGATCAACCGAATGAATTATAGACCGAAAGTGTTGATTCTAAGAATGAGGCACGTACTTTTTATTGATGCAACTGGAATTTATCGATTGAAAGAAATAATCAATAAATTCAAAGAAAATGATAGAAAAGTGATTCTCTCTGAAGTAAAACCTGAAATTTTAGAAGACCTTATGAAAGGTGAAGTTTTCTCAGTTTTGGACAAAAAAAATGTGGTTCCTTCAATAGAAGATGCAGCAGTCAGATCTGAAGAAATTCTTGAAGAACTAAAAGAGTTGTCTAAGCAATAAATTATTTTTTATAAGATTTTGGATCGATAGATGCAGGTGACCAATGTTTTAAGAATTCTAAAACTTTCTTAGGTGAATGGCCTTTTCCTTCTTCTAAATAAGCAGAGTTTTGGGTATGAATACGATTGCCGTTTTTATCTAAAATTACAAAAACGGGAAATCCAAATCTCTGTGGGAAATCTAAGGTTTCTAATACATCTAAATTCGAATTTTCTTTGCTGTAATTTAAATGAACAACTTCGAAATTTTCATTCAAGTATTTTGAAATTTCTTCATCGGTGGTCACTAAATCATGAAAGAGTTTGCACCATCCACACCAATTTCCTCCGACTTGGATCAATATATGTTTATTTTTGTTTTGAGCGATTTTAACTGCATTTTCGATCTCTTGCTTGGCATCGGCTTCAGGATTGTAAACGTTAAATTTTTCTTGTGCCATCAAAGCATTCGACATAAAAAACACCAAAGACATTATCAAAATATTTTTCATCGTATAAATTTTCTCCAAAATTAACCCAAAGAACCAAGTCGAGCAACATTCGTATATTTTTTAACGCATACTTTTGGAGGTTAAATGATAGATGTGATTGTAAGTGAGTATTTTAATGGAAATGTTTTTTGAAAGAAGAATGATTTTAAAATATTTCGAATAATTTCAGAAAAACAATTTATCAGATGTATTTTTATCTATATTTGTAGGTTCATTTTAGTAGTAAATTATTTTAACAATTCGTTTTAATTGAGAGATTTCTTTTTTAATGAATTAACTCCTTTAGAAGGTATAATTCGCGAAGTAGTATTTTTTTTAAGGGTTTGACTTATCGATACTTACACGTATAGAGCGATTTAGAAGTCTTAATTAAATAACCTTAAAAAATGAACACAAGATATTTAGATTTAATAGAGCAATCTTTTGACTTTCCGCAGGAAGAATTCACCTTAGAAGATGACAATTTATTGTTTCATGGAATTGATTTGATGAAATTGATTGAAGAGCATGGAACTCCTCTGAAGTTGACTTATTTGCCGAAAATTTCACAAAACATTCAGAAAACCAAGAAATGGTTCAATACTGCAAGAAGAAAAATTGGATATTCAGGAAAGTATAATTATTGCTATTGTACGAAAAGTTCACATTTTCATCACGTTTTAAAGGAAGCATTGACCAACGACATTCATATAGAAACTTCGTCGGCTTATGATATAAACATAGTTGAGAGTTTATTGGAAGAAGGCTTGTTGACCAAGGATAAATATGTGATTTGCAATGGATTTAAACGAGGGAGATATATCGAAAATATTTCGAGATTGATCAATAATGGTCACAAAAAAGTAATTCCGATTCTTGACAATTACGAAGAATTACCATTGCTTTTAGAAGCGACTGATAAGAAATTTGAAATTGGAATTCGCATCGCTTCAGAAGAAGAACCGAAGTTTGAATTTTATACTTCTCGTTTAGGTATTGGATATAAGGACATCGTTCCTTTTTATAACAATTTCATTAGAGATGAAGAGAATGTGAAGTTAAAAATGCTTCATTTCTTCATCAACACGGGCATCAGAGACAATTCTTATTATTGGAATGAACTCAGCAAATGTTTACGAGTTTATGTAAAGTTGAAATTGGTTTGTCCAAGTTTGGATAGCTTAAATATAGGTGGAGGTTTTCCAGTAAAAAATTCTCCTGGTTTTGAGTTTGATTATGAATATATGATCGAGGAAATCCTCACTCAGATTAAAACAATTTGTGATGAATGGGAAGTTCCTGTTCCGAATATTTTTACAGAATTCGGGTCATTTACAGTAGGAGAGAGCGGTGCTATTATTTATCAAGTTTTACAACAGAAAAAACAAAACGATAGAGAGTCTTGGAACATGATCAACTCATCTTTTATGACGACTTTGCCAGATGCTTGGGCGATTAACAAGCGTTTTGTGCTGTTTCCAGTGAATCGTTGGCACGATAGATACGAGCGGGTTTTGTTGGGTGGATTGACATGTGATTCTGATGATTATTACAATTCAGAACAGCATGTGAATGCGATTTATTTGCCTAAATTTAATCCTAAAAAACCTTTGTATGTAGGTTTTTTCAATACGGGAGCTTATCAGGACAATATTGGCGGATTTGGTGGAATTCACCATTGTTTAATTCCTCAACCGAAATATTTATTGATCGATGAAAATTACGACGTAGAAGTATTTTCAGAAGAGCAAAGTCATGAAGAAGTATTAGATATATTGGGTTATAATAAATTCAAAAAATAATTAAACAAATTTATAATTAAAATGAGTAAAGGACCAGTTAGTAAGTTTATAGAGCATAACTATAGACATTTTAATGCAGCTGCTTTGATGGATGCTGCTAAAGGTTATGAAGCTCACTTGTTGGAAGGTGGGAAAATGTTGATTTCCTTGGCTGGCGCTATGAGTACTGCTGAGTTAGGGATTTCTTTGGCAGAGATGATTCGACAAGGGAAAGTCGATATTATTTCATGTACAGGTGCGAATTTAGAAGAAGATGTCATGAACTTGGTGGCTCATAAACATTATAAAAGAGTGCCTAATTATCGTGATTTGACACCTGAACAAGAAAAAGAATTGTTGGATCAGCACTACAATCGTGTGACAGATACTTGTATTCCAGAGGAGGAAGCTTTTCGACGTTTGCAAAAACATTTAGAAGACGTTTGGAAAGCGGCCGAAGAAAAAGGCGAAAGATATTTCCCTCATGAATATATTTATCAAGTGGTGAATTCTGGTGTATTGGAGCAGTATTATGAAATCGATCCGAAGGATTCTTGGATAGTTGCTGCAGCTGAAAGAAACTTGCCAATTGTAGTTCCAGGATGGGAAGACTCTACTTGTGGAAATATATTTACTTCCAATGTAATTAAAGGAAATTTGAAAGCTTCTACAGTTAAATCAGGAATTGAATACATGATTTATTTGACCGAATGGTACCGAGCAAATTCAGGTGGAAAAGGTGTTGGTTTTTTCCAAATTGGTGGTGGAATCGCCGGTGATTTCCCGATTTGTGTGGTTCCGATGATGTATCAGGATTTAGAATGGGAAGATGTTCCTTTCTGGTCTTATTTCTGTCAGATTTCTGATTCGACTACCTCTTATGGTTCTTACTCTGGAGCGGTTCCAAATGAGAAAATCACTTGGGGTAAATTGGATGTAGATACACCTAAATTTATAGTAGAATCCGATGCAACTATAGTTGCACCATTGATTTTTGCTTGGATTTTAGGGCAATAATTAAAAGATAAAATAAAATGAAATTAGGCGATGTCATTGGGCATCGCCTTTTTTATTTGAAAATTTTAAATGAAAAAGCCCTACAAATGCAGGGCTTAAATCATTTAAATCAAATATTGAAATCTATAAAGTCTCTTCTAACCATCTATAAAATTCCGTATGCCAAATCACTGAATTTTGTGGATTTAAAACCCAATGATTTTCTTCTGGAAAATACAATAATCTGCTTTTGATTCCTCTCAATTGTGCGACTTGATAAGCTTCCAATCCTTGCCCAATAGGAACTCTATAGTCTTTTCCACCTTGAATGATCAAAATAGGTGTATCCCATTTATCAACCATATTGCTCGGATCAAATTTCGAATAAGTTTTCATAGCGACTGCATTGTCCTTTTCCCAATATGCACCACCCATATCCCAGTTGGTAAAAAACAATTCTTCCGTATTGCCATACATCGATTTTAAATTGAAAACTCCATTGTGTGATATGAAAGTTTTGAATCTTTTGTTGTGAATTCCTGCCAAATAAAACACTGAATATCCACCGTAACTCGCTCCAATAGCTCCCAAACGCTCTGAATCTACATAAGGTTCTTTTGAAATATCATCAATAGCAGCTAAATAATCATCCATAACTTGACCACCCCAATCTTTGCTGATGGCTTCATTCCACTCAGTTCCATGCCCTGGCATTCCACGACGATTTGGAGCGATGACTATATAACCATTTGCGGCCATTAACTGGAAATTCCATCGGAAAGAATAAAATTGTGAAAGTGGAGATTGTGGTCCGCCTTGGCAATAAAGCAAAGTTGGATATTTTTTGTTCGGATCAAAATCTGGTGGATAAATCACCCAAGCCAACATATCTTTTCCATCTGTAGTTTTGATGTTTCTCTTTTCAACTTTACTCAATTGTATGCTGTTGTAAATATCATCGTTCAAATGCGTCAATTGCCTCATTTGACCATTTTTTAAATTAACAACATACAATTCAGCTGCATGATTCATATCTGTTCTGTTCACTACCAATTCGTTGCCCGATTGACCAACAATTCCATTCACATCAAAAATTCCATCGGTAATCTGAGTGATTTTAGCTTTGTGATTCAAATTTTTCAAATTGAAATCCAATGAGAATAGTTGAATGGTTCCTTTGGTTGGAGCGATGAAATAAATTCTTTTTCCATCTTCACTCCATTTGAAACTACTGATGGTTTCATCCCAATGTTCAGTCAAATTGGTTTTCACTCCATTGTACATGATTATGATATCATTCTTATCCGCCTCATATCCATCTCTTTTCATGCTTAAAAAAGCCAAAACACCATCTTTAGAAAAAGCCGGATTCGTATCATATCCCATCATTCCTTCGGTCAAATTAATGGTTTTTCCAGTAGCAACATCATATTCATAAATATCTGTATTGGTGCTTAACGCATAATCTTTTCCTTTGAGTTTTTTAGAAACATATAGAATTTTACTTCCATCATTGTTCCAAGTATAATCACCATGTCCACCAAATGGCATTTGAGGCGAGAAATAAGGTTCACCTTCCAATAAATCAATTCCATCAGCTTCAGGATTGTTTTTATCCTTTAAAATTAAATGTTTGTAATTTCCATCCAACCATTTGTCCCAATGTCTATAATGCAAATCATCGTAGATATAAACATTTGATTTGTCTAAATGTGGATAATAATCTTTGCCTAAAACTTTATCCAATTTTACTTCTTCGATTTCAATTGTATGCTTCCCATTGGATGAAATCGATTTGTGTGTAAGCAAATCTGAATAATCATCAATTTCAGTTGCTTCTCCACCTTTCACAGGTATCAAATAGTTTTTAGTGGTTTTTTCTTCAGTTTCTACATCAAATGCTGTAACCGAATAAACGACATTCTGTTTGTCATCGGTCAATCCTATTGGACTGATTCTCTTCAGTTTCCATAAAAGTTCGGGTGTCATCATATTTTGTGCATAAGTTTGTGCGCAAAATGCCATTGCAATAATCAACAGTATTTTTGACTTCATATTTATAATTTTGAAGTCCAAATATAATAAACACAAGAGTAGTAAAGGAAATTTAACTGGGAATAAACTCATTTAGATCAACTCTCAATTAAATTCAATTAATTTGTAAAATGTATTCAAAAGAAGAAGCGTCGAGGATAAGAAAAAAGTTTTGGGTTTCATTTGGTCAATATATGAAACTCCAAGATTCGGCCTGTAGTGCAAAAGTGAATTGGATCAACTATAAAACGGGTATCAAGTCTTTGGAATTTAAAACGGATGTAACTAATAAATTGGCGCGTATCGCTATTGAAATAACAGATCCTGACATAGAAATGCAAGCTTTGATGTTTGAGCAATTCGAAGAACTTCAACCGATGTTTCATGCACAAGTAGGAGAGGATTGGATTTGGTTTGATGAATATTTTGATGAATTTGGTAAACGAAAAGCCATGATAGAATTAAAACTCGAGAAAGTAAGTGTTTTTAGAGAATCAGATTGGCCAAAAATCATTGAATTCCTCAAAACAAATTTGCTGAAATTGGATGAATTTTGGTGCGACACAAAAGAAATTTTTGAAATTTTTAAATAAATTATTCTTCTACAACTTTAGAAGAACCAAATAATTTAGTCACAAGTGTAACTACAAAATAAGTCAAAATACCTGCACTCAATCCCAATAGAATTTCTTTTATAATCGATGGGAAATCGGTGAGAAAATCTTTGAAAAAATCGATTTGATGAGCGAAAATTCCACCAGAAACCAATATCAATGCGATGGTTCCTATTACGCTTAAAGATTTGATAATGACTGGAAGTGATATGACTAAAAGGTTACCTAAATTGAAGAAAAAACCTTTCCGTTCAGATTTTAAAATCAATTTATAACCCACATCATCCATTCTTACAATCAAAGTTACAATTCCATAAACACCTATAGTTGCTAAAAGCGCAACGATAGAAACCGTTAGAATCTGTACAACCAAAGTTTCATTCAAAACAGTACTCAGCGCAATGATTACAATTTCAACTGAAAGAATAAAATCGGTAATAATGGCCGAACGAACTTTTGTTTTCTCGGCTTCCAAACTAAGTTGTTTTTCCTCTTCGTAAATTTTCTTTGATTTATTTTTCGATTGAAATAAATATTCAACAATTTTGGCAATTCCTTCGTATGCCAAATAAAATCCACCAATAATCAGTGCTATTTTAGTTGCAATTGGAAGAAAAGAATTGAGCAAAAGAACTGCAGGAACTATAATTAATTTATTGACAAAAGAACCTTTTGTAATCGCCCATAAAACAGGAATTTCGCGTGAAGCTAAAAAACCAGTCGCTTTTTCAGCATTGACCGCTAAATCATCGCCCAGAATACCTGCTGTTTTTCTCGTTGCTATTTTACTTGTGACTGCCATATCATCCATTAAAGCGGCTATGTCGTCTAAAACTGCAAAAATTCCTGATGCCATACTCAAAGTTTTGTAATTGTAAATGTATGATTTAGAAATTGAATTTGAAACAAAATGTTTTTACCAATAAATCTCTATGACTCATATATCAAACCTATAATAACTCAACATCTGAAAGTTTTGTTTTATATTTGAAAATTGGGTTTTCAGTCCGATTGACTTTTAATAAAGGCTTGAAAAACTATTTCAACAATTGAAAAATGGCATGAATCGTTTTACACTTTTAAAAAATAGAAACATAAGTAAATGGATAGGTTTTTTGTTTGCTTTTCTGATTTTTGGTATGACGGTTTGGTTTTCCAATCAATTTGTTCAACAGTTAAAACACGAAGAACAATTAAAAATAGAAAATTATGCTCAAGCTGTTCAATTGTTAGGATCTGATGAAATTTTCAGTTCAAAAGTTCAGGAATATTTGGTAGGTATTACGGCTGCCAATAAAACACTTCCTGTGATTTTGGTCGATGAGGAAGATGAGTTGATTTTGGTGAGTAATATTTCAGAGGAAATTCAAAATGATTCAAAAAAATTAGAGAAAATTGTTTCTAAAATGAAACAATTGCACGAGCCAATTGAAGTTGATTTGGGTGAATTGGGGAAGCAATATGTTTATTATGAAAATTCACAATTGCTGAAGCGTTTACAATATTATCCGATGATTCTCATTCTAATCATTATTTTGTTTGCATATTTCAGCTATTGGTATTTTAAAACTTTGAAAAACACTGAACAGAGTTTTTTGTGGGCAGGTATGGCCAAAGAAACTGCTCATCAAATTGGAACCCCACTTTCATCGCTCATGGGTTGGATTGAGATACTCAAATTAGAAAATGTCAGTCAGGAACCTATTCAAGAAATGGAAAATGACATCGAGCGTTTGGAACAAATCACAGAACGATTTTCTAAAATTGGTTCATTGCCAGAATTGGAATTGCATAATATCGTTGAAGTTACCGAAAATTCAGTCAATTATCTGAAAAGTAGAACTTCGAAAAAAGTCGATTATCAGTTCAATTCAGACAAAGGTGAAATCAGAATTCCATTGAATGTGGCGCTTTACAGTTGGGTAATTGAAAATTTAATAAAAAATTCAGTCGATGCCATGCAAAGTGTCGGAGCTATCAGTGTTCATATTTCTGACAATTTGGATGATGTGATTGTAAGCATTACCGATACAGGACCAGGGATTTCCAAGAATTTGCACAAAAGAATATTCGAACCAGGTTATACTACCAAGAAAAGAGGTTGGGGTTTAGGTTTGTCTTTGGCGAAAAGAATTGTAGAAAATTATCACAAAGGAAAAATATTTGTAGCTAAATCTGACAAAGAATCAGGTACTGAAATTCAAATGATTTTGAAAAAGAAATAATTAGACTCCAAGAATTAATTTGGCTACAACAAAATAAATAAATACCCCTAAAACATCATTGCTCGTCGTGATAAATGGACCTGTAGAAACCGCAGGATCAATTCCTCTATTGTTCAAAAATATTGGAATGAAAGTTCCTATAAGAGCAGCATTGATAATCACGGTGATCAGAGCTATAATAATTGCTATAGATGTAATGAATGTGGTTCCAAAAACGAAATGACTGATAACCAAAACTATAGCTGCTATACCGGTTCCGTTCAAAAGTGCCAATAAAAATTCTTTGCCTAAACGATTGAGGATTTTGCCATTAATGGTTCCATTGGCCAAACCTTGAACCATAATTGCCGATGATTGAATGCCGACGTTTCCAGCGGTAGATTGAATCAGTGGAATGAAGAAGACCAGTCCATAAACCAACTCCAAAGCATCTTCATATTTTTGAATGATACTTCCTGCGCCTAAGCCACCGAACATACCAATCAATAACCAGGGCAAACGCGCTTTGGTCAACGCCCAAATGCTGTCGTTTGGTGCGACAGGTCGAGTGATACCCGCTGCTAATTGATAATTTTCATCTGCTTCGTCTCTTACAACATCTAATATATCGTCAACTGTAATTACACCTTGCAACCTTTTTAATTCATCGACTACCGGAATTTCCATTAAATCGTATTTCTGGATTTTAATGGCAACATCTACATCCTTATCCTGAATTTGAACATAATAAACTTTATCGTTGTAAACCTCTTCCAATAAGGTGTTTGAGGAAATAGTTAATAGTTTTTTCAAACTTAAAATCCCCAAAAGTGTATTGTCGTCGTCCACCACATAAATCGAATAAACCTGCTCCATTTCAGTGGCTTGTTTACGCATTTGACGGATGGCTCGAATGGCATTCCAATTTTTATTCACCACCACATATTCCTTTCTCATCAAACCTCCCGCAGTGTCCTCAGCATAGCGTAACAACTCGACTATATCTTGAGCGTGCTCTTTGTCTTCGAGTTGAGAGATAATTTCTGTTTGTTTCTTACGAGAAAGTTCACCGATAACGTCAACCGCATCGTCGGTGTCCATTTCGGTAATGAAGCCTTCGGCAATTTCTTTGGAAGAAAGTGATTGAAGAATTTTCTTTCGGTCATCTTCTTCTAATTCTAATAAAACATCAGCCGCAATTTCATTGTCAAACAAAGAAATCAAATAAGACTGATCCTCAATTTCCAAAGTAGGAAATAGCTCAGCTATGTCAGCAGGGTGGAAGTCTTCCAATAAACTCAAAGAGAGTTTTGGGTTTTGCTCCTCAATGGCTGACTTCAATTCAGAAATTAATTCTCTTGTGATTTTTACCTCCATGCTTCGATTTTCTTAGTTAATTCTATAAACCCAACCACAGAAAGCTGTTCAGCTCTTAGTTGAAACACCTTATCTTCAAAATCCGTACCCGAAGGTAAAATGCTTTTCAGTGCATTTTTAAGTGTTTTTCTTCTTTGATTAAATGCTAATTTAACCACATTGAAAAACAGTTTCTCATCGACTTCTAACTTTTCCGTATGCCTTCTCATACGCATCACACCCGATTTGACTTTGGGTGGTGGAGTGAAAACTTGTTCAGATACGGTAAATAAATATTCAGTGGTATAATAAGCTTGCGTCAAAACAGACAAGATTCCATAAACTTTTGAACCTTCTTTTGAACAAATTCTTTCTGCAACTTCTTTCTGGAACATTCCGACCATTTCCGGAATTTGATTCCTGTTTTCAATTATTTTAAAAACAATTTGAGTCGATATATTATAAGGAAAATTTCCTAAAATACAAATCGGCTCTTGATTGAAATGTCGATTCAATTCCATTTTCAAAAAATCCTCCGAATAAATTGTCAATTCAGGATAATTTTTTTGTAGAAATTCAACCGATTCATGGTCAATTTCAACTACAGAAATGTTTTGTTTGGCTTCGATTAAAAACTTTGTTAAAACTCCCATACCCGGGCCTATTTCCAATACTTGATTGTAGTCTTCCCAAGTCAATGAATCCACTATGCGTTGGGCAATATTCTTGTCTTTCAAAAAATGTTGTCCCAGATGTTTTTTAGCTCTAACAGTCATAGTGCGAAGATAAAAATTATATGTGAGTTGAGCTGGGTAAATTGAAATTCAAAAACTGATTTTTTCAAATAGAGAAGTGGAGAAATTGGTTTAAATCATAAAAAATGATATTATATTGCAAAAAATAAAACGAGATGATGAACATTAATTCGAAGTATAAACTTCTTTTAGCAAGTACAAGCACCATTCATGGCAGTGGATATTTAGAATATATATTGGACGAAGCAGTCGAATTTTTAGATGCCAAAGAGATATTGTTCATTCCTTATGCTCGACCTTCGGGTTTGACTTATGACGAATATACAGAGTTGCCACGCAAAGCATTTGCTCAGAAAAATATTCAAGTGAAAGGCATACATGAATTTGATAAACCCAAAGTTGCCATAGAAAATGCAGAAGCTATTTTTATAGGTGGAGGAAATACTTTTTTATTGCTTAAAACCTTATACGAAAAAGAATTAATGGATGTTTTGCGTAAAGTCGTAGCGACAGGAACTCCTTATATGGGAAGCAGTGCAGGTAGTAATATCACAGGTTTGACCGTAGGGACGACCAACGATATGCCGATTGTTTACCCACCGAGTTTTAACGCTTTGGGATTCATTCCTTTTAACATCAATCCACATTATTTAGATCCAGATCCAAATTCCACCCACAAAGGTGAAACCAGAGAAACCCGAATCAAAGAATTTCATCATTTCAATTCTCAAGTGGTTATAGGTTTGAGAGAGGGAAGTTGGTTGGAAATTGAAAATGGAGAAATAGAACTGAAGGGAAATCTTACTGCAAGATTGTTTCAAGCACAAGAGGAACCCATAGAATTAGAGCCAGGAAAATTTAATTTTTAAAAATTATTCCATTTTATCTTTGTCCCAAGCTTCGGTGTTTTTTATACCTAATTCTTCTGGGTTGAAATGATATTTTTTGACTTTTAATTTTTTCTGTCTTTCAAAATCTCTCAGAGCTTTGATGGCTGGTTTTTGCAATAATAAAATGGCGATAAAGTTCAGCCAAGCCATTAAACCAACTCCTATATCACCCATATCCCAAGCACGAGCGGAAGTGTTGATGGCTCCGAAAATGATGGTTCCTAATAATACAATTCTCAGAGTGAATAAAGCAATGGGATTCATTTTATTTTTATACATAAAACTCAAATTGGTTTCAGCCATATAATAATATGCCATCAAAGTTGTAAACACAAAAAAGAATAGGGCAATGGCTACAAAACCTGAACCCAAACCAGGGAAGAAACTATCAATTGCATGTTGGGTAAATTCAGGACCTGAATCTACTCCAGGTAACATTTCGACTAAATATCCGCCTTGTCCATCTTCGGTATTGTACAAACCTGAAAATAAAATCATCAAAGCTGTTGCTGTACATACAAAAATTGTATCTACATAAACTGAAAACGCCTGTACTAAACCTTGTTCAGCCGGATGTTTTACTTCTGCTGCAGCAGCTGCGTGTGGAGCAGTACCTTGACCGGCTTCGTTCGAATATAATCCTCTTTTCACACCCATGGCTATGGCAGAACCTATAATTCCTCCAAAAGTAGCGTGAGTTCCAAAGGCACTTTCAAATATCAATTGGAACATGGCAGGAATCTGAGTTACATTCATCAAAATAATAATGGTCGCCATCAATATATAACCGATGGCCATAAAAGGAACGACGATTTCAGCTGTTTTAGCAATTCGTTTTACACCACCGAAAATAATAAATCCTAAAAGTATGGCGATTCCAATTCCAGTATAAAGAGTGTCAATTTCATAAGCGTGCTTGATCGCTGCTGCCGCACTGTTACTCTGAACGCCCGGCAAGAAAAACGCACAAGAAATCAAAGTAATCACCGCAAATAAAATCGCATACCAATTCATGCCTAATCCTTTTTTGATGTAAAAAGCAGGACCACCTCGGTATTCGCCATCTTTTACTTCCTTATAGATTTGCCCCAAAGTCGCTTCTACAAAAGCAGTTGCCGCACCTATGAAAGCAATTAACCACATCCAAAAAACAGCACCAGGTCCACCGATGGCAATCGCTGTAGCAACTCCGGCTATGTTTCCGGTTCCAATTCGTCCGGATATGGCAATTGAAAATGCTTGGAATGAACTTACTCCTTTGTCTGATGATTTTCCTTTAAATAATAAGCTGACCATCGTTTTGAGTAATCTGACTTGTACAAATCGAGTACGAATTGAAAAGTACAATCCACCGATTATACAAAGTGCTACTAAAAAATCACTCCAAATAATTTTCAATAAAAAATCTATAATATCTCCCATGTGTTCAATGTGTCTAATTTGTGTTTTGATTATAAGTTAACTTTTTTAAATCCTTTTGAAATGGTAATTAAATAAACAACCAAATGTATAATACCTATTACCATAGAGAAGTAGAATAAACCTACTTCGTTAATTTGTCCGGTTTCAGGGTTTAAATCGGCAGTGAAATGATGTGCCAAGGCAACGATCAATAAAATCACGGTTAAAACCAAACCTGAAATACCTACGGTACGATTGGCTTTGATTTGAATATCCGGTTGTATAGAAGTTAGTTTACTATGTTTTATGCTATAGAATAAATAGATATCTAACCCAATAATCATCCATAAAATCAAACGCATCCAAGTATCAAATGGCAAAAATATCATCATAAAAAAGCAAGTGAGTATTCCTAAAATCGGTATCAAAGGAACCAAAGGAACACGAAAAGCTCTTGGTGCATCTGGCATAGTTCTTCTTAAAATCAATACGCCCAAACAAACCAATATAAATGCAAATAAAGTTCCTATACTCGTCATTTCGCCGACCACTCGACCTGGTACAAATGCAGCAAATAAACTTATAAATACCAAAAAGAATAAATTGGATTTATAAGGTGTTTTGAATTTTGGATGAATGGTCGAAAACACTCTTGGAATCAATCCATCTTTGCTCATCGAATAGAACACTCGGCTTTGACCTAAAAGTAAAACCAAAATTACAGAAGCATAACCAAATAAAATTGCAACAACTATAGATGTATTTAACCAAGGATAAGCTGCATCTACAACTCCATCAGCTCCCATAGGTCCCATATTGTTAATTGCTACAGCTACAGGTGCAAGTGAATCCGTAGGATCGGCACTGTAGTTTTTGTAATTCGTCACTCCTGTCATTACAAAAGCAAATAAAATGTAAAGTACAGTACATATCAATAAAGAACCTAATATCCCGTAAGGCATGGCTTTTTTAGGATTTTTGGTTTCTTGGGCGGCTGTACTCACCGCATCGAATCCGATATAAGCAAAGAAAACAATTGCAGCTGCTCGAATGATACCTGAGAATCCATATTCACCAAATCTTCCCGTATTTTCAGGTATAAATGGAACATGATTTTCTGGTCGAATGTATTGGAAACCAACAGCGATAAAAATCAGAACCAAAGCAACTTTTACAACTACGATTATATTGTTTACAAATGAAGATTGTCGAGTTCCACGAATGAGAACCAATGACATAATAATTACTATAAAAACAGCTGGTAAATTCATGAATCCATGAATTACTTCACCTGATTCCAACTTCAAACTATCGAATGGCGTCATCAATAATTCCTTGGGAAAATTGAACCCAAATTCCGTCAAGAATTTATCCAAATATCCCGACCAACTCGATGCTACAGTCGCTGCGCCTACGGCATATTCTAAGACCAAATCCCATCCGATGATCCAAGCGACAAATTCTCCCATGGTTGCGTAGGAATAAGTATAGGCACTTCCTGCGACAGGTATCATCGATGCGAATTCAGCATAACATAGACCTGCAAATGCACAACCTATGGCAGCAATGATGAATGAAAAAATGATAGAAGGTCCGGCATAATTTGCGGCAGCGATGCCTGTGATTGAAAATAATCCAGCGCCTATGATGGCTCCAATTCCAAGTGAAATCAATCCCCAAGTTCCTAAAGATTTTTCTAGGGCATATTCGCCCGTCTCACTGGCTTCGGCCAATAGGTCGGCCAATGGCTTTCTAGTAAATAAACTCATCCAATTGTCTCTTTTTGTGTTAACAAGAAAAACAAATGTAATAAAAACTATATAGAAAATGAATAATCTATTGAGTATATAGAAAATTGTATTCAATTGCTCATTTGTAGAGCGATTGAAATTCAAATGAAATTTAGAATGGGAAAAAATTGATCAGAAATTAACTTCCAATCAATCATTTAAAAAAGTAAGAGAAATATTTAAGGAATTGGTAAAAAAAAACCGTCCCATGTAAAGAATGAGACGGTTCATATATTATTTAGAAAGTTCAGCTTCTAATTCTTCGGTCAACTTCATATTATGGAAAACTTGTTGAACATCATCCTCATTTTCAAATGCTTCTAACATTTTGAAAATGGTCATCGCCTGATCCAATGGCAATTCCTCTTCATGATGTGGAATTCTTGCCAGTTCAGAATTTTTTGGTTCAACTCCTAATTCAGCTAATTTTTGAGAAACATTGCCGTATTCGCTGAAAGGACAATAGATGAAATAATCATCACCTTCTTCTTCGAAAGTATCTGCTCCATGTTCGATGAGTTCTAATTGAAGTTCTTCCCAATCCATTGATAAAGAACCTTTATCGATGGTGAAAACACCCAAACGGTCGAATAAAAATTCCAAAGACCCATTGGTTCCTAAACTTCCATTGAATTTGTTGAAAATCGCACGAACGTTTGCTACCGTTCGATTGTTATTGTCAGTTGTACATTCTACAAAAATCGCAATACCGTTGGGACCATAGCCTTCGAAAGTGATTTGCTCATAATTATCAGCTCCGGCGCCCGTTGCTTTTTTTATGGCTCGCTCTATATTGTCTTTAGGCATATTGGCTCCCTTAGCATTCTGAAGTGCAGTACGCAAAGCGGGATTGGTTTCAGGGTCGCCATTCATACCATTTTCTTTGATAGCGATATGAATTTCTTTAACTATCCTTGAGAAAATCTTCGATCTCTGTTTGTCTTGTTTTCCCTTTCTTTCCTTAATATTTGACCATTTACTATGTCCAGCCATAAATGAAAAATTAAATTGAATAAAATTGTTAAAAGACGTTAGCAGCAAAGATACAAAATTTGCTTGCCTAACTAAAAATTCTATAGTGTTTGAAAATTTTAATCGCTATTGATCAATCCAAATAAGCATTGATTTTATTGATCGTCAAATCTTTAAAGTCTTTTACAACTATGTTGGCCAAAGTGAAATCTTGATGATGTGTATTGCCACCATTATATCCTGCACAGAAAATTCCTGCTTTGTGTGCAGCTATAATTCCATTGGTTGAATCCTCAATTACAATGCAATTGTTTTTATTTTCTTGGGCAATTTCAGATGCTTTGATAAAAATCTCTGGATGAGGTTTGGATGCTTTTAGATCTTCACCACTGATTTTGTCGATGAAAAATTCATCCAATTTAAATTTATCGAAAACCATGTTTATAGTAGTGTGAGAAGCAGATGAAGCCAGAACTAATTTGATATCATTTTCATAATAATGTTCAATCAATTTTTTGACGCCTTCTATGAGTCCAAAATCTTTATCTGAATAAAAAAGTTCTTTGAAATGTTTTCTTTTCGATGTAAACATTTCTTCCATTGAAGTTTTTAAGTTGAAATTTTCGATCAGAGTTCTACAAACTCTTCTTGTAGTTGCTCCCGCAAATGATGCATAGAGCTCGGCTGATACATCGATTTCGAATTCTTCGAACATTTTGAAATAAGCTTTTCGATGCAGAGGTTCGGTATCAACGATGACTCCATCCATATCGAAAAGAACGGCTTTGAGTGACATTTTAATTGATTTTGTGTGAATATAATTTTGAATTAAACTTTCGAATTACATAACTATTTTGGCTTCATAATCACTTTCGTTGCCTAAACGATCAACGGATTGAATTGCAATAGTTGTCAATGGTTTTCCATCTTTGATTCTGGATAAAATTTTTGAATTTTGATGGGCTTCATAAATTTCAGTTACCCATTCATTTCCATATTTCATATGTAAAATCCAATGTTTGACATGAGAATTTTTTTCGCAATTGCAATCCCAAGATGCTTCTATATATTGAATATCGGTTAATACATTCAATTTAGGTCTTTCTTCAACCAAAGGTTTAAGCCAAGGCGTCTTTGGAACAAGTGCTTTTTTTTGATAAGGTCCAGATTTTAAGGTATTTAGCATGGTTGAATTTAAACCAGCAAAAGACCAATGTGCAACTCCTTTGCTTTCAGGAACCAATTGACGTGTTAAATGAATTTGTCTAACGATTTCTGATGGTTTGTTGGGAACTCTGACTTCAACTGTATTTAGTCCTGGCCATAAATGACGTTGATGTGTGTTTTCAGATGCCCACCATTGCAATAAATCAGCAAAATTCTGTCTTGGAGCATCTACTGGCCAATACAATTGTGGAGTGAAATAATCAATCCATCCTTC
>Ga0209487_1001268_pt1 | contig 21548 bp, 19 predicted proteins | sample Poulit2012_FD_187524 | JGI IMG/M metagenome (GOLD analysis project Ga0209487, IMG submission 187524) | Agricultural soil microbial communities from Georgia to study Nitrogen management - Poultry litter 2012 (SPAdes) (version 2) | ecosystem: Environmental > Terrestrial > Soil > Agricultural land...
TCAGGATGAGATTGATGACGACGATCGTGCCGACGACGTTTTGACGGGTTCGCCCTTCTGGATGGTGATTTGCCAGGAGGCCTCACCGGTTTCGTGAAAATCGGTGACCTCGTGGCCGTCGTCTACGGCCCATTGCGGGATGGTCTCGGTGCCTTGGGTGCAATCAAAGTCGATGACCAAGTGTTGTCCGGGGGCTAATTCGGCTATGGCGTCCTTCGCCTCAAGTAGCGGGAAGGGGCACACCGCGCCCAGTGAATCTAACGCGAAATAGCCATCACCAAGATCGCGGGCCGTCGTCGTATCGAGACTGGGCATATTGACCGCCTGTACTCCGACAAAGCTTGCAGCAGGATTGCCCGGAGTGGCGGGGGCACTAGTGCGGTTGGTAGCTTGGGTGGTTTTTGCGGGTTTTGCGGGTTTGAGCCAGAATTTAGCTCCGACGCCAATACCAACGGCGATGAATACTAGGGCAACCCAACCCTGAAAACTAAACAGACTGGTTTCCACCATGCCGTTGCCCACCGTGCAACCACCGGCCAGTGACGCGCCGACACCCATGAGCATACCGCCGGCCACGGAGCGTACTGCCGTGGTGGCATCGGGCACCCGAATGCGGAACTCACCGGTAACTTTGGCGGCAATGAACGCGCCAACCAGCAGGCCCAACACAAGCATGACACCCCAGTCGATGTAGCTATTTTCGCCGGTGACCGAGTATTGCAGCGTATTGGCCGTTGGGGTGGTAATGCCCAGACCGCTATTGCGTCCGCTGGCTGCCGATAGTGGCCAAGCAATTACGCCCAGCAGCCCCACCAGTGCGCCCGCGGTATACAGCGACAACGGACGTTTCCACGCCGGCCGGTTGCCTAGTCGTGCCACTTGCGGCGCTTTGGCGTTCTGAGCCTGAAAATGGCGTACCAGAATGATGGTGAGCACACTGATTGCAATGGCGAACCACCAAGCCGAGATACCAAATGCCTCGGGTAGCGTGGTCAGGCCGGTGTCCCAGGATTTCATCCAGTCGTTGAAGCCGGCCAGCGCCCCGGTTTTCATCATTGCAGCCGACAGTGCGTACATTGCCAGCGCGATCCAGGAACCCACCAGGCCCTCGGCGGAGCGGTACCAGGTGCCAGAAGCACAACCACCGGCCAAGATAATGCCCAACCCGAACAGAAAACCACCGACGACGACGGCGCCGGGTGCAAACGTACTGTATTCCGGGGAAATGACGCCGGTGGAGGTCAGCGCGGCAAGCCCGACCGCGTGGATAGAGATGACGATAAGCAGCGCAACAAATGTGCGCCAGGAGCGCTGCATGAAAATGTCACGAATCATGCCGGTGACGCAAAATCTGCCGCGCTGCATCACAACGCCCAGTACGGCACCGACTACTAAACCGGTAAGAATCATGGGTACCTGCCTTTCGGTGACCACGGGATTTGAGTTGCTAAAAGCCTAGGAGGGGGCAAAAATCGCGCCAAAAGTTTCGACAAAAATCTTAACTAAACGTCATAAAACCTGGTTCATGGGCCGTTTCTTGTCATTCACGTGCCGCAGGTGCAGGCGTATGATAGTGGGCTGACCCCGTTGGTGGAAGGTGAGTGTTTTCGTGTCCGTGGTGCTGGCTGCCGTACCCGTTGTCGTGGTGATTGGGCTGCTACTAACGCGACTGCCCGCATGGGTGCCACCGGTTGCCGGGGTTGCGACCGCTATCGCCGTTGGACTGGGCGTTCTGGATGCGAACGTGGATGAACTGGTCGGTACGGTGGGTGACTCGTTGGTGACGATGCTGAAAGTGCTGGCCATCATTGGCGGCGGTGTCACGCTAGCGCGGACCATGGATCGTACCGGGGCGCAAAAACAGTTGGCTGACTGGCTGGCTGCCGGGGGCGCCTCACTGGGCTCGGCCCTGTTAATGGCCAACGGTGTGGTGCCGTTTATGGAAGCGGTAACCGGTTTCGGTGTGTCACTAATTATCGGGTTGCCATTGACCCTGGCCTTCGGCTTCAACGCCTATCATGCCGCGTTGATTACCCTGATGGGCATCGCTATTGGGCCGTGGGGTTCGATGGGGCCCGGCACCCTATTGGGCGCTGAACTGGCAGGCCAGAGTTTGACTGGTATGGGCATCGCCTCTGCCGTCGCCAACTTCCCGGCATTTATTATTTCCGGTGCCGTTGCCGCATTTGTGGCCGCCAGAGCGGCAAAAGTTACCGGTGCGAAACGGCTGGGCTATCTGGGTATCGGGGCATTGTCCGGGCTGGTATTGGCCGTATTGGTGTTCAGCTCCAACGTGCTGCTTGGCACCCCGGTGGCCGGTGCGGTGGCTTCAGCGCTGGTGTCACTGGGATGGTTGTTGGTAACGCGGAAAGGTAAGCTGCGGCCCGGTCCCGGCGGATCCATTATCCCGTATGCGGTGTTGGTGGTGGGCACCATTGCCGGACAATTACTGGCCGGCATGCTACCAATCGGTTGGTTATCCGAAGTGATTTCTAGCCCGGCACTTTACGCATTCACCGGCGTGGGAGTGGCCTTGGCGCAGTATCGGCGTCCCACTCCAGGTCTAGCCCCGGATGCCTGGCGTTTATGGTTGAACACCGGGGTGCCTACCGCGTTGTATATTTGTTTCGGCGTCGTTATGCAGGGCGGCCATATCGCCGAAACACTAGCCCAATCACTGGCCGATTTAGGCGACGGGTATATCTTTTTGATGCCCGTCATCGGGGCATTAGGCGGGTATATGACTGCTTCCGGAACCGGCACCAACGCGATGTTTGGTCCCACCCAGGTTGCCGTTGGTACGCAATTGGATATTCACCCGCAATGGTCGATGGCCTTGAATAACGCGGCCGGGTGTTGGGGTACAATCGCTTCGCCGGCGCGTATTGAATTGGCCTATCAGTTGGCCGTGGGCCCGTCGATGCAGGACGAGGGACCACATGTGACTCGCGGCCGGTTGCTGGCCGTTACGATTCCGGTACTGGCGGTAACCGCTATGTGCTGGGGGATTCTGGCGTATTTTCTGCTGCCAGGGCTGGCTGCGGTCTAACAGGTTTGGCTGCGGTCTAAGCGGCAAGGAGCGTATCAGGTATTGTTTGGATTATGGCGCTGTTTCGGCGTCGTCTTTGAACGCATTGAACACTAAATACACCACGGCGATGGCGATCAGTACGATACCAACCACAAATGTGGGTAATGAAAAATAGCCGGTGAAAAAGTTAATCGCCAACGATGAGCCCATCACTAGACCACCGATTATCAGTAACAGTGTCATGCCTACCGTGGCGGGTTTTGCACGGCGTGGGTTTGCCAAATCTTTTTCGCTCAAGCCTCTGCGTGGTTCCATACCCGCCATTATCGTCCGGGCCGCAGCACTACACAATTCCGGTGCGGTAGGCGAACACGACGGCTTGCACCCGATCCCGCGCCCCCAATTTGGTGAGCACTTTGCCCACATGGGTTTTCACCGTGGTGGCCGAAACGAAGAGTTTGGCGGCAATTTCGGCGTTAGACAGTCCGGCCGCCATGGCTTCAAGCACTTCGCGCTCGCGGGCGGTTAGGGTGGCCAGCGCCGCCAGATCGCCATCATTTTCCGCTGACGGCGTGGCACGTTTGGGGGTCACCAAGTGTTCCAGCAGGCGTTTGGTAGTGGACGGCGCGATCACGGCGTCTCCGTGATAGACCGAATCGATAGCGGTTAATAATTGTTCGGGCGGGGCATCCTTGAGCAAAAACCCGCTGGCCCCGGCGTCGATGGCATCCAGTGCGTACTGGTCTAAATCAAAGGTAGTGAGCATAATGATTTTGATTCCGGGGTTGTGCTCTAGCAGGGCCTTGGTTGCAGCAATGCCATCCATGATCGGCATGCGAACATCCATCAGGACGACGTCGGCGGAGCGGATATGCGCCGAGTTCACAGCCTGCTGCCCGTCGGAGGCCTCGCCGGTGACCGTAAGATCCTCGCGCGAATTGATCAGCATGGACAGTCCGGATCGGATGAGCTGCTGGTCGTCAACGATAGCCACTTTGATTGTCATGTTATCCATTCTCATAGGGTAAATGCGCGTGTACTCGGAACCCGCCGGAGGCTTTGGGCCCGGCGGAAAATGACCCATCATATAGTGCGGTGCGTTCTCGCATGCCCACCAGACCCTGCCCGGCGTGATCCGTTTCGGTGGTGCCCTGGCCGTCGTCGTCAACGGTCACCGATACACCGGTATCGCGCCAGGTTAGTGTGACCGTTGCGCTGGCGTTATTGCCCGCATGCCGGGACACGTTTGTCAGGGCCTCCTGGACGATGCGATACAACACCAGTTCGGCACCCTCGGCTATGTGGCGCCCGGTTTCGCCGGATTCGTGCAGGGTCACATTCAAACCGGATAGTTGCACGGTGGCGATCAGTTGGGGCAGATCGGCTAGACCGGGCTGCGGTATAGTTTCGACAGCGTCGGTATCGCGGAGTACCCCGAGCAGTCGCCGCATCTGCTGGAGCGCCTCGCGGCCGGTATCGGCGATGGTCTCTAAGGTATTCGAGGCGATATCCGGGTTGGTCTTGGCCGCGTATCGTCCGCCATCCGCCTGCGAAATCACCACCTGCAACGAGTGGGCAACAATATCGTGTAGCTCTCTAGCGATGCGATTGCGCTCATCGGCGGCGGCCAGTTCGCGTTCTTGCCGGGCTTCAACGCGCAGTTGTTCGGCGCGGGTTTGTAGGGTTTCCAAGCGGATGCGCCGGGTGCGTTGCACATTGCCAATCGCCCAGAACAACACGACCAGGGCGATGACCGGGATGCTGATGGGCAGCGCATATTTCAGCCCCGGTCCTTCATATAGTTCACCCTGACTGTAAGTACCGGCCCAAAAATGTGGCACCGCAGCCATTTTGGCGGCAAAGAGTAATGCCCCAACCAGGGCAGTAATGAAGCCAGAAACTGAGGCCCACATGGGGGCCAAATGCGCCAGATTCTGGACGGTGAGCACCACCATAATCATCGATGGCACCATATCCGGGCCAAGGAATAAATGCACCAGGGAACCAACGACGACGACGGCTGCCGAAGCCACCGGGTTGGTGCGCCGGAAAATCCATGGCGCCATGTGCAACACGAGGATAGTGATTATCACGGTCTGCAGCGCCCATTGCGGCCAATGGCGGACGATAACGGGGAAGGAGGTTACCGTCAGGGAGTCCACCGAGAGCAGCAGGGTCAGCCCTAATAACGGTACAATAATGAGCCCGTCGGTGATGCGCGGATGCTGGTGCCAAAACCGGGTTGCTCGTTCAAAGACTTTCACTAACGACCCGCCAGCCACTGCACAATATCGGCGGCCGGGCCGGTGCGTGCTTGAAGATAGCCGGTGCCGGCAAATAGGTGGGTAAAACGTGGGTCACGGGCTTCAATGGCGGCGCGTTTGATCGGACTGGTCAGTGCGTTGACTTCCGGGTAGGCGGCCGGCGCGTCTAGTGCAAGTAAGTCATTGACCAGCGAGCGTGAAACCCGGCCCGAAAAGGCACGGGTCAGCGCGGTGGTACCCGATCGATCATGTTGCAGCATGTACCGGTGTAGGGGGTTACTGCCGGCCTCATCGGTGAGTAAAAGTGCTGTACCAACTGCTGCGGCAACAGCACCGTGGTTCAGCACGGTTTCAACGTCGTCCGGCGTCATAATCCCACCGGCAGCAATGACTGGGGCGTCAACGGTAATGTTTTCCAGCAGCTGGAGCAGCGGTGTATCTTCCGGATTGGCCAATGGATCGTGTACTGAGCGGTGCCCGCCGGCCTCTGGGCCTTGAACTACTAGAAAATCGGCGCCGCGCGCCGCCGCGGTGCTGGCTTCAGCCACTGTTGTTACCGTTACGCCCACCTGAGTACCGGATGCATGCAGCCGGTCAAAAACTTCCGGGGCCGGTAGCCCGAAGGTGAAGGATACGATGGGCCATTGGCCGGCCACCCCAAGTTTGGCATCCCAGTCGTCGGTGACCGATTCACCGGCTTGTTCAACGCTTGGGATTTCAACATCAAGCTGGGCGGCCAGTGGCAAGAGCTTTTGCCGGTATGCTGTGAGCTTTTCGGTGCGCTGCTTACGCGATTGGGCCTGGTCTACTGCGGTATTGGCAACATCGGGCACAAATAGGTTCACCCCGATATTGCCGGTATCCGCAACCGAGCGATACTGTTGGGCGATAAGCGCCGCCGTCTTATTGCCACCCGCCAAAAATCCAAGGGCACCGGTCGATGCCACGGCCGCCGCTAATTCGGGGGTCGAAGGGCCACCGGCCATTGGTGCGGCAACGATTGGGTGCTGAAAGTCCATGTTTCCCTCCGGCTGGTGCTGGTTCAATGCGCCACCAAGTCTAAAACGATCCGGCGCTGAACCGAAGAGTAACGGAGCGCACCACACACTGCCACTTGGAGCGCACAACATCGTTGAACATCTAGAGTATTAACCGTCCACGCACACCATCGAGTATAAGGTGAAACATGTCCGAGGAACATCACGAAATGTTGTTTGATTTTGCACCGGCAGATGTTCCGGCACCGACCGAGTCGACCACTGAACCAACCGATAAGGGCACCGATACTACTCAGGGCGCCTTCGACATTGGCATGACCATCCCGGAGCCATTTACCGATGAGCCCCAGGACGACGACGGCGAAGCAACGGATGTTGCCGAAGAGGTGCTGCAAAACCCCCAGACCGCGCCACGCCGACATCCCAATAAGGTCAGCTTTTACCAACAGCCCGAGGACACCGCCCGGTTGCGCGGTGCAGTACTGCACACCATGATTGCCGAAGGCCACCGCTCGTTGAGTCAATTTGTGATTCGGGCGGTCATGAAAGAAGTGCAACGTTTAGAGGAAAAATATAATGACGGCAAGCCATTTCCCGCTGTGGCAGCCAATGAAATGCCCCAGGGCCGCCCGCACAGTTAGCGGTTGACTTGCGAGAATCGCCGTCAAACGGTGACGTACTTCACGGTGAGAGATAGAATACTTTACACACCTCACCTCATCTGAAGGAGTAGACATATGCAGTCGTTAGTCATGGCTGTGGTTGGCGTCGCCATGATGGTGCTGGGATATTTTCTGTATTCCAGTTTTCTGTCGAAACGGGTTTTTAAGCTCAGCCCGGATTATGAAACGCCATCACATAAATACCAAGACGGGGTCGATTATGTCCCCAGTAATAAATGGGTGTTGTGGGGCCACCACTTCACCTCGGTTGCCGGTGCAGCACCGATTGTTGGGCCTGCCGTTGCCGTCATCTGGGGTTGGTTACCCGCCTTCTTGTGGGTCACGCTCGGCACCATTTTCTTCGCCGGCATGCATGATATGGGTGCGCTGTGGGCATCAGCCCGCCACAAAGGCCGCTCCATCGGCACACTGTCGGGCCGCTATATTGGCGGTTCGGGCCGGATCCTATTCTTAGTGGTCATTTTCTTCTTGTTGTTGATGGTCAACGCGGTGTTCGCCGTCGTCATTGCAGACCTGCTCATTTCCACCCCGACGGCGGTCATCCCGGTCTGGGGCGCCATTGTTGTGGCGCTGTTGATCGGTCAGGCCATCTACCGGCTGAAATGGAGTCTGCCGGTAGTCTCCGTGGTGGGTGTGGCTTTGCTGTACGGCCTGATTGTGCTGGGCAACCAGTTCCCCATTGAACTTCCTGAAACTATTTTGGGTATGTCGTCTGCGGCATTTTGGATCATTGTGCTGTTTCTCTACGCCGGTATCGCCTCGATGCTGCCGGTGTGGATGCTGCTGCAGCCGCGCGACTACATTAACGGGCTGCAACTATTCGTTGGTCTTGGCCTGCTGTACCTGGCGGTACTATTCTCGAATCCCACAGTTGTCGCACCGGCTATTAATCACAATGTTCCGGAGGGTACGCCCGGGATTATGCCGTTGTTGTTCGTCACCGTCGCGTGCGGGGCGATCTCCGGGTTCCACGGGGTCGTCTCGTCTGGTACTTCATCCAAGCAGCTCGATAAGGAAACCGATGCCAGGCTTGTGGGCTATTTCGGTGCCGTTGGTGAAGGCCTGCTAGCGCTGGGTACGATCATCGCGACGACGTCTGGTTTCAGAACCTTGGCGGATTGGGAAGAAGTTTATTCTGCTTTTGAAGACGGCGGAGCGGCTGCCTTCGTGAGCGCCGGCGGTGGAATCCTTAATCAGGGATTGGCAATTCCGGAAGGTTTATCTGCGACCATTCTTGCCACCATGGCGGTACTATTCGCCGCCACAACGATGGATACCGGCGTGCGCCTACAACGTTTTGTCACCGCCGAAATTTTTGAACTATTTGGTGTGAAGCTCAATGTTGTGATGGCTACGCTGATCACGTTGCTTACGGGCTTCGGTTTGGCGTTTTCAGCGGGCGGCGACGGTCGCGGTGGCATGGTCATTTGGCCGCTCTTTGGTACTACAAACCAGTTGTTGGCGGCGTTGACGATGTCAATTCTGGCGATCATTTTGTTGCGCATCAAGCGGCCAGTGTGGCCGGTCATTATCCCGTTGGTTTTCGTGTTCTTCGTTTCGATGTACGCTGCGATTATCCAGCTGGGTACCTTCATTGCTGCGGGCAACTGGTTGCTGGTCGTTATCGATGTGATCATATTGATTGCAGCTGTTTGGGTCGTGGTGGCTTCAGTGAGCAGTATGATTCGCACCCGGAACCAGCCATTGGATCTGGATGAAGAAATGACCGATATTGAAGCAGGGACCTCTGTATGATCAAACCAGAACCTGCTGCCGGTTCCGCTTGGGGCCGGTGGCAGGATCGCCTAGTGGCTTTCAAAGACGGGCTGAACGAATTTTATGCCGGCCCGTATCGTCAGACCTTTGCTCGGGCTGCCCGGGATGAAGAAGACCTGTTCATGATGATGGTCTTTTCGGAGGCGCTGGGTGTACCAAACCCGGCGACGTACTATACGGCTGAGCTGATGCCGATTATGTATGAGCGCTTCCACCAGTGGCACATTCGGATGGGCATGGAGCATTCACCTTTGGACACGATTTCATGTTGCTAACTGACCGTCGGCTGGTGTTTTTTGGTGGCAAGGGCGGGGTAGGTAAAACCACTATGGCCAGTGCTACCGCGCTTTGCCTGGCGGAGCGTGGTTCCAAGGTGTTGTTGGTGTCAACTGACCCGGCACATAACTTGGGGCATTTATGGGGCACCAAGATTGGCGATAGCGTCACCTGGCTATTCAAGGATCGGTTGGCGGGTTTAGAAATTGATCCGGAGAAGACCTCGCGGGAGCATTTCGATGAGGTTGCCCATACGGTTCGTAGGATGATGCCGGAGCACCTACATAAGGAAGTTGACCGGTATTTTCGACAGGCCATTGATTCGCCAGGCGCTCACGAAGCTGCCTTGCTAGAGCGGATTGCCCGCCTGAGCCTTGACTCCAGTGACAGCTGGGATACGGTAATTTTTGACACCGCCCCAACGGGCCATACGATCCGGTTACTAGAGATGCCACAGGTGCTGACGGTCTGGGCTGAGGGGATGATGGGTCGGGCAAAGAAGACGGCGCAGTTCCACGAAGCGCTGCAAGCGTTGCCTGGCAGTGCTGAGGAACCGGATACCGGCCCGGTGGCACAGCGTAATGCCAAGGTGCGCCAGATCCTTGAACGCCGTGGCCACTTATTTTCGCAGTTTCATAAAATGTTGACGTCGAAGCGTGATACGGGTTTTGTGATCGTGACGTTAGCGGAACGCCTGCCTGTTGCCGAGACGTTGGAGCTAAAAGAGCAGTTGGAGGAGGCGAAGATTCCTGTTGCCGGTGTGATAGTGAATCGTCGTTCTCCTGAGGGTTCTGAAGGCATATTGTCGCAGCGTCGGGCATTAGAAACTGAGCACCTTTCCACGTTGCAGCGTGCGTTGAAGAAGACACCGGTGTTAGAGGTCGAGCTTCAGGGTCAAGAACTTACAGGACTGGATACTCTGCAGGTGTTGGCGGATCAGTTGAACATCGGATAAAGGGTGTTGTTAGAAATTCCAGTACAGATTGCGTAAGAGCGGCTGATACGGATCAACCCATTTAGCCGGCTGGAAGTAGGTTACGCCGTCTATTTTGCGGATGCTCCATTTGCCATTATGGATGTCGGCGTGGTGATGCGCGCAAAGAGTTATACCGTTGTCTTCATTCGTTTGGCCGCCGTTGGACCATTCCTTGTCATGGTGACAGTGGCAGTAGGTTCCCTGGACAGTGCAGCCGGGCGCTTGGCAGCCTTTATCACGGGCAAGAATGGCTTTGCGTTGTGCTGTGGTGAATAGTCGTTTGGTGCGGTATTCATTGAGCACTGTATCTTGGCCATTCCAAATTTGGCCTACGATTTCTAGGTCGCAGAGCAAGTCTCGTGCATTTTGGGGATGGACAGGTCCGATATTAACAGCTTCGGACTGGTAGGGCGTCCACGTTCCCGTGTGCCCATTGCTTATAAAGGTTGGTTCATCTGGATTGGGCCGTCTTATAACTGTTGGGGCCAACCCATCGGGCCCCCGCGGTCTTCGCACAGCTTCCGGTATTCGAGGAAGGCCCAGTGTAGTGTGTGCTGTCTCTATATCTTGGACAATAACGAGTTTTGCGGCTGAGCCGTGAGCCCGTTTAGCTGCTGCTTCTTCCGGATCCATACTCATCACTGCATATAGGGCTCCTAAGAGTACAGCTCCTGCTCGTTGTGGTCGAGAAAGCTTATCAATCCAATAGAGCTGTTGCTTTGTACCGGTGCCGTCATCGGCATCTTTGGTGGTGACGGTTTCTGGGTCAACCGGATCATCCAGTGGGGGTTCTTCAGCTGGCGCTTCGGAAGCCGTATCATGGAACGCTTGGCTATCGTAGTCTTGTTCTTCGCGAGTATCGGCCGGTTCCTTATAGCCGCGTGACTCGTTCTGCTGAGTTGATTTTGCGTCAGCAGCTGCCTTGTACAGATTCTCAATATTTTCGGGCAGTAGTGGTTTGTTGCCCTTGTAATTGAGATTTGTATTGAGGAACTCTTTGACCACCGCAGTCCACACGGGGTCCATATGCATGGAGGCCGTGGCGGAGCCGTCTTTATGTGTGCGTAGTTGCAGCGCATTGTCTGGCTGCTTTTTTAATGTTTCGGAGAGCGGTGGTCCATCAGCGTCGATGTGATGAGTAATGCGTTCCAACCACCGCTGCTTAGCCTGCGAAATCTCTTCCGGAGTTACGGACTCGGCGGCTTCTACTAACGTTGGCTCGAAGGCTTGCAGTACTTCGTCTTTATAATCCGGCGTTTGGCCCACTGCTGTGGAATACTTCGTCAGATCTTCATCCATCTGGATGATTCGATCTATATTTTCACTGGGAATATTACCGGCAGCATATGATGCCGCAAGGCCAGGCAGTTTGGGGTTTGTGTCAGCTGTGCTTCGATCAACATCAGCAGTGTGTGTAACGTATCTTGCTCGTGCAAGTATGCGGTTAGCTCTATGTCCAGACATGCGCAGGGTTTGGCGGAGAACTTCTTTCGTTTCGCGGAAGCCTCTGATTCCTTCTGGTACGCCAAGATATGCTTCCTGGCTCTTTATGCCGACATCTAGTTTCCGTACCAGATTAGTCATCGCAGCTTCTTGGGTGCGTTCTTGTTTGGCCATAATTGCCATCAACGCTGGGAAAGTGTCGACGTGGTTCTGCGGGGCAACAGGTTCCCGTGACGATGCATCTTCTCCGATTCTTTGTGTTTCGTGGCCGGACCAATCGGCGCCGGTTGCCTTATGGAATGTGGCTATTTCTGCTAAGGACTCTGGCTGAGCCAAACGTTCAGATAATCGCTGACTAAAAAAGGCGCTGGCAAAAGCCAATTCGCCCACAGTCATATCGTCAACAGCTTCTTCATTGATGGCTTCCAAAGATAAGGGTTCGCCGAGATTAGTGAAGATTGACGCTTGGTCCACGACGGGGCCTTCCGGTTGAGCGCAAATAAAAACGAAAGTAGTGACCTAAAGACGGGGGTATAGAAATGATGATCAGTTATTAGCTCTATTTTATCCCAAGTGCTCCTCGATCGCAAGCGTTTTAGTGTATTAAATAATACTTTAATGTTTGTTTATGTTGGTTAACATAAACGCATAATATATTTATGCGTGTCTATCAATTTGTGGATAACTTAACTCAATAACAATGTTTTCCACAGTATTGCGGAAACGCCGGTCTGCATCGTGTAGCTTGGATGAGGCACATCAGTGTTTCAGGACACAAAAAATGCCCCGTCCCAACGCACAGTAGGACAGGGCATTGCGGCAGTTGATCAGAAGGAGGTATGCAGCACCGTAGAACGTAGGTAGTAACCAGGCAAGAGTTTAGTAGCGCGGAGCGATGGCTAAGTCTGGGCGGTTATGACGGTTTGCAATTTCGCCAAGGGCATCTTCGGCTGCAGCAGCTAACAGAGTATTAGGATCCATGACCAGTCGCTGCAGCTGATCGATGGCTACATCATGACGAGGAGTGGCAGTTGCCCCCAGTGCCTGAGCCGCAGCAATACGTACATACGGGTAGGCGTCGTTGGTCAGTAGCTCCACTAGCTCATCAACATAGTCGAGCCGATGATATCCGGTCAGTTCGGCAGCAATTTGGCGGACCTGCCATTCATCGTCGTCGAAGGCAATTTTGACTACGGGCTCGGCCTTATGATGCCAAGCATGTAGGAGGGCTTGACCTGCCCAAACACGACCCATATACGGTTCGATGGCGTCCATGCCGCCTAGCAAAGAGATATCTGGGTCGGAATCGGCCCCGGGCGTAGTCTGCCCGGATAGTAACCGCATAGCCCAGTCGACCAGGGTGGTGTAGCCCAGCGTTTCAACGGCCGCGGCGATTCGGGTTGTTACAGGTTTAGCAAAGTGATCGGGAGAATTAGCGGATGGCTGTGTAGAAAAGGACATGACTCTATTGTGCACACAAGATCAAGTGGTAGTTTAGGAATTATGCGCTCGCGAAGTTCAATTACGTTACACTTCCGGGCTGAAGCGTACGATCATCCCTCAGGTTACGTGGACGCCGGTACGGTTATGAGCTGGTTGGATAAGGCCGGGTATGCTTCTGCGGCTACGTGGGCCGGCTCAAATGTGGTCGCGAACTATATAGGCAATATGCGGTTCGGTCATCCGGTGCCGGTGGACACCCAGATTGCGGCTCAGGCCAGACTGATATATACCGAAGGCACACAGGTGCACGTGCAGGCCCGGCTGGCACTGCCGGAGGTTTTGGGTGACGACGGCGAACCGACCGTGGCCACCTGGGTGGTTATCGTATACGAAGCCATTGATGCCCAAGGCGAGCCCAGAGTGGTCAAAGAATGGGAGCCCCGGACCGAAGCGGGGCATCGTCGTCGTGCCATTGCCAAAACTCGTGCGATTGAACATGCTCGCGGTGAGGACGCGCTGGTACAGGTGTCATTCCCGCAACCATCGGAGACTACCGCCGAAGTAGTCTTATTGAGTTTTATCGCCCATGCCGCCGAGGTCACCCCGGGTTTCCGTCTGCAAGGTGGTGCCTTGATGAACTGGCTGGATGAGGCTGCTTTTGTGTGCGCGTCGCGTTGGGCAGGAAAACCCACGGTTGCGGTCTTTGCTGGTGGCGTGCAGTTTTATAAGGGCGTCTATGTTGGCGATATTGTCGAAATCGAAGCCCGCATCGTGCACACCACTAAGCGTTCAATCTATTTGGTAGTGCGCGCATGGTCGGGCAAGGCGGAACAGCGCGACCTGCAACCGGTGGCGCAATCCATCGCGATTATGGTGGTTGCCGGCGATGGCAAAGCCGAACCGGTACCCAGCTGGCAACCACAAACTGAGGCCGAACGACAGCTGCAGCGTCACGCCATCGACCTGGTATCGATACGCAATAAAAACGTGTATGAATGGTCCACCGTAGAAATCCCGTAACCCGGTAGGAACGCCTTTGCTCAAACTTTTGGCGCGTTTTGCTCGCCCCTATGGTGGCCAACTATTGGCCGTGATCGCGCTACAAGCTCTAACCGTGGGCGCGATCCTCTTTTTGCCCGCCCTCAACGCTAAAATTATTGATGACGGCGTTGCCACCGGCGACACCGCCACCATTTGGCGGTTGGGTGGCATCATGTTGGCTGTGGCCCTGGTGCAATTGGCCGCATCGGTTTCTTCGGTGTGGTTCTCGGCCCGGGTTGCGATGTCAATCGGTCGGGATCTGCGTGCGGCCATTTTCCGGCGCGTCTCGGGATTCTCCACCCACCAGATGTCCCAGTTCGGGCCCGCAACGCTGATCACCCGGGCCACCAACGACGTTCAACAGTTACAAATGGTTATGTTGATGGCCATGAGCATGCTCGTGCTGGCGCCCATTATGGCCGTGGGCGGTGTGGTTATGGCCTTACGCGAGGACGCCGGGCTGTCCTGGCTGGTCTGGGTGGCGGTACCGATTATTGTGGCGATTATGGTGTTTGCCGGACTGAAAATGGTGCCGTTATTCCGGCAAATGCAAGAAGCCATTGACGACGTCAACCACATTTTGCGCGAACAGATCACCGGAATGCGCGTGGTGCGGGCCTTTGTCCGGGAAGATTACGAAGCCCAACGCTTCACCAAAGCCAATCAGCATCTGACCGACCTGGCCATCGGCGTCGGGAAAATCTTCGTAGTGCTATTCCCCGTTATCTCACTGGTGTTGCACGGTGCCACCGCCGCTGTGCTGTGGTTCGGTGGATTGCGGGTGGCCGATGGGCTAGTCGAGGTCGGCTCACTGACGGCCTTTATGCAGTATCTGCTGCAAATTTTGATGGCCGTAATGATGGCAACCATGATCTTTTTGATGGTCCCGCGCGCCATGGTGGCAGCCAAACGCATCAACGAAGTTTTGGCCACCGAACCAGAACTGGCCGAAGGCAGTCGTGATGCTGCTAATACGCAAGGCTACCTCGAATTTCGCAACGTGAGTTTCTCCTATCCCGGTGCCGATGAGCCGGTGCTCACCGATATTTCCTTTTCTGCAGCACCGGGCCAGACCATCGGTATTATCGGCTCGACCGGCTCGGGTAAAACCACCTTATTAAACCTCATCCCCCGACTAACCGATACCAGTGCCGGCGAAGTGTTGATTGATGGGGTACCGGTACATCAGTACAGCCGTGAAGCCCTATCCCAGATCGTTTCGATGGTGCCACAAAAGGCCTACCTATTTTCAGGCACCGTGGCCTCCAACCTGCGATTTGGTGCACCGGAGGCCACCGACGACGCCGTCTGGCGGGCTCTTGAAACCGCACAAGCCAAAGATTTCGTGGCCGTGCGCGAAACCGCCAAGGGTAGTGGGCTAGCCTCCTCGATTGCCCAGGGCGGTAGTGACGTATCCGGGGGACAACGGCAACGTTTGGCCATCGCCCGAGCCCTGACTGCAGGCCCCAGCATCTACCTGTTCGATGATTCGTTTTCGGCACTGGATGCCACCACCGATGCTGCGTTACGCGCTGCGTTAGCCCGGCACCTTTTGGATGCGACCATGCTGATTGTGGCCCAACGCGTTGCCACCATCAAAGATGCCGACCATATTCTGGTACTGGAGCACGGCCGGATCGTGGATGCCGGCACCCACGATCAGCTCTTAGCTACCAGCAGCGTATATCAACAAATTGTGCAATCCCAGGTGGGCCATGGCTGACAGCGTTGACGTAGCAGAAACCACCGACCCGGGCCGCACACCCAGCGCCTTCTGGCCGGCCATGCGCCGATTGGCCGGCGTCTTTGCGCCATATAAGATGTTGCTGATTCTTGCGGTGGCGCTCACCGTAGTATCGGTGGTGCTGCAGGTTTTGGCGCCGCTGGTCCTTGGCGAGGCCGTTAACGTGTTGTTTCACTCCAACGGGATCGATTTTCAACGCCTGGGCCAACTGATCACCCGGGTGCTAGGTATGTACGCGGTGGCTATGACCCTAACCTGGTTGCAAGGCCGCATCTTGATCATTGTGGGTGTGCGTATTACCTACACACTGCGTGAAGATATCGAACGCAAACTGACCCGGTTACCCACCAACTGGTTCGATGGCACCCAGCGCGGTGACCTCCTGTCCCGAACCACCAACGACGTCGATAATATTCAAACCGCCGTTCAGCAAACCGTTTCACAGCTACTCACCGGGCTACTGACCATCATCGGCATCACCATCATGATGTTTTCAATATCCTGGCGGTTGGCACTGATTGCCCTGATCGCGGTACCAATTGCTGCCGCCGTCGTCGGTATTATTGGTAAACGCGCTCAGAAACTGTTTTCCGCCCAGTGGGCCAATACCGGTAGGCTCAACGGCCATATCGAAGAAGCCTTCACCGGCCATGATGTCGTCACGCTGTTCAACCGCACCGATACGATGACCGCCGAATTTGATGCGCGCAATGACGAGGTCTATCAGGCCAGTTATAAGGCACAGTTTGTTTCGGGCATGATCCACCCGATTATGCAGTGGGTGACGTACCTGGGCTATGTGGGCATCGCGGTGGTGGGTGCCTTGCGGGTTGCCGCCGGTGCGCTACCCCTTGGTTCGGTCACAGCCTTCATCCAGTATTCGCGTGAATTCAACCAACCGCTGGGACAACTGGCCGGCTTAGCCAATATGATCATCTCTGCGGTGGCCTCGGCCGAACGCGTCTTTGAATTCTTGGACGCCGAGGAAGAACACGACGCCGAGGCCCAACTGCCCGCGGTAACCGGCGCCGTGGAATTCCGTCACGTGGAGTTTAGTTATGACGAAAACGAACTGATCACAGACCTGAATTTGCGGGTTGAGCCCGGTCAACTGGTGGCCATCGTGGGGCCAACCGGGGCGGGGAAAACCACCCTGGTCAATTTATTGATGCGTTTCTATGACGTCGATGCCGGTCAGATTCTGTTGGATGGTACCAATATTGCTACGGTGTCGCGCAGTTCGCTGCGCCAGCCCATCGGCATGGTGCTACAGGACGCCGTATTATTTTCGGGCTCGATCAAACACAACATTGCCTATGGCAATCCGGGCGCCACCGATGAGCAAATCGTTGCCGCCGCCCAGGCAGCCCGCGCCGACCATTTCATCTGCCAGCTGCCCGAGGGGTATGACTCCCAGATTAGCCTGGACTCGGATGCGATCTCGGCCGGGGAGCGTCAACTGTTGACCATTGCCCGGGCATTTTTATCGGATCCGCGTCTGCTGATTCTTGATGAGGCGACGTCATCGGTAGACACTCGCACTGAAGCCCTCATCCAAGAAGCCCTGGCGAGATTGCAGCAGGGGCGCACCTCATTTGTGATCGCTCACCGGTTGTCCACCATCCGGGCAGCTGATGTCATCGTAGTCATGGATCATGGCAATGTTGTGGAACAGGGGTCCCACGAGCAGCTATTGGACGCCGGGGGAATGTACCATGATTTATATACTGCCCAAACCCAGCAAGACCTCAAAGGAGGCCGGTGAGTACGTACCCGACAGGATGGCCTGGCCAATACACGAAGTGGCCGAAGTACCACAAACGCGCCGGTGGACCGCGGCGGGGCGATAAAACCGCCTCCGATCCGGGCAAACCCCACTGGGGAGATGCCTTGGGCCTGCTGGTCTATGTCGGCGGGTTTATCTTCGGCGGGCTGTTGTTAGTCTTTTCGATTCCCGGGGTCACCGAATTCGGTGCCCAAGCCTACGGGCACCCGCCAATGAGCTTCAATGATGTGCTGGCTGAAGAACCCATGCCCAGCTGGTTTCTGATGTATTCCAACGTGGTGCTCTACAGCATCACCGGGATCATCATGTTGGCCATCTCGTGGCGCCCATTTATCTACTCGCTGCGTTGGTTTGCCACCTGGTGGTGGGTCAAAGTGCTGCTATTACCGGTCGTCTGGCTCGGTACCCTACTGTTGACCACCTTGCTGCTGGTCATATCCGGGCACGAAAGCAGTGTCTCGGCGAATCAGGAAGCCGTGGAACAAGCCGCCGGTGAATCCTCCCTGCTGGTGTCGATTGTCATTCTGGGTTTGGTGGGTCCATTCGTCGAAGAATATATCTTCCGCCACCTGCTCATTGGCAAACTTTCGCACTGGATTCCCACCTGGATTACCGCCCCGATCTCAGTTATCGCCTTCGCGTTATTACATTTCATCGGCGACCCCAATACCTCGTGGGCCTCCGTGCTGCCGTATATCTCCATGGCTGTGGCTTTCACCACTGTGTACCTGATTTCGAAGAAATCCTTCGCCTACGCCTGGTTATCCCACGCCTTCAATAATGTGGTTTCGGTATTGCTGATGCAGCTGACGGCCCTGGATACAGGTTTTCTGACGATCTAAATGACCGTGACTACACAACGGCCGCTGACCCGACAAATCCTTCGGCTCGCGGTCCCGGCCTTCGGCGCGCTAATCGCCGAACCATTATTTCTCTTAGCCGACACCGCCATGATCGGCCGGTTAGGTGCCGCCGAACTAGCCGGCGTCGGCCTGGCAACCGCCATCGTCCAAACCGTCACGGGCCTACTGATCTTCCTGGCGTATTCCACTACCCCGGCTGTTGCCCGATTCCTTGGCGCCGGTCAACTTGATAAAGCCCTGGCCCGGGGACGTGACGGCATCTGGTTGGGCCTGGGCCTAGGTATCGTATTGGCCGTCATCGGGTGGTTCGCCGCTCCGCTGCTGGCCCACGTAGCCACCGCCGATTCGACACCCCATGCCATTGCATATTTGCAGTATTCGATGCTCGGGCTACCCGCCATGCTGGCCGTGTTAGCCGCGACCGGGGTGCTGCGGGGTTTGCAGGATGCCACCACCCCGCTGGTCGTGGCCGGTTTGGGCTTCGGCCTCAATATTGTGGGCAACTATGTGCTCATCTATGTACTGGGCCTGGGCGTTACTGGTTCGGCTTTAGGCACCGCAGCAGTCCAATGGCTCATGTTCGCCGTCTACGCGGTGCTGTTGGTCCCAAGGATGCGTCAGCAGGATGTCGGATATGCCCCGACGACGACGGGGCTGCGCGCCACCGCCCAGGTGGGCTCCTGGCTACTGGTGCGTTCCGCCTCCCTGCGCGTCGCCGTACTGGCCACCGTGCTCACCGCCACCGCCCTGGGCACCGATGTCTTAGCTGCACATCAGATTGTGTTCAACGTTTATTCCACCATGGCCTTTGCCCTTGATGCCTTGGCCATCGCCGCCCAGGCGCTCATTGGCAAAGAGCTTGGCGCCGCCAACGTGTCCGCGGTGCGCAGTTTAACCACCACGATGATCCGGTGGTCGGTCGGCTTCGGCGTCATCACAGGTATCCTGCTGGGCGCAGGAGCCTTCTGGTTGCCCTACGCCTTTACCACTGATTCGGCTGTCATTGCCGGCACCACCGCAGGGCTTTTGGTCCTAGCCGTCGCCCAACCACTTTCCGGCTATGTCTTCGTGCTCGATGGGATACTAATGGGTGCCGGAGACGCCAAATACCTGGGCCTAATTGGTATCGCCAATATTGTGGTCTACCTACCAGCACTGGCCGGGCTGGCTGCGCTGGCCGAACACACTAGCTCCACGGGTGCTGTGGCCTGGGTGTGGATTGGTTTTGGTGGTGTCTATCTTGCCGCCAGAGCCCTGGGACTGTGGTTGCGCATCCGGACTGACACCTGGATTCGACTCGGCGCGCAGTGATTAGAAGTGATTAGAATGGAACCGACATGAGCCAAAAAATACCCCCAGATACCATCGCCGTTATGTATCGGCCCATCCTCATCCGCGCCGCAATAGCCGCACTGTTTGGTCTAGCCACCATCATCATCCAAGAGCCCAATGATGCAGTCGTGAACTACGGCAGCGCAATATTTTTGGTACTCTCCGGATCATCTATGTGGGAATACCTACGTCGCGACCCGGTTCCTGAAGCCATGCGCTCGCCCCTATCACTAATCGCCGCGGTATGGATGCTGGCGGCCCTAACGCTGATCGGCGTACAACTGGGTGAACTGTCCGTCACTGTCACCTGGATTACCCTGGCTGCCGGGCTGGGTATTGCCGGGATTGCCGAACTGTGGGCATTTAGCTGGCGTAAAGCCTTCGCCCCGGCGCGCGACCACCGGATCGCCGGGATCGTGGGCATCGTCACCGCAGGGCTCTATATTTTCATTCAAGACCTGGACTACCATCGCATCTTCGGCATCGCCGGAACATATGCGCTGATCATTGCTGTGCTGTTTGGTATCAGCGGTATCGGCTATTGGCTCGACACCCGCAAGGCCATCCAACAAGACGGCTACCAGCCGCCCGAACCCTAGTACGGCGCCGAATTTCGCCCACAGCCTTCAGTTCTACGTTGTGTAAAACACCGACTAGAATGACCCTAAGCCATTTTCCAAAGGAGCAACTCCGATAGCCGGAAATCACCATGCCAGATTCACCTAAAAAACCCCGCGGCGGCTTTCAGGGCGGCATTAAAGTACCGCTGATCTTTTCCTTCGTCGTGGGCATCATCGCCTTCGTCGTTGCCACTGTTGTCGGCACCGGAGGCCTGAATAACCCTGAACACCCGTTACGCGTGGATATCGGGCTAATCGCTTTTGGTATTGGCTTTGCCGCAACGCTGGTGGTCGTTGCTCTGCTGCAACTGACCGGCCGTGAAAACCCCGATCACATTTCCAAGGGGTCGGGTATTAATCGCTCCTCTGAAGAACTCCATCGTGCCGCGGTAGCACGCGCCCGTGAACGCATGCGCCGCGAACGGGAAGAAACCGAAACGGACGAGCCCACTAACGACGAGAACCTATAGAACAACTAGAACCTATAGACCAAGGCAAAGACATGTTGCACCAGATACCGGATACTCCCGCCATCGTGGTAGATGAGCCTCAGCTGGATGCCAACATTTCGGCCATGGCCAACTTCGCAGCCGAACACCAACTGGAGCTGCGCCCCCACGCCAAAACACATAAGATCGCAACTATCGGGCATAAACAACTGGATGCCGGCAGCCAGGGCCTATCGGTGGCCACCGTGGGCGAGGCGAAATATTTCTTCGACGCCGGTATCACCGACCTCTTCATCGCCTATCCGTTATGGGTGACCTCCAACGACGCTGCGATACTTACCAGAATTGCCGACGACGGCGTCCTGGCGGTAGGCACCGACTCAGTTGCTGCAGTTCACCAGCTGGCCAATGCCACCGGCTCGCATCCGGGCATAGAGATCATGATCGAAGTCAACAGTGGCCACAACCGTTCCGGGGTCTTTGCCGATCAGGTGTTACCCATTGCTGAAGCCTGTCGCGACCGAAACCTGGTAATACGCGGGCTTTTTACCTTCCCGGGGCACAGCTACGCACCCGACCAGCAGGCGGCTGCAGCAGAACAGGAAGCCCTGACACTCCGCACCGCCGCACAGTATCTAGCGGATGCCGGCTACCAGGTGACGATATTATCTGGTGGTTCCTCGCCATCAGCAACGTTCACCGTGGCCGATGGCCCCACCGAGATTCGTCCGGGGGTTTATGCCTTTGGGGATGCCCAACAATTGGAACTGGGCAGGATTGGTTTTGACCAGCTTGCACTGACGGTGGTGACCACCGTGGTGTC
>Ga0209487_1001269_pt1 | contig 21529 bp, 24 predicted proteins | sample Poulit2012_FD_187524 | JGI IMG/M metagenome (GOLD analysis project Ga0209487, IMG submission 187524) | Agricultural soil microbial communities from Georgia to study Nitrogen management - Poultry litter 2012 (SPAdes) (version 2) | ecosystem: Environmental > Terrestrial > Soil > Agricultural land...
AGGTTCCACGTGAAGGCCGGATCCAGTTCATTTCGTGCGGGGAGAGTTCCTGTGGACATAGGCGATTCTACCTATCCAGCGGTTCGAACGCCCCCGCGTTGTCCCGCGAGCGGACGAAGGCGATAACGGGAATCGCGACCGCCAGAGCCATGCCCGCCCAGCCGAGGAAGTTGCCCATGGCGATGCCGACCGCGGCAAGACTGAAGCCAACCGGGAGGAAGGCCTCCAGGATGTTCTGGAAGGTGTTGCTGCCGTTCCGGTTCTGCTTGAACAGGTCCTGGCGCGACACGATCACCGGGTTCCACAGGCGCATGAGCGCGATCAGCAGCGTCGACCCCACTGTCGCGGCCACGATGAACAGGGTGAGCCAGAATCCGGCAGTGCCGAACAGGACGAGTGCGAGCAGGATCGGCAGTGCCAGCACCCAGACGGGGATCAGCGCGGCCAGCAGCTTGGCGCGGCGTAACGACCTGGCAGAGATCGGCGCACTCACCAGCAGGTCACTCGCCTCCTCACCCGAGATCGTTATGCGCGCAAGACTTCCCGCCAGGACCCCCAGCAGCATGATCCCGCCTATCGCAGCCAGGTCCGCAATTGCTAACCCGCCCAGGAGCGGCTCACCGGCATCGCGGTCGAAAAACAGGATGAAGGCGACCGGGATCAGGTAGAGGAGCTGGAGGAACGTTTGCGAGATGAGGTAGGGATCGCGCAGCAGCAGGCGCCACTCATTCAGGATGAGGAGCCGGGCAGCAGATCCCTCGTTCACGGCAAAGCTTCTGGTTTCACCACCCAAGCTGAGCGTGGCAGGCTTGGCGGGCTGGCCTGTTGCCGGTCCGGCAGTTCTCCGCCTGCCCCGCCCGCTGCCCTGCGCCTCGAGACCCAGGGCGAAGCTGCGATGCACCAGGAAGGTGGTCAGCACGGCCAGCGCCACCGTGGCGAGCAGCACGAGGAGCGTCGGCAGCGGTTCGAAGAAGGCGACCCGCGCGGGGTACCAGATGAGGCTCTCGGGACCCAGCAGTGCGCCGGGCGCGAAGTAGGCGGCTATTGCCTGAGGGTTCTGCACTAATGCCTGGGTGTCGAAGCCGAACACCTGTGAACCGTAGAAAATGAAGTAGAGGGCCGCCCCCGCCAGCACGCCCAGCACCTGGGAGACCGTGCGGGCGCGGCGGGCGCCAAGGAGACGCACGAGCGCCAGGGTGATGAGCAGCCCCAGCGAGGCGCCTGTGGTGGCCAGTACGAACGCCAGCGGGATGACCCCCAGGAGGTGTGGCATCCCGGAGAGGAGCCCCACGGTAACGAAGGGGGAGAGGAACGCCATGAACGGCACGAACATCGTGATGATCAGGTTGATGAGCCGTGCGGCGAATACGGTACGGCTGGGCAGCGGTGACGATACCAGCAGGTCGAGGTCGCCGCGCTCGAAGACGGCGGTGACGCTGGTGTTGATGCCGTAGGCCAGCAGCAGCGGCGTGGCAACGATCAGCAGGAGCCCCACGAAGGTGATCAGCTGGGGCGCCACCGGAGCCGCCAGCGCGTCGCTGAAGGAGGTGATGAGCTCCCAGAAAACGATGTGGAGGAAGCCCAGGATGAACAGGCCCAACCCGATGAGCGCGGCCGGGCTGGTGCGGCTCGTCATCTCCCGCCAGGTGACGCGGGCCTCGTGCACCAGCAGCCAGGGCAGCGAGCCGGCCCTGAGCAGGCTCACTCGCGCTCCACCAGGTCGAGGAACACCGCCTCGAGCGAGTCGCCCTGCTCCCTGCTCTGCGCGCGCAGCTCGTCGAGTGTGCCCTGTGCGATCAGCTCGCCGCGCGAGATGATGCCGATCCGCTGTGCCATGCGCTCGGCGATCTCCATGATGTGGGTGGTCAGGATGACCGTGTTGCCCTGCTGAACGTACTCCACGAGCAGGTCCTTCACGTCCCTCGCGGCACCCGCGTCGAGGCCGGTGAGCGGCTCGTCTAGGATCATCACCCGCGGCTGGTGGATGAGCCCGCCGGCCAGGCCAAGCTTCTGCTTCATGCCGCGGGAGAAGGCCTCGGTGATCTCGTGCCGGTGATCCCACAGGTCGAGCCACCTCAGCAGTTCGCTGCCGCGCTCCCGGGCTTCCTCCCTGGGGATGCCCCACAGGCCGGCCACGAACTCGAGGTATTCGAGCGGCCGCAGCTTGCCGTAGAGGAGCGGATCGTCGGGCAGGAACGCCAGGTTCGCCTTTGCCTGGCCGGGCGTCTCCGTGATGCTCTTGCCCAGGATGAAGGCATCGCCGCTGCTGGGCGTGAGGAGGCCGGCGACCATGCGCAGCGTCGTCGTCTTGCCGGCGCCGTTGGGACCCAGCAGGGCGTAAAGCTCGCCCTGCTCGACTCGCAGGTTCAGGTCGCTGACCGCCCGCTTGTTGCCGAAGCGCTTGCTCAGGCCGTTCAGTTCGAGGGCGGCGGTAGCCGGCGCGGGACGGCCCGTCGTCGTCGGTTCGGCGTTTGCAACTGCTTCTGTCAACGTTTCCTCCAGGCTGCGATGAGCGCCCGTTCCCGTTCGGGCGTGAGCCCCGCCTTGGGCTCGTGCGGCCCCGACGCCCTGCTCCACTCCAATGTTGCCGTCACGGTATCACTGATGGGCACAGGGTCAGCTCGTGGCCGCGTGCCACCGCCTGCTCGGTGAAGTGCTTGCCAACGAACTGCGTGCCGCCGATAACCAGGATTCTCATCGGGCCGTCCTTTGCGCGGGAATTTGCCGTGCCTGGTGCCTATCGTAAGGCCTCGAGCACCCGCAGGGCAGCCCGGTCCTTCGCCTTCGCCTCCAGCATCAGGTCGAAGGGGTGCCCCTCGCCGCCCACCCCCTCGAGCAGGCCCAGCGCAGCCTCCAGGTCGGCCGGCTCGATGTAGTCGGCATGCGCCTTCGCTCCGGGCGTTCGCGGCGAGGAGAGGTGGAACTTGGGCACCCGGCCGGCCCAGGAGGCGACGACCTCGTGCAGCAGCTCGGGCGAGGGTACGTCACCCTCCCGGCTCAGGCAGCGGTGGTGATGAAAGTCGAAGACGACGGGGATGCCCAGCGGCCTGGCGACCTCAAGGGCGTCGATCACATCGAATGTGGTGTCGTCGTTCTCGACGCACAGCCGCTCGAGCACGAGCTCCGGCAGCGTCCGCGCAGTGTTTATGAAGCGGGTAAGGGCCTGCCGGGGTTCGCCGTAGGCTCCGCCTATGTGGAGGGTGATGGTTCCTGTGAGCGGGTCGACCTGCTGCAGGAAGCGGGCGCTGTAGAGGAGCTCGGCCTTTGTGTTGGCGACCACCTGCTGGTTCGGAGAGTTGATGACCGTGTACTGGCCCGGGTGCATGCTGAGCCGCATTCCGTTGGCCCGCACGAACTCGCGCGCCTGGTCCAGCTGTCCGGCGAAGCGCTCCTCCCAGTCGAGCTCGAAACGCTCGTGGGAGGCGAAGGGGATGACGCTCGAGCCGACCCGGAAGAGGCGTATGCCCTGCCGGGCGTTCCAGCGGAGGATCTCCAGCAGTGCCGCCAGGTTCGCCTCGATTACCTGGGCGAGCCGCTCGGGGCCCAGGCTGGCGAGCCGCAGGGTGCGATTCGTCGTGAGGTCGAGGGTCAGGTTTTGCCCGACGTAACCGATGTGGCGCAAGTGCAACGCGATCCTCCGCCGGGGGCACGGGAGCGGGTGGGCGCGCGGTGTCCGCGCGTCCACAGGTGCCCTCCAGCCTAGTCAGGTCAGGCTGGCGGAGAGGGTGTTGTCCACTCCCGTTACTGGCTGCCCAGGCGCCGGATGATCCTTTGCCGGGTCTTGCGCAGCCCGAAGTATGCCCGGCTGGCGTAGTTGCGGGCCGTCATCAGGAACTGCGGCCTGGAGATGTAGATGCGCGGTACGACAAGCCGGGTGACACCGTACTTCTCCTTGTACTTCATCCCCCCGCCCCAGTCGTGCCACTCCATGCCGCGGGCCTTCCAGTAGCGCAGGGCATACCAGTGGATCGCCTCGTTGGGGCGCAGCAGGCGGTTGTCCACGAGGCTGGCATTCCCCCAGAAGTAGGAGAACCGGCCGTAGCCGGGGAAGATGCCGGTTGCCAGGCACTCCCCTTCAGCGTCGTACGCCTTGAGGAGGAGCAGGTTGCCGGTGGGCCACAGATGGTCGATGAGCAGCTCCACCCGGCGCTGATCGTAGGTTGGCTTGAGTCCCTGCCGGCCGAAGACGCCCTGCAGTTGCTCGTAGTAGGTTGCGGCGAAGCCTTCGGGGGTGGCTTCCTGGATGGTGACGCCGGATTTCTGGGCCTTCCTTATCGCCCGCCGGCAGGCGCTGGTCATGGCGCCGAACAGTTCATCCTCGTCCCTCCGAAAGGCGGTAGCGTACGTCCGGAACAGCTTCGAGTGGAAACCCAGGCCGCGGAAGTCGGCGTCCGTGAGGTAGCGGTCCATGATCTCCAGGTGGTGGGCGCCCGATCGCCACGCAAACTCGGTAAGGGCGACGAGTGCGTCGCGCCTGCTATGGCCGGGGAGCAGGTTGAAGCCCATGTACGCTGCGCTCCAGCCGGGCATGGGACTGCCGATGATCTGCACGCCCAGTTGCCGCCGGCGAATGCCGCTGAACCAGCCGATGGTCGTGCCCTCGCGGCCCAGCTCCACCAGCCACGGTTCACCCCTGGTGAGCTGGGCGAGGTATTGCAGGGAGGCGCGGGTCTGGGCGTAGCTCCGGTCCGGCAGCCCGTCCAGTTCGCTCCAGGGGACCTGTTCCCACTGGAGGTGGCGAACGGTTATGCCGTTCGATGCGAGGAATTGGCTTGCGCGTCGACCGCCCCGGATGGCGGTTGCGGCTCGTGGTGCTGGTCGCCCTGCGGCTGTCTGCGTACCCGCGGTCTCGAAGACGACGGGATCCCCTCCGTGGGAGGTCAGCGAGGACGGCGCGGCCTTTGCATGCGTCCCTTGGCCCGGCATACTTCCCCCTCTTTCGCACCCCTGCGGGATGCCCTGGTTACCTATTCAGCTGTGAAAGACTCCTCAATTCTGGAGTATGAGAAGTGCGATGTGGGGGTGCATCCGACACCGGACGTCCGAGGGCTTGTGCTCCGCCTTTGACGGTTGCGGGGCCTGCGCTTCATGCAAATAAAATGGCCGGATGCTCGAATCGCTTCAGGCCTTTACCGTTTCCCTTCCCGGCTGGCTGCAATGGTCCGGCATCCTGCTGGCCGGCGCCATCCCCTTTATCGAGTCGTACTTCGGGTCGCTGTTGGGTGTGGTCTCCGGGCTTCCTGCTCCCGTCGCGGTTGTGGCCGCCTCGCTGGGCAACTTCATCACCATGGCGCTGCTGGTCCTCTTCGCCCATAAGGTGCGCGGCAGAGTCAAGGGGCAACACGACGACGACCAGCCGGCCAACGGGGAGGCCACACCCGGCAAACGCCAGCGCCGCCTGCGCGCGGCCTTCGACCGTTACGGCGTTGCGGGGGTGAGCCTGCTTGGCCAGACCATCCTGCCCAGCCAGATAACCGCCACCGCGCTCGTTTCGTTCGGAGCGCGGCGGCGCAGCGTGATCCTATGGCAGGCGGTATCGATCGTCCTGTGGGGGACGCTGTTTGCATACCTGACGGTGCAGGGCGTGGACCTGCTGCCCGGCGCCGTCAGGAGCTGAGCGGTTCAGGCAGAGACCCTCAGGAGCGAGCGAACTCCACCGTTTGCCCCTCCAGGTCGACGGTGTTCACCCGCCAGCCGGTGGTGAGCCACGACTTGGCCTGGGCGTGACGTTCGCTGTTCGACCACCAGGGCCGGTGCCGGTGGGCGCTGGCCGGCAGCTCCCCGGCTATCGCTTCCTCGATCTCGTCGAAGGTAAGTTTCACCTTTGAATCCTTCTGTGTGCCCAGGTATTCGCGCAAGCCTTCGTAACGGCTTATGCGGCCCCGACGCCTGCTGGGTGCAGATGTGCCGTTCGTGACGGTCGCCTGCGCCTCGGTCCGGACGTCCTCACCTGCGGCCTCTTCGCTTTCGGTCCACTGGGCGAGCAGCTTGTACAGTTCCGAAACCCTGGTGGTTGGCACGGAGAGAGTCACGACGGTCAGATTCATCAAGTTTACCCCAATTTGCATTCAGAATTATTCTTCACATCATTCTCGAATGCTTACTATTCATTTCGCTGTGATGAAATCCCCAGAAAGCATGCTGCCCATATCAACAGATGTGCAGCACTTAAAGGATGGAGGGGATCGAGCCCTGCTCGATCCCCTCCACGCCTGACTGTTTCGCTTCGCTCGGGCTTACTCGCCAGAGGCTTCGCCGCCCCACGGCTGGCTGGCTATGTAGGCGGTCACCGCGTCGAGTTCGGCTTCGGAGAGCGCGCTCACGACGATGTGCATCGCGTTGGGCGCCGGGCTGTGATAGTCGTCCTCGAAGTCGCGGAAGAAGACCATGAAGTCACGAACGTACTGGGGAGCCTGGCCAAGGATGCGCGGCATGCCGATTTGGTTTGCCACCGGGATGCCTTCCCCGGCGGGGCCGTGACACACGACGCAGGCGATGAGATCGTTCTGCACGTTCCCGTTGTTGAAGAGGTTCGCACCCTGCTCGACGAGGGCGGGGTCGACCCCTGCCCAGGGCTCGCCCTGGGCAGGCTGCGCTGCCCAGTAGGCCGCTGCATCGGCGATCTCCTGATCGCTCATCCCCTTGGCGATCGGTTGCATCACCGGGTCGATGCGCAGGTCGTTCTTGAATACCCACATCTGCGTCTTCAGGAAGTTCTCCAACTGCCCGGCGATATGCGGAGTGTTTTCATCGTTCGAGTGGCCGGTTTCGCCATGGCAGGCGGTGCAGGTAGCTGCGAGCTCTGCGCCCCTGGCCGGGTCGCCCTCGACCGCCAGGATCGGGATCTCGAGCTGAGCGAAAGATACGCAGGACAGTAACAACAGGCCCAACAGCGGCATGATGCGGTTCATGGCGTGAATCCTCCTGAAATGGGTTGTAGTGCTGGCCGGAGGATAACATTGTCAACAGTCGTACGTACCGATCGGTAAGCTGCGGTTCCGATGTCGTCTGCTACTGACCCGCCGCCTTGTCTCCGATTCGCCGCCGCATCCCTTCGGTAGCGAACAGCACGACCACGGCAATGACCGCACCCAGCAGGGTGTCGAACGCGCGCTCCTCAAGCACGCCAAGCGGACTGCCGTTCAGGTTCGCCGTACTGATGATGAGCGCCAGCGGAGTAATGAACAGCAACGCCAGACCGTAATTCCTGGCGATGACCAGTTCGACAATGAATTCGAGGGCCGAGACCAGCAGGACCAACAACCAGCCAGCCGGGCGCAGCAGGCTTATCAGCGCGAAGATGACGATGCCCAGCAGGGTTCCGATGATGCGTTGGATCGCCCGGGCGACGGTGGTCGGCACCCGGTGGCTCGCCTGCAGGATCGCAACGGCGGCAAGAATCACCCAGTAGCCGCGCGGTATGCCCAGGGGCAGGCTTATAACTCCGGCTATCACCACCGCACTGATCACCCGGATGGCCACCCAGCGGCTGGGTCCGCGCAGCTTCCAGCCCGGCAGGATCAGGCCCGTTCGCCTGGGTGGCGCTGCCCGCCCCTGCAGCCTCGCGAGCAGCTGCTTGCCGGCGATCACGAGGAGCGACGAGATTACCCCGGTCGCGACCAGGAGTACCACCAGGCCACCGTTCATGCCGGGACCGCCCAGGCTCGCCGGGGCGCTCAGGTGGCCGCTCACGCCGGAAACCAGGATGAAGTGGATGGGTCCGGGCGGCCCGACCTCCCGGCCCAGCACGATGAGGCAGGCCAGCAGGGCGACCAGCGACACACCCGCGACCGACAGCCAGTTGCTGCCGGAGGTGAGTACGCCTATGAGGGACGCAAGGATCATCCCGGCGCCTACGAACGGGAGCAGCCTCAACCGCTCCGAGTGCTCCAGGTACGCGAAGAACAGGGCGGTGAAGGTGCCCAGGGAGGTGATGAGACCCAGCGACTGCTGGCCCGCCAGGGTGAATGCCGCGAGCGGCAGGCCGGTGGCGAGCGCGGCCTCCAGGCCTACCCGCCAGCGCCACGGGCCCTCGTTCAGTTCGAACAGTTGCTCCCTGAGGCCAGCCGGTGACCGCGCACTCACCAGGCCAAGCTATCACCAGCTTGCACCGGCCCGGTCGTGCGCTGCCTCGCACCGGGAGGCAGCGGTTTTGTTCGTACAGGAATACCAACCCGGCGAGGTGGAAGCAGTAGACTCAGCGGCGCTACTCCGCCCGGGGTAACGCAATCTGCAATCGAGGCGAAAAATGACAACGCAAGCAGCAACAGTTTCCAGTTCCAAGTACCGCATGGCACCAGGCGACCTGCGCATGATCATCGTGCTGCTGATCGCCGCCTTTGTTGTCATCCTGAACGAGACCATCATGAACGTCGCCCTGCCCAGCCTGATGGTGGAGCTGGGCGTAAGCGCATCGACCGTGCAGTGGCTGTCAACTGCCTTCCTGCTGACGATGGCGGTCGTCATCCCGATGACGGGATTCATCCTGCAGCGGTTCAGTCTGCGGGCCTCTTTTATTGCCGCTTTGTCGCTGTTCAGCCTGGGCACCCTCATCGCGGCGGTTTCGCCCGGCTTCCCGCTCCTGCTGCTGGGCCGCATAGTCCAGGCGAGCGGAACGGCGATTGCCATGCCGCTGCTCATGACGACGGTGCTGCGCGTAGTGCCGGCGCACGCGCGCGGCACGATGATGGGCACGGTCAGCATCGTCATCTCGGTCGCCCCGGCGCTGGGCCCTACCGTTTCGGGGATCATCCTCGAATCGCTCTCCTGGCGCTGGATGTTCCTGATCGTCCTGCCGATCGCGCTCACGGCACTCGCCGTGGGCATGCTGGTGCTGCGCAATGTGGGCGAGGTTCGCCGCAGCTCGCTCGACATCCTGTCGGTGGTCCTGGCCGCGATAGGCTTTGGCGGTTTCGTCTACGGCGTGAGCCTGGCCGGCGAGGCGCCGGGCGCGTGGAGCCAGCCGCGCGTGCTTCTGCCGGTGGCGATCGGCGGCGCGAGCCTGGTCGTGTTCGTGCTGCGCCAGTTCGCGCTGCAGAAGACCGACAACCCGCTGCTCGACCTGCGCGTCTTCCGCTTTCCGATGTTCGCGCTGAGCGTTGGCCTCTTCATGATCGTGATGATGGGCCTGTTCGGCTCGATGATCCTGCTGCCCATCTACCTGCAGAACGTGCGCGGCTTCGGCTCTCTCGATACGGGCCTGTTCCTGCTTCCCGGCGGAGTCCTCATGGGCGCCGTCGCCCCCTTCGTGGGCCGCATCTACGACCGGCGCGGGCCGGTGCCGCTCACCACCATAGGCGCGTCGCTGCTGACGCTCATGCTGTGGCGCTTCAGTACCATCAGCGCCGAGACTCCGGTGCCGCTCCTGCTCGCAATGCACCTCACCCTGACCCTGGGCATGGCGCTCCTCTCCACGCCGCTCATGACCACCGCGATGAACCCGCTGCCGCGCCGCCTCTACTCGCACGGCAGTGCCACCATGAGCACGCTGCAGCAGGTGGCGGGGGCGATGGGTGTCGCCCTGCTGGTGACCGTGATGAGCAGTCGCGCCGCCTCACTGGGTGCGAGCGTCGGCCCCGAGCTCGCCCAGGCGGCCGGCCTGCGCACCGCCTTCGGCGTGGCGTCGCTCTTTGCCCTCACCGCCGTCATCCTCACGCTCTTCCTGCGCACCTCCGTGGCGAAGGAGGAGGAAGAGGCACCTGCGGTGGCTCAGGCAGAGACGGGCGAGCAGCGCCCCGTCCCCCTCTGACCGCCCATGGAAGCCGTGCGCTTCGTCAACGCGGTCCTGCTGCAGATTCTGGGCCGGGGCGAGGTTTGGAGCGCCTAAACACTTGAGCGCTGTACCCGATTCCGGTCAAGGAACTCCAGCAGGATGTCGTTGGTCAGCTCCGGCGCGTCCTGGTTGGCGTTGTGGCCGGCGTCCGGCAGCACGTAGTACTGGGCTTCCGGCTGACGTTGTGCCCACGCCGGCATGTCCCGCGCTATTGAGCCGGTCCGATCCTGATCGCCGTGGAGCAGCAGCAGCGGCACTTCGAACCTGAAGTCGGGCTCGCCCTCCTCGCTTACGGCAAACGTAACGGCCTTCCAGATGGCAAGGAAGTCTTTCCGGTCGACCTGCCGGCAGGCGGCCAGGGCGTACTCCTGCGCCTGGGCCGTCACTGCGGTCGCCCTGGCGAAGGTGCGTTGCAGGTGACGGTAGGGCCATAAGCGCATTAGTGGCAGGGACAGGCGCAGCAGCCCCATATCCACTCGGCTGTAGGCCTTCGCTATGGGCGTCGCCCCGATGATGACTGCTGTCAGGATCCGCTCGGCGTGCATCAGGTAGGCGTACTGGGCAATGTAACCGCCCAGCGATTGCCCGACGATGGTTGCCTTCTGCACGTCGAGCTCGTCGAGGATGGCGATGAGGTCTTCGACGCAAGTTTCGAGGGTGAACCCGTCTCCCAAAGGTTTCGACTTGCCGTGACCGCGGGCATCCCACACGAGCACCCGGTAGTCGTGCCGCAAAGCCTCCACCTGGGCGTTGAACATCCGGTGGTCCATCGTCGCCCCGTGCAGCAGTGCCACGAGCGGAGCATCGGCGGGACCACCCAGCCAGTAGTGCAGGTTGCAGCCGGCGCGGGTGAGGACACGGCGGGACAGGGTTTCGGGGGTGCTCAGGAAATCCACCTGAACGCACCATAACTCCGGGCGGTTTCCCACGGACCACTATTGAGGCGGTTCGCTCGACGCTCAGGAGCTTCTGGACATACCGGAGATCCGCTTGCAGGCAGGACCGCTGTTCGAATACTGAGACTGCCGCTGCGGCTCTACTGACCGATTGGCGTGGTGATGAAGCGTTCGCCGAATGCAGCGATCAGTGGCCGCCCCTTCTCGATCGCTTTCTGTACGGAGGGGAGTGAGAGCGACGCTTGGTGGCTGTCGGCGTCGTCCCACACCTCGGTCACCCAGATAGAGTTCCCGTCGCTGGTGTCCAGGGCGACGACGTAGGAGTGGCAGCCAGGCATTTGCCTGCTGCCTTCGTGCAGCACCCTGGCGAGTTCGTCCCGCTTGCCTGGAACGGCTTTGATTCGTCCGATGATTCCGTACATCCGTGCTCCCTTCAGACCTTTTCGGTTGAGGTTACACAAGAGGGAGGGAGTCGCCAGGCTCCCTCCGCTCGCTTTTGTATACGCCTCAGGTAGGCGCATCGGTCAGGTGCTACTGCGCCTGGTCGTCCTCACCCTCGGGCTGGGCCGGCTCTTCACCTTCGGGTTGGGCCGGCTCCTCGGTCTCGGTGTCCGTTTCGGATTCTCCGGCTGCGTCGGCGTCCTCGGCGCCGTTGGCCGGAGCGGCGTCAGCGTCCTCGCCCGCGGCCGCGTCATCGGCGGGCGCGGCGGGATCTTCGGAGGCGGCGTCTTCCTCTGCCGGTTCGGTGTCCATGTCGGCGTCGTCCATGTCGTCTTGTGCCGGTTCAGTGGTGCCGTCCGGCGCGGTGCTCCAGGTTGAGACTGCCACGTCCTCGGTCACGGGCGTGCCGGGCCCGACGGGCGCGATGCTCGAGCCGAGGAGGGTCAGGGGCGCCTGTTGGACGGGCGTGCCCACCACGTAGATGGTGTTGACGTTACCGGGCTGCAGGTTGGCGTCGCTCAGGCTTATCGTCGCGGCCTGTGAGCCGGAGAGGCGCACCTCCAGGTTGTCGAGGCTGCCCTCGACGCCCACGTAGCGGCTGGCGTCGCCGAAGGCAACGTTGGCCAGGGTGCCCTGTTCGCCGGTCACCGCCAGGTCCACGCGCTCGGTGCCTGGGGCGGCATGAACGATGCGCATGACGCTCTCGCCCACGGCGGCCGTGCCGGTCACGTCGTCCTCGTAGAGCTGGAACTGGAGCGCGAGCGCGTCGCCGCTTTCGCCCTGGCCGAAGAGGTTACGGAAGAAGCCGCCTATGCCGCCGCCGTCCTGCTCGCCCTCCTGGGCCTGAGTCTGGGCTTCAGGCGGAGGCAACAGCCCCACCACAGCCAACGTGTAGTGGTTGCCCTGGCCAAAGTTGAACTCCTCCTCGACCGTCATGTCCTGGACCTGCGTGCTCACGTTGTAGCTGCCCGACGGAACTTCGATGTAGTCGGTCATCGACTGGTAGCTGGCCTGGTCGAACCCTTCACCGCTGAAGGTCGCCTCCTCGTCGCTGGGCGCGAGCTGCACCGTGATGTCACCGGCGTTCGGCGAGAAGTGTGCCAGCCTCACCCAGGCGACTTCGGGCACTTCGGCGGGTTGGGCCATTTCTCCGCCTGGCGCCAGTGGATCGCCGCCCGGCGGCTCGCCGGGAACCTCGATCTGCGCAAGCGCGAAGGGGGCCACGAATGCCAGCAACAAAGTCAGCAGAAAATGCCTACCTCTGATCATTTCCCCACTACCTCCCCCTGCCTGTTCGGCTAACTGAAAGATAGACGGGAGGGAGGTATAGGCACGGCGACTTTGGTTACTATTCGCGTCGTTTGAGGGGTCAAGGTAAAACGTCAGAGAAGTTCAGAGTGACCTGCGTGAAGCCCTGTTTACGAACTCATCCAGCAGGTCAGTGATTTGTCTGGCTACCCAAAGCCTGGAACGTTTTTTGCCGGTGAATTCCTGGAGTATGCCGGCAGCTTCAAGTTGCTCGAGGGCGCGACGAACGGCTGTGTTGCTGGCGTTGAAACGCTCCTCAACTACACTCGTATTCAGTACCGGTTGCCGGGGAAGTTCCTCGAGAAGGCGCCAGGAGAGTGCATCCTGGCGGGCCACCAGGTGCTCCCGCCATTCGTCGAGCGTCTCCGTAACCCGACCCAGAAGCCACCGGGCCTCAGTTATTCCGCGGAAGGTCGCCTCGCCAACCAGCAGGACAATTTCCTCCAGGTTCCCCTGCTGATAGGCGGTGAGGCTCGCAAAGTAGCGGCCTGTATCGGCGAGCAGTCCGGCCGAAACTGGCACGGTGACGTTGCGCAGCAGCCCTTTTGATCTGAGCATCGCGTGGAGTAACGCCCGACCGGTTCTGCCGTTACCGTCGATGAAGGGGTGAATCGTCTCAAACTGGGCATGCGCAATGGCAGCGTGAACGAGAACGGGTAGGTCATCCCGCGCCATGAACTCAACCAGGTCGGCCATTGCCTTGGGAACAAGCTGGGCCCTGGGCGGCACGAAACCAGCCTGGTGCGGACCAATGCCAGTACCGCCGATCCACACCGGCTGCTCCCGCCAGCCACCTGTTGCCGCCGGGTTCGAGTCGCCCAACAAGGCAGCTTGCATCTCAATGATGGCCGCCTCGTCCAATCGCCCGGCCAAACTTATCGCCGCTTGCATCGCTCGCCCGTTATTCACGATTAGCCGGGCGTTCGGTGGACTCTCCTCACCCAGGCTGGCCATGGCAATTGCACGCGCACTTGAGGTGAGGTTCTCAATCTGTGAGGAGGCAGCCGATTCGCTCCTCAGGAGGAGGGCGGCCAGAGGCCCGATAGCGTCATCATGCTGAGAATCGAAGCGCACGAGCTCCTGACTGGCTTCATCAAGCTCCAGCAGAACCTGCGGCGGCAGGTCCACCGGACGCGTCGCGATCGCCGGGGGTATGGCCGACTTGTATGGCCCCCGGTGACGCATGCGTTGCTTCCTTGAGGCATAGATGTCGGCACTGGGAGTCCAGTCCAGGCTTTCGTAATTCACTGGTGGCCAAGAGTGCGACACCCTCTGACCCTATCACACATTATATAGATATCGTGCGATAAGGGACTGGTAAGGTCGTACTTAGAGTCCTGGGCAGGTGGCCGTAGTTGAGGTCGATGAACTCCTTGTAGTTGCGCACGCCGGGAGGTTGCAGCTCGTAATCGTCGTTGAAGTTGTCCGGCAGGCGCACGTCCCACTTGCGCTCGAACCAGCCCAGGCGCTGCCGAGTGGTTTGCAGGCCGTCCATGACGCCGTTTGGGTGTGGCTTCTCGATGGGGTCCGACTGGAAGAACATGATGTCGTGCGGGTTGATGAGGCTGCTGATGAGCAGCCACGGCCGGCCAGCCAGCTCCTGCGGCCTCGACTCCAGCCAGTCGACCGTCTCGAAGGCGGCCGTGCCGTCGAGCTGCTCGCCCTGCAGCGGTGCGCCGAACATCTCGCCCCACTGCTGGAAGTCGGCGAAGCCGTAGCGTTCGAGGGCGTCCTCGCTGTGCTCGACCTCTGAGAGGTGCCACTTCCCCTTGAACGCCGTGTAGTAGCCCTGGTCGCGCAGCATGTGCCCCAGGGTGGGCACGTCGTCCCGCAGCTCGTCGATCCAGGCGAAGTTGGTGTTGTCCCACAGCCCCGTGTCCTTGGCGTGCACGCCGGTCCACATCGTCGCCCGCGACGGAGTGCAGATGGGCGTGGTGCAGTAAGCCCTGTCGAAGGTCACTCCGCGCGATTGCAGCCGCTCCAGCGCCGGCAACTCCAGGTCGGGCGGCAGCTCCATGCGCGTGTCCCACTGGTCCATGCACAGGATGAGGAAGTTGGGCTGGGTGGGGACGCTGGTTGTCTCTGCCTCGTTCTGCTCTTCAGTCATTGCTCCCCCTCGGTTGCTCACCACCCGGCTCGCGCCTTACGCAGCGGAAGCCCAGGTGGGAGGTCGCGGTATCGACGGCCTGTCCCTGCCTCGCCGCCGGCCGGTAGCGCAGGCAGTAGTTGGGTGCGCACAGGTGCGAGCCGCCCTTGACCACCTTTTGCGGAATCTCGCCTGGGCGGCCGCGTGCAACCGTGCAGCAGGCGCCGCCCTGAGGCGAGCGCATGGGCCGGTACTCGTCGACCGTCCACTCCCACACGTTGCCGGCCATGTCGAAGAGGCCGTAGCCGTTGGGCGGAAAGGCGCCGACGGGTGAGGTGCGTTCGAAGCCGTCCTGGGCCTGGTTCTCGTGCGGGAAGTCGCCCTGCCAGGTGTTGGCCATGTGGCGTCCCCCCGGCGTGAACTCGTCGCCCCACACGTAGGCGGCACCGTCCAGCCCGCCGCGGGCGGCGACCTCCCACTGTGCCTCAGTAGGCAGAGACTTCCCCACCCACTCCGCATAAGCCCCCGCGTCCTCAAAGGCGATGTGCACGACGGGGTGCTCCTCGCGGCCTTCGATGCTGCTGCCCGGGGCCCTCCGGCTGCCAACAGCAGGCGCCCTGCACTCGACGGCCTGCTCGAGCTCTCACACCTGGACCGGCGTGAGCTCAACCGCGCCAGCGTCGATCTCGTGGGCATAGCGCAGGAGCTCGCCAGCGAGCTGAACGAACGGCAGCCCGAACGGACCGTCGAGTTCGAGGCGCACGGCGACGGCCGGGTGAAGGGCGACCCGCACCTGCTGCGGATCGTGCTGCAGAACGTGCTGGAGAACGCCTGGAAGTACACCGCCCTGCGCGACGACCCCCGCGTGGTGTTCGGCGTCCGGGAGCAGGATGGTGAACGGGTGTTCTTCGTCAGGGACAACGGTACGGGCTTCGACATGAAGCATGCCGAGAAGCTGTTCGCGCCCTTTGGTCGCCTCCACAACCAGCCGGAGTTCACGGGCACAGGCATTGGCCTGGCCACCGTTCAGCGCGTGGTTCACCGGCATGGCGGCCGGGTGTGGGCCGACAGCACACCGGGCGAAGGCACTACCCTGTTCTTCACCCTGGGCACCGACTAGCCCGCGATTAGCCCCGCACCCCCACCTCGGGTAGAGTACGCCCCACGAAGTAGCCGACGAACCCCAGCACCGCCAGGAACGCGAGGGCCACCTGGACGCCCAGGAGCGCCAGCGCGGCGTTGACGCCACCGGTGAGCAGCAGGAGCACGCCCATGAGGGTGTTGGATACGGCCACATATTGCGTCACCTGGTCGGCGCTCGCCATGTCGACGACGTAGGTCTTGCGGCCCACCCGCACGCCCGTGTGGATGAGCGCGAGCAGGAAGTAGCCGAGGCTGTACACCCACAGCACTGCGCCTACCTCGGTGAGCGTATCGAATAGCAGCACGGTGCTTATAAGGACCGCCGCCAAGAGCGCGCCCCAAGTCATGAGGCGCCGGCTGGACCTGTCGGCCAGCCGTCCGAAGTAGCGCCCGCCAATCATTCGCGCCAGCCCCTGCGCAATGACGAAGAGGCCCAGGCCGCTCAGGCCACCCGTGCCCTGCTCGACAGCGAGCGTGACGAGGAAGGGTGGGCTCAGGGCAGAGACAAACAGCAACGTCCTCATCACCACAAACCTGCGGAAGGGCGCGTCGGTGGTGAGAAGCTGCCACGACTCGTGCCACCAGCCTGGGCTTTCCTCACGGGGAGTGGTTTCTGCGGCCGGCTCCCTGACCGTCATGTAGATGAGCAGGCCCGCCACCCAGGTCAATGCCGCGCTGCCCAGCAGGAGAGCGAGCGCGCTAACGCCCGCTTCGTCACCGGCCAGCAGCCTGATGCCCAGGCCAATCGTTACTGCCGCGATTCCCGATGTCAGTGTGGAGATTCCGTTTATCTGGCCCCGCTGCCCCTTTGGGATGGTGCGGGCCATGACGTCTTTCGAAGAGATCGAGCACAGGGCCCTGCCGAAGGCGAACAGCGCCAGCGCAAGGAGTATCGCGACGCCGGCCGTTACCCCGGCGAGGGTCGCAGCGGCGACTGCCATTGCGGCGGTCGCTGCCGCCTGCAGCGCGGCGCCGGCCACCCAGACCCACTTACGTTGGCGGCGTTGCCTGATCCGTGGCGAGAGCGCCGCTTGGGGCAGCAGCGAGCCGGACTCGCGGATCGGGACGAGCAAACCCACCAGCCCCACCGGCGCTCCCAGGGCGCTAAGGAGCCAGGGGAGGACCGTGCCGGCGTTGACGACCTGATCGCCAATGTTCTGGAGGGCGTTGGCGGCGATGAGGCGCAGGCCGTTGGCCGGCACGTCCCGTTCTGTCTTGCGGTCGCCGGAATCCTGCTGCCCGCCGCTCGTCCTGACGAGTTGGGAGTAGATTCGCTCGGTCACTGAGCTCAACGTGCGAGCCTGTCGTTAATGGTCGTGCGCGGCGTCTGCTTCTTCCTTGCTCCCGTGAACGGTCCCATGTGGGTGCTCAGGCGGAGCGTAAATCGAGTAGATCTTCAGCGGCACATCACCCACGTTGGTGATGTTGTGCCACATGCCGGCAGGCACCAGCACCACCCAGTCGTCCCCAATCTCCTGGCCGAAGTGGAGGTTGTCCTCGCTTTCACCCATCTGCACCCGGCCGCGGCCCTCTTCAATGCGCAGGAACTGGTCGAGTTCGGTGTGGGCTTCGAGACCTATTTCTCCGCCAACAGGGATGCTCATGAGCGTGAGCTGCAGGTTCTTGCCGGTCCAGAGGGCGGTCCGGTAGTTGTCGTTCTGGATCGTAGCGTCCTCGATGTTCACCACGTAGGGTTGTGCGCCGTGATCCTTGAGGTCGAGTCTTGACATTGCCACTCCTTATCGTCGAAAAAGCGCTCTGAAGGACCTATGAGGCCGACTATAGCCAGACCATCCTCCAGTCGGGAGTGAACCCGGGTACCTTGTTGGGGCATTCCCCCTCGTCTAGCGTCACTTGAAGCGCCCGAGGTTCGCCATGTTCGGGTGCAACAATCGAGAAGGAGGTGCAACAAAATGGCAGAGACAAAACTCTTCAAGACAGAGGAGCGCATGGAGCGCAGCGCAGCCGCTCGCATGCTGCGTGAACTGGCCGACCGTGTCGAGTCCGGACGGGTTGTCTTGCGCACGGCCGGCAACGAACTGGTGATGGAACCGCCGCAGCAAGTCGTATTCGAAGTCCAGGCAGAGCGCGAAGATCGCAGCAGCGGTGCCCCCGAACTGAAGCTCGAGATCGAAGTTTCGTGGGTGGAAGGTGACACGGAAGGCGATTTTCCTTCCGAAGGCACCCTGGAACTAGGTTGAAGTCGGGAGGAAATAATGAGGCTTTCTGACAAAGTAGCTATCGTCACTGGCGCGGGTTCCGGCATGGGGCGCGCAACCGCCCTGCTGTTCGCACGTGAGGGGGCCACGGTAGTCGGTAGTGATATCGACGCCGGCCGCATCGAGGCTGTGGCCGCCGAGGTTAACGACGCTGGCGGCAGGATGCTGGGAGTGACGGGGAATATCGCGAAGCGAGACGAGGCAGAGGAACTCGTGCAGCGCGCCATCAACGAGTACGGTCAGCTCGACATCCTGGTGAACAATGCCGGAATCATGGACATGATGGAGGGAGTCGCGAACTTCGACGACGCCACGTACGACCGCGTCTTTGGCGTTAACGTCTACGGTCCGTTCGTAACCTCCCGCGCTGCAGTGCGGCACATGAAGGAGCGGGGTAAGGGCGCCATCGTCAATGTTGCCTCGGTGGCAGCGGTGTCGGGGGCCGCTGCGGGTGCCGTCTACACAGCCTCGAAGCACGCCCTGCTGGGCCTGTCACGTAACACCGCCTATGCCTACGCTCCGTTCGGCATCCGCTGCAATACCCTGATAGTTGGTGGGGTGGAGACTGCGATCATGTCGGGCTCTGACGCATCGAAGTTCGACCAGGAGGCCTTGGCGCAATTCGGCCGGTGGCACGCGGTCAACCCGCGCACGCTGCAGCCGGGCGAGGTGGCAACGCTCGTTCTTTACCTTGCCTCCGACGAGGCGAGCGGCGTGAACGGTGCTGAGGTGGCGGTGGATGGGGGTTGGTCGGCGGCCGGTTAGGCCTGGCACACCCCTTGCTTCAACAACCGTTGCTGCCTGGATCGCGGATGGTTCCGGGAGGAGGCCAAATGTCCTGGAAGTACATAATGCTCCTCGGGGGCGTGCTCCTGCTCATTGTCATTGCCCTGGTGATGCTGACCTCAAGAAGGGTGGATCGACACAACAAGGACCTTGCACAGCAACTCCTCGCCGGAGCGCAACGGGTGGAGCGTCCTGCACCGGAGACTGTGTCCGAGTTGCCTCAACCCGTAGCGCGGTATCTGGAGGTTGCCCTTCCGGAGCGTTTCCCGTCAACAGTCCGCATAGAGCAGCGAGGGGAGATGTTGCAAGGGGGCAGTTGGCGTAAGTTTGAAGCGGATCAACACATTGCTGTTGAACCCGCGGGTTTCGTGTGGGATGCGCGTATGAATTTTGCTCCCCTCATGGGCGTTCGCGTGGTGGACATGTATCGGGAGGGGCAGGGCGGATTGCTGCAGGCAAAGCTGTTGGGCGTTCTTACCGTAGCCAACGAGGGCCCGAGCGCCGAGCTTGACAAGGGCGAGCTTGCCCGACTTCTAGCGGAAGCACCGTGGTTGCCAAGTATTCTCGCCCCCCGTGACGATCTGCAGTGGCGAAGCGTGGACGCGACGAGCGCTGAGGCAACGCTACGGAACGATGGCCACGAGGTTACCCTGCTCTTCCACTTTGCCGAGAGTGGTGACATCGTCAGGGTGGAAGGCGAAAGGCCGCGGAGTATGGCAAATGGGATCTATGAAACCGGTTATTGGGTGGGCCGTTTCTCGCACCATCATGAGGTCGATGGCGTACGGATCCCCCTGCAGGGGGAGGTCGGGTGGGTGGAGGATGGGGAGCGTGAGCCATACTGGCGCGGACGCCTTGAAGCCGTTCAATTCGATGCTCCGCCGCCCGACTAGCTGCCAGTTGAGTTGAGTTCTCGAAAGTAATGCATCGACCTAACTGAGTAGCCGGTCAAGTTGCTAATGTCACGACATGAACAACAGCGAGAGGCATAGGTTCGTGCTCGTGCCCGGGTTCTGGTTGGGAGGCTGGGCCTGGGATGAGGTGGCAGGCGAACTGCGCGCTGCCGATCAGGAGGTCGTTGCCATCACATTGCCGGGCCTGGGTAACGCCGAGCTGGACCGCTCGGAGGTGCATATGGAGGACCACATACGAGCCATCAGCGATGCTCTGACGGCTGCTGTCGGTCCGGTTGTGCTGGTGTTGCACAGCGGTGCTGGTTTTTCTGGCTACGCCGCCATCGACCGCAATCCCGACAAGGTCGCCGCGGTCGTTTACGTTGATACCGGCCCCGGTACTGGCGAGCCCATGGCGCCAGACTTTCAGGGTGTCGACTATCCTCTGCCTACCTGGGAGGAGCTGGAAGAGGAAGGCAACAGCCTTGACGGGTTGGACGCCACGACGCTCCAAACGTTCCGGGAACGATCAGTGCCGCAACCGGGCAACGTACTGCGAGAGGGCTTCGAACTGCACAATCCGGCCAGGCTCAAGATACCTGCTACCGTTATCTGCTGCTCGGCCACCGTTGAGCAGACCCGCGGCTGGATCGACGCCGGTGTACCATTCGTCGCTGAACTGGCGAACCTCCAGGGCCCCGTCCGGTGGGTGGACTTGCCTACTGGCCATTGGCCCATGTGGTCACGCCCCCGCGAACTGGCAGCCGAACTGATTCGGGCGGCGTAGTCGAGACTTAGGAATGCTACCGGCCTACCCGTCACTCCTTTCCGCGCGAGGAAGAGGAACGATGGTGTGCGCCTCGTTTGAGAGAAACAATGCTCCTGTAAGCGCCGTTGTCAAGTGCAAACGGGCAGCAACTGCGTCCAAACTATCGGGCAGAGCAAAGCACGGTTCAGTCTCACCTACATATCGGCAATGCTTGGGCTTGCCTGCTCACTTCCACGAACCTGCAAGAGTTGAGGTGAAGCTGGATGAATAGTGTCCCTTGTACGGAACTCTTGCATCACTTACCCCACTCGGCCTACAGTAAATCCAAGAAGACCCGCCAAGGCTATGCGCAACAAGCGTACCCTCAAACTGGCGGGTTACTTTATTGCCATCGTGGCTACCCCTTTCACGAAGCCGCCTCTTGATTACCTGGCCAGGAGGCAGTCGGCGACGGGCGTTTATTCCCACCGAAACCTGCTCCCTGCGACGACGGTTGCGAGCACGAGCACGCCAAGCAGCACGGCGACCGGAAGGAGCTGAGGCGTTCCGGCCCAGGCGCCCTCCAGTCCCGAAACAAGTTGGGTCAGGGGCGAGAAATGCGCAGCGGTCTGGACGCTCTCCGGCAGCAGGGCAAGCGGCACGGTCGCCCCGGACAGGATGATGAGCGGGTAGACGAGGACGTTGCCGAGCAGCTGGCCCACGCCCAGCGAGGGCACCAGCGCGCTGAGCGCATAGCCGAGCGACAGGAAGACGAGCGTGCCCAGGGCGGCGATGAGCAGCACGGTCAGCAGGCTGCCACTCGGGCGGGCGCCGAAGCCGAGGATGCCGACGGCGAGCATGAGTCCAATGCCTACGAGGGCGATGACCCAGCGCACGAGGAGATCGGCCGCCACAAACAGCAGTGGCCGCAAGGGCGTCGCCCGGAAGCGGCGCAGGGCTCCGGACTCGCGCAGGCCCACGAGGTCGATGGGTACGAGCACCAGGCCGGCGATGGCCACGACGATGGCGCTGAAGTTCACCAGGTTTGCGTCCATGTAGCCGACCCCGCCGAACTCGGGGCTCGGGTCGTTGCCGAAGATGAAGCCCATCACGAGCGCGTAGAAGGGGGCGAAGGCGAGCATGAAGAAGACGGCCGCGGGTTCGCGCAGGGTTCGCCTCGTAAATGTAAGTACGAGTTGGCCGAACGCGTTCACGCCAGTACCTCCTGCTGTGCGGT
>Ga0209487_1001270_pt1 | contig 21527 bp, 21 predicted proteins | sample Poulit2012_FD_187524 | JGI IMG/M metagenome (GOLD analysis project Ga0209487, IMG submission 187524) | Agricultural soil microbial communities from Georgia to study Nitrogen management - Poultry litter 2012 (SPAdes) (version 2) | ecosystem: Environmental > Terrestrial > Soil > Agricultural land...
GTCACCGCGCTGGCCCCGGTCATGCGGCAGCACGAGGGCGCCTGGGTCGGCTGGGCGGGCAGCCCGGACCTCTCCCTCGACCCGTTCGAGGCCGACGGGATCCGGGTGTGGCCGGTGACGCTCAGCGAGAACGAGGTCGCCAACTACTACGAGGGCTTCTCCAACGGCACGCTCTGGCCGCTCTACCACGACGTCATCGTCCCCCCGGAGTACCACCGGCACTGGTGGAACGCCTACGTCGCCGTCAACCGCCGGTTCGCCGCCGCTGCCGCCGAGGCCGTCGCCGAGGGCGGCACCGTGTGGGTGCACGACTACCAGCTCCAGCTCGTGCCCGCGGTGCTCCGCATGCTGCGCCCCGACGTGCGCATCGGGTTCTTCAACCACATCCCCTTCCCGCCGGTGGAGATCTTCACCCAGCTGCCCTGGCGACGGCAGGTCGTCGAGGGGCTGCTCGGGGCCGACCTCATCGGGTTCCAGCGCTCCTCCGACGCCGCGAACTTCATGCGGGCCGTGCGGCGGCTGACCCCGCTGACCACCAAGGGCCGCACCGTCACGGTCGGCGCCCGCTGGTCGCGCCCCGAGCGACGGATCCGCGCCGACGTCTTCCCCATCTCCATCGACACCCGCTCCTTCGACGAGCTCGCCGCCAGCGAGCCGGTCCAGCAGCGCGCCGTCGAGATCCGCCGCGAGCTCGGCAGCCCCGACGTGCTGCTGCTCGGCGTCGACCGGCTCGACTACACCAAGGGCATCCGGCACCGGCTCAAGGCCTTCGGCGAGCTGCTCGCCGACGGCCGGGTCACCCCGCCCGAGACCACCCTGGTCCAGATCGCCAGCCCCTCGCGCGAACGGGTCGAGCAGTACCGCCAGCTGCGCGACGAGATCGAGGTGACGGTCGGGCGCATCAACGGCGACTACGGCGTCCTGGGCCGGCCCGCCGTCCACTACATGCACCACTCCTACCCGGCCGAGGAGATGGCCGCGCTCTACCTCGCCGCCGACGTCATGCTCGTCACCTCGCTGCGTGACGGCATGAACCTCGTCGCCAAGGAGTACGTCGCCGCCCGCCGCGACCTCGGCGGCGTCCTCGTCCTCAGCGAGTTCACCGGCGCTGCCGACGAGCTCGGCCAGGCCCTCCTCGTCAACCCGCACGACATCGACGGCCTCAAGGCGACGATCATGCGGGCGATCGGGATGGAGCCGCGGGAGCGGCGGCGCCGGATGCGTGCCCTGCGCCGCCGGGTCATCGAGTTCGACGTCCAGCGCTGGGCCGACGACTTCCTCAACGCCCTGTCCGACGTGAGGAGCAACGGATGACCGAGCCCACCGGAACCGACGACCCGGGCGTCCCCGGCCCCGGCGTCGACGCCCCGCTGTTCGTCCGCCACCTCGGCGAGGGGCTGGACCGGGCGCTGCGCGACCTCGCCGCCCTGCCCTCCGTCCTCGTCGCCCTCGACTTCGACGGCGTCCTGGCCCCGCTCGTCGACGACCCGGCGACGTCGCGGATCACCCCGGCCGCCGTCGAGGCCATCGCGCGGCTGGACGACCTGCCGGGCATCCACATCGCCCTCATCTCCGGCCGCGACGCCGACACGCTCGTCTCCCTGGCCGAGGTGCCGGCCGGCACGCTCGTCGTGGGCAGCCACGGCGCGCAGCGCGGCCACGTCGGGCTGTCCCCGGACCGCACACCGTACCTCGTCGCCCAGCCGCTGGAGCTGACCGACGCGCAGGCCCGCCTGCGCGCGGAGGTGCTGCGTGAGGCGACCGCGCTGACCGAGCGCTACCCCGGCGCCTGGGTGGAGACCAAGCCGGGCTCCGTCGTCGTCCACTCCCGACGCTGCACGCCCGAGGACGCCGCCGAGCTCACCGCCGCGGTCCTCGCCGGCCCCGCCGCACGCGAGGGGCTGCGCGTGCAGGAGGGCAAGGACGTCGTCGAGATGGCCGTCGTCCACGCCACCAAGGGGGACGCCGTCGCCGAGCTGCGCGCCGAGGTCTCCCCGCAGGGCGTGCTCTTCGCCGGTGACGACGTCACCGACGAGGACGCCTTCGCCGTCCTCGGCCCGCACGACGTGGGGATCAAGGTGGGTGACGGCCCGACCGCCGCCGGCTACCGCGTCGCCGACCCGGACGAGTTCACCGCCGTCCTGCTGCGCCTCGTCGAGCTACGCGAGCAGGCGTGACCTGCGTCACGTACCCCGCGGCGGATGGTCGCCGATGTGCGACACTGTGACCAGCCCTGACGCCACCCCCTCGGGCTTTCGCGGCCGGGCCAGTGTCGAGGCAGACACCTGACACTCTTCACAACGGATCGTCCGGCACGTACCTGCCGGTGAAGGGATGAACCACGATGGCATCAGTCACGTTCGACAAGGCGACACGCATCTACCCGGGCACCGAACGCCCGGCGGTGGACGCCCTCGACCTGGAGATCGCCGACGGCGAGTTCCTCGTCCTCGTCGGCCCGTCGGGCTGCGGCAAGTCGACCTCGCTGCGCATGCTCGCCGGGCTCGAGGACGTCAACTCCGGGCGGATCCTCATCGGTGACCGCGACGTCACCGACGTCCAGCCCAAGGACCGCGACATCGCGATGGTCTTCCAGAACTACGCGCTCTACCCGCACATGTCCGTCGCGGACAACATGGGCTTCGCGCTGAAGATCGCCGGCAAGCCGAAGGCCGAGATCCGCCAGCGGGTGGAGGAGGCGGCCAAGATCCTCGACCTCACCGAGTACCTCGACCGCAAGCCCAAGGCGCTGTCCGGTGGCCAGCGCCAGCGGGTGGCGATGGGCCGGGCGATCGTGCGCCAGCCGCAGGTGTTCCTCATGGACGAGCCGCTGTCCAACCTCGACGCCAAGCTCCGCGTCCAGACCCGCACCCAGATCGCCTCGCTGCAGCGGCGCCTCGGCGTCACCACCGTGTACGTCACCCACGACCAGACCGAGGCGCTGACCATGGGCGACCGCATCGCGGTGCTCAAGGACGGCGTCCTGCAGCAGGTCGGCACCCCGCGCGAGATGTACGACAAGCCCGCCAACGTCTTCGTCGCCGGGTTCATCGGCTCCCCCGCGATGAACCTCGGCACCTTCCACATCGAGGACGGCCACGCCGTGCTCGGGGAGGCCCGTGTCCCGCTGAGCCGCTCCACCATCGACGCGCTCGGCAGCGAGGACAAGGGCCAGGTGATCGTCGGCTTCCGGCCCGAGTCACTCGACCGCGTCTCGGAGGGCACCGAGGGGGCCATCCCGGTCACCGTCGACCTCGTCGAGGAGCTCGGCTCCGACGCGTTCGTCTACGGCCGCCTCGCCGGCTCGCGCGAGCTCGCCGAGCACATCACCTCCGGCGCCGGGGAGTCGCAGATCATCGTCCGCATCGACCCGCGCGACGTGCCGATGAAGGGCGAGACCATCCACGCCCGCATCCGGCCCGGTGAGCAGCACAACTTCGCCGTCTCGACGGGTGAGCGCCTGCCCGACTGACGGCACACCCGGACCGACGGGAGCACCGCAGGGGCGGACCCGATACTGTCGGGTTCGCCCCTGTGGCGCGTCAGAGGAGCACGATGGCCCAGTCCCTGGAGATCACCGCGGCGCGGTTGGACCCCGCGCTCCTCGACCTCCCCTGGGAGCTGGCCCTGGAGGAGTGGCCGGAGTCGGTGCTCGCCGCACTGCCCCGCGGCATCTCCCGCCACGTCGTGCGCTTCGTCCGGCTCTCCGGCCGCGTCATCGCCGTCAAGGAGATCGGCGAGCGGGTGGCGTTCCACGAGTACGAGCAGCTGCGCAACCTCAACCGGCTCGAGGCGCCGTCGGTGCGGCCGCTCGCCGTCGTCACCGGCCGGTCGACCCCGCAGGGAGAACCGCTGGACTCCGCGCTCGTCACCGAGCACCTGCAGTACTCCCTGCCCTACCGCGCCCTGTTCTCCCAGTACCTGCGCCCGGACACGGCCACCCGCCTCATCGACGCGCTCGCCGTGCTGCTCGTGCGGCTGCACCTGCTCGGCTTCTACTGGGGTGACGTCTCGCTGTCGAACACCCTCTTCCGGCGCGACGCCGGGGAGTTCGCCGCCTACCTCGTGGACGCCGAGACCGGTGAGTTCCAACCCGAGCTGACCGTCGGGCAGCGCGAGTACGACCTCGACATCGCGCGCACCAACATCATCGGCGAGCTCATGGACCTCCAGGCCGGGGAGATCCTCGACGAGGACGTCGACACGATCGAGGTCGGCAACCGGATCGTCGAGCGGTACACCGCGCTGTGGCAGGAGCTCACCGAGACCGAGTCCTTCGACACCGGCGAGCGCTGGCGGGTGGCCGCCCGGATCAACCGGCTCAACGAGCTGGGCTACGACGTCGGTGAGCTGTCCATCACCACCGACATCGACGGCACCCGCATCCACATCCAGCCGAAGGTCGTGGACGCCGGGCACCACCACCGCCGGCTCATGCGGCTCACCGGGCTGGACGTCCAGGAGAACCAGGCCCGCCGGATGCTCAACGACCTCGACGCCTTCCGGGCCGCCACCGACCGGCAGGGCGACGACGAGGCGTTCGTCGCGCACGACTGGCTCGCCCAGGTCTTCGAGCCCACCGTGCGGGCCATCCCCCGTGAGCTGCGCGGGAAGCTCGAGCCGGCGGAGATCTTCCACGAGGTGCTCGAGCACCGGTGGTTCCTCGCCGAGCAGCAGCAGCGCGACGTGCCGCTGCCCGAGGCGGTGCAGTCCTACGTGGAGAACGTGCTGCGCCACCGCCCCGACGAGCGCTCCGTCCTGGGCCTGGACACCGGCTCCCTCCCCCGCCTGGACGAGCTGTGACGGGCGACGGCCCGGCGTGCCGCCCTGGCCGTCACCGAGGTGGTGTCCGGTTCACGCTCGAGGGTGAGCGCCCCGAGGTACGCCCCTACCGGGCGCGGAGCCGGGCGACCTCGTAGAGCGTGATCCCGGTCGCGACGGCCGCGTTGAGCGACTCGACCTGGGAGGAGATCTCGATCCCGGCCAGCAGGTCACAGGTCTCGCGCACGAGCCGGGACAGCCCCTTGCCCTCGGACCCGACGACGACGACGAGCGGCTCGGTGGCCAGCTCGAGGTCGGCGACCGACGTGGGGGCCCGGCCGTCCAGGCCGACGACGAAGCAGCCGGCCTTCTGGTACTCCTGCAGCGTGCGCACGAGGTTCGTCGCGCGGGCGACCGGGACACGGGCCGCGGCACCGGCCGAGACCTTCCACACGGTGGCGGTGACCCCGGCGGAGCGGCGCTCGGGCACGACGACGCCGTCGACGCCGAACGCCCCGGCCGAGCGGAGCACGGCGCCGAGGTTGTGCGGGTCGGTGACGCCGTCGAGGGCCACGATGAGCGGCGGCCGCCCCTCGGCCCGGGTCAGGAGATCGGCCGGGTCGGCGTACTCGTAGGGCGGGACCTGGACGGCGATGCCCTGGTGGTTGGCGCCGTCGGTGAGCCGGTCGAGCTCGCCCTTGGTGGCCTCGACGAGGGGCAGGTGGCGGGCCGTGACGGCGAGGAGCACCTCACCCAGCCGGTCGTCGGACTCGGCCCGGGCGGCGAGGAACACCTTCTCCACCGGGGTGCCCGCCCGCACCGCCTCGAGGACGGCGTTGCGGCCCGCGACGAGCTCGCCGCTCACCGCGGGAGGCCTGCGAGTGCTGCGCCGCCGCTCCGCCTCCGCCTTGCGCTTCTCCGCGGCGGCCTTGCGGGCGGCGGCCGGGTGCCCGGTGCGTTCGGTGGCCTTCGGGGTGGGGCCGCGCCCCTCGAGCCCGCGGCGGCGCTGTCCCCCGCTGCCGACCTGCGGCCCCTTCTTCGTGCCCGGCTTACGCACCGCTCCGCGGCGCTTGGAGCTTCCGGCCATCAGCGCTGCCCCTTCCCGACGAGCTGCCAGCGGGCACCGTCCGGTGAGTCTTCGATGACGATCCCGGCCGCCTGCAGCCGGTCCCGCAGGGCGTCCGCCCGCGCCCAGTCCTTGGTGCGCCGCGCCTCGGCCCGTTCCTCGAGCAGCGCGGGCACGAGCGCCTCGAGCGCGGCCCGGGCGGCGTCGTCGGTGCCCCGCCCGGTGACCCACGGCTCGGCCAGCGGGTCCAGCCCGAGGACGTCGAGCATCGAGCGCACCTGGAGCTGGGCCTGCCACACGACGCTGTCCTCACCCGCGGCCAGCGCGTTGTTGCCGGTGCGCACCTGGTCGTGGACGGCCGCGAGCGCGGCGGAGACGTTGAGGTCGTCGTCCATGGCGGCGACGAACGCCTCCGGGAGCGCGGAGATCGGGCGGGTGGACACCTCCTCCCCGCTCACCTCCCCGACGCGTTCGACGGCGCGGGAGACGAATCCGCTGAGCCGCTCCCACGCCGCCGCCGCCTCGGCGAGGGAGGCGTCGGAGAACTCGACCGTCGAGCGGTAGTGCACGGTGCCCAGCGCGAAGCGGAGCACGACGGCGGGGACCTGCTCGAGCACGTTGCTCACCACGAGCGAGTTGCCCAGCGACTTGCTCATCTTCTCCCCGCCGACGGTCACCCAGGCGTTGTGCATCCAGTGCTGGGCGAAGCCGTAGCCGGCGGCACGCGACTGGGCCAGCTCGTTCTCGTGGTGCGGGAAGCGCAGGTCGATGCCGCCGCCGTGGATGTCGAAGGTCTCCCCGAGGTAGCGATGGGCCATGGCCGAGCACTCCAGGTGCCAGCCCGGCCGCCCGCGGCCGTAGGGGGTGTCCCAGGCCGCCGACTCTGGCTCGCCCGGCTTCGGGTTCTTCCACAGCGCGAAGTCGTGCGGGTCGCGCTTGTCGCTCGCCTCCTCCTCCTCGAGGCTCGTCATGTTCTCCAGCCGCTGGCGGGTGAGGCTGCCGTACTCGGGGAAGGAACGGACGTCGAAGTAGACGTTGGCGCCCTCGCCCCGGTAGGCGTGCCCGCGCTCGACGAGCCGGTCGATGAGAGCGACCATCTCGGTCACGTGCCCGGTGGCGCGCGGCTCGTAGGTGGGGCGCAGCACGCCGACGGCGTCGTAGGCGGCGGCGAACTCCTGCTCGAAGCGGTAGGCCCACGCCCACCACGGGACGCCGGCCTCGGTCGACCTGGTGAGGATCTTGTCGTCGATGTCGGTGACGTTGCGGACGAGCGTCACCTCCAGCCCGCGACGGCGCAGCCAGCGGACGAGGACGTCGAAGGCGATCCCCGAGCGCAGGTGACCCACGTGCGGGGACCCCTGCACGGTGGCACCGCACAGGTAGATACCGACGTGCCCCGGCCGGAGGGGGACCAGCTCGCGGTCCGAGCGGGTGGCGGAGTCATGAAGTCGCAGGCTCACGTGCCCAGGCTACCGGCGTGAGGGCCGGACACCCCGAAGTCACCTGCGTGACGCCCGGGGGCGCTACGGTGCGCTCGTGAGCACACCCCAGCAGACCCCCACGGCCAGGCCGCCCGCGAAGCCCGGGCGACGCTTCGGATGGCCGGTCTACGCGTGGAGCCTGTGGGACTGGGGGTCAGCGGCGTTCAACGCCGTGATCACCACCTTCGTCTTCACGGTCTACATCACCGACGCCGACGCCTTCGGCCCGGGGGCGTCGCAGAAGCTCGGCTGGGTGCTGGCCGGCGCGGGCGCGCTCATCGCGGTGTGCGCCCCCGTCGCCGGGCTGCGGTCGGACCGCTCGGGGCGGCGCACGTTCTGGCTCGGCGTCAACACCCTCGCCGTCGTCGTCATCTCCGGGGCGCTGTTCTTCGTCCAGCCCGACCCGGGCTACCTGTGGCTCGGGCTCATCCTCCTCGGCGCCGGCAACATCTTCTTCGAGCTCGCCTCGGTGAACTACTACGCCATGCTCAACGAGCTGTCCACGCCCCGGACCATCGGCCGGGTGTCGGGGCTGGGCTGGGGCCTGGGCTACATCGGGGGCATCGTCCTGCTTCTCATCGTCTACTTCGGGCTCATCAGCCCGGACGTGGGGCTCTTCGGGATCACCTCGGACAACGGCATGGACGTCCGCGTCACCATGCTCGTCTGCGCCGTCTGGACGCTCGTCTTCTCCCTGCCGGTGCTGCTCACGGTGCGCGACGACAAGTCCGCCCGCGGGAGGCTGCCGCGCCTCGGCGTCGTCGGCTCCTACCGGCTGCTCTTCCGGTCCGTCGCCGAGGTGTGGCGCCGGGACCACCACATCGTCTACTTCCTCGTCGCCAGCGCGATCTTCCGGGACGGGCTGGCCGGGGTGTTCACCTTCGGCGGGGTCATCGCCGCGACCGTCTTCGGCTTCTCCACCGGGGACGTGATCATCTTCGGCGTCGTCGCCAACCTCGTCGCGGGGGTCGCCACCATCGCCTTCGGCGCCCTGGACGACCTGCTCGGCCCTAAGCGGGTGATCATCGGCTCGCTCGTGGCGATGATCCTCGCCGGCTTCGGGGTGTTCCTCCTCCACGACCGCGGCACCACGGTGTTCTGGGCGCTCGGTCTGCTCCTGTGCGTCTTCGTCGGGCCGGCGCAGTCGGCCTCGCGGACCTTCCTCGCCCGGCTCATCCCCAAGGGCAAGGAGGGTGAGATCTTCGGGCTGTACGCCACCACCGGCCGCGCCGTCAGCTTCCTCGCCCCCGCGATGTTCTCCGTGGCCATCGCCGTCGGCGCCGCGGTGAGCGGCATCCCCGCGGCGGACGCCGAGTACTGGGGCATCCTCGGCATCCTCGCGGTGCTCACCCTGGGCCTGCTCCTCCTGCTGCCGGTGCGGGTGACGGTGCGCAGCGAGAGCGCCCTGCACGAGCCGCCGCCGGCCTGAGCCGGACTAGCCTGGAAGCATGCTGCCGCGTACCGGGATCGGGACCGACGTCCACGCCTTCGCCCCGCCGGACAGCGACCGGCCCCTCTTCCTCGCCTGTCTCCAGTGGCCGGGTGAGGTCGGCCTCGAGGGCCACTCCGACGGCGACGTCGCCGCGCACGCCGCGTGCGACGCGCTGCTCTCCGCGGCCGGTCTGGGTGACCTCGGCTCCCGGTTCGGCACCGCCGACCCGCGGTGGGCGGGGGCCTCGGGCGCGCAGTTCCTCGCCGCGACCGCCGAGCTCGTGCGCGAGTCGGGCTTCACCATCGGCAACGTCGCGGTCCAGGTCATCGGCAACCGGCCGCGCATCGGTCCCCGCCGGGAGGAGGCCGCCGCCGCGATGAGCCGGGCGCTCGGCGCCCCGGTCAGCCTGGCCGCCACGACGACCGACGGACTGGGCTTCACGGGACGCGGGGAAGGGCTGCTCGCCGTCGCGACGGCACTCGTCGCCCGCTGAACGCTCACCTCCACCCGCCGCGGCCGGGCCGGGCCGTCCCGGGCCGACCAGGCCCTTTCTCGCCGAATCTTCACTAGCATGACGCGGAATCTCCACACGAAAGGGATGACATGACTGAGCAGTACCCCGGTGGCCCTCCCTCGGGCCAGCCCCACCAGCCCTCGGGAGCGCCGCAGCCGCCGCCTCCGCCAGGCGGCTACCAGGCGCCGCCGCCCCCGGCCGGCCAGCAGGCGCCCTACGCGCAGCAGCCTCCGTACGGCCAGCAGCAGCCCCCGTACGCGCAGCAGGCGCCGTCCTACTCCCAGGTCGGGCAGCCGGCCGACCTCGGCACGCGCGTCCTCGCCCGGCTCATCGACTTCGTCCTGCTGGGGGTCGTCACCGGGATCATCTACTTCATCTTCTCCCTCTTCGCGGTCCGCAACATCTGGACCGGGCAGGTGAGCTTCTGGCCCTTCGCCGTGAGCTCCCTCCTCAGCGCGGTGATCAGCCTCGGGTACTTCGTCCTCATGGAGTCCAGCCGCGGCCAGACCGTCGGCAAGATGCTCCTCAAGGTGAAGACCTTCGGCCCGGACGGCGCGCTCCCGACGACGGAGGAGGCGGTCAAGCGCAACGCGTGGACGGCGCTCAACGTCCTCGGCGTCATCCCCGTCGTCGGCAGCACCCTCGGCGGGCTGCTCATGCTGGGTGCGGTGATCTACATCCTCGTGACGATCAACAACAACACCGCCTCCCGCCAGGGCTGGCACGACACCTTCGCCGGCGGCACGACCGTCATCAAGGTCGGCTGAGCAGCAGCTCCGCCAGGGCGAGGTCCGTGGGCGTGGTGACCTTCAGCGCCCGCGGCTCGCCCGCCACGAGGTGGACCTGCTCCCCGAGGAGCTCCACGAGGCCCGCGTCGTCCGAGACGGCGCGGGCCTCGTCGTCCGCGCGGTCCGCCGCGGCACGGTGGGCGCGCTCCAGCAGCTCACGGCGGAAGCCCTGGGGTGTCTGCACCGCGCGCAGCACGGCGCGCTCCGCGGTCTCGACGACGACCTCCCCGCCGCCGGCCGCGGGCTCCACCCGCTTGACCGTGTCGGTGACGGGGACGCCGGGGACGACCGCTCCGTGCCCGGCGGCGAGTGCCGCGACCACCCGGCGGGTCAGCCCGGGACCGGCGAGCGCCCGGGCGGCGTCGTGCACCAGGACGAGGGCGTGCTCGGCGGGCAGGGCGGCCAGCCCGGCGGCGACGGACGCCTGCCGCGTCACCCCGCCGACGACGACGCGGACGGGCACCTGGCCACCCGGCACCGTGCCGCCCGGGAAGAGCGCCTGGAAGTCGTCGAGGTGACCGGCCGGGGCGGTGACGACGACGACGTCGACCACGCCCGACTCCGCCAGCGCGCGGGCGGCGTGGACGACGAGCGGGGTCCCAGACAGCGGGACGAGAGCCTTGGGCAGGTCGTGGCCGAGACGGGTGCCGGAGCCCGCGGCCGTGAGGACGGCGCCGCAGCGCACGTGGGTCAGGAGGTCAGGACGTCGTCGAGCATCGCCTCGGCCTGCTCCTCCTCGGTCTGCTCGGCGAGCGCGAGCTCCGAGACAAGGATCTGGCGGGCCTTGGCGAGCATCCGCTTCTCACCCGCGGACAGGCCGCGGTCCTGGTCGCGACGGGAGAGGTCGCGCACGACCTCGGCGACCTTGATGACGTCCCCCGAGGCGATCTTCTCGACGTTCGCCTTGTACCGGCGCGACCAGTTGGTCGGCTCCTCGGTGTAGGGGGCACGGAGCACCTCGAACACCTTCTCCAGGCCTTCCTTGCCGACGACGTCGCGCACTCCGACCAGGTCGACGTTCTCGGCCGGCACCTCGATGGTGAGGTCGCCCTGGGCCACCCGGAGCTTGAGGTAGAGCTTCTCCTCGCCCCTGATGACCTTCTTCGAGATTGCTTCGATCTGGGCCGCTCCGTGGTGGGGATAGACGACGGTCTCACCGACGGTGAAGGTCATGGTGACAAAGCTCCTTGGTCGCGAGATTACGATTCTAGCACCCGAAACAGCGTCATTCCGCGGGTTGGCACGACCTGGCCGGGCCGCCGGGGGCGGGGCCCGGTGCCTGTACCGGGGCGCAGCGTAGCCGAACGGACGGGTACCCTGGGCCCGAACCGTCGACGAAGGAGACCGTCTTGGCCCGCTTCCACCGCCTGCTCAGTGGCGCCGCTGTGCTCGGCGCCTCCGTCCTGGTCGCCAGCTGCAGCGCGATGACCCCGATCCAGACCGCCGAGCTCTACAACGCCGGCGACGGGGTCAGGGTGGAGGTCTCCGACGACATCCGGGTGGAGAACCTCATGGTGCTGGCCGCCGAGGAGGGCGGCGAGGGGCAGGCCTTCGGTGCGCTCGTCAACGACGGCACCGAGGAGGTCGTCATGAGCGTGACCATCGGCGACGGCGGTATCCAGGTCCCGGTCGCCCCGGGGGAGAGCGTGCTCCTCGGCGTGGACGAGCCGGTCGTCATCCCCTCCACCCCGGCGGCCCCCGGCGCGGTGGCCGAGGCCCTGGTCGAGGTCACCGGGTACGGCACGGTCTCCGCCAACGTCCCGGTGCTCGACGACGCCCTGCCGCAGTACGCCGAGTACGTGCCGTGACGGTCAGCCGGCCTCCGGGCCGCTGATCCGCTCCACCGCCGCCATCACCCGCTCGCGCAGGGCCGGTGAGATCGGTGCCGCCCCCGCGACGTCCGGGGAGGCCGCCCGCTGCTGCCCCTCCTCACTGGCGATGTAGGTGAGCAGCTCACGCACGGCGTCGGCCTTCTCCGCGCTCTCGTACCGGGTGCAGGCCACGGTGTAGGAGATGAGGACGACGGGGTAGGCGCCCGGGGCGTCGGTCGCGCGGTCGAGGTCGATGACGATCCGGGTGTCGCTGGCCCCCGGGGCCGGTGGGGAGGCGTCGACGACGGCGGCCGCCGCCTCCGGGGAGAACGGCACGTAGCCGTCGCCCACCTGCACCGCGACCGTGCCGAGGTCGTCGGTCACCTGCGAGGCGTCGACGTAGCCGATCGTGCCCTCCGCGCCGCGCAGCGTGGAGACCATGCCGGCGTTCTGCTGGCCGGACTGGGTGCCCGAGCGGGGCCAGGTGCCGCTCGGCTCGTAGGGCCAGGCGTCCCCGCCGGCCTCGGCGAGGTACTCGGTGAAGTTCTCCGTGGTGCCGGAGTCGTCGGAGCGGTTGACCGGGACGACGGGCAGGTCCGGCAGGTCGACACCGGGGTTCGTCTCGGCGATCGCGGGGTCGTCCCAGCGTTCGATCCGGCCGTCGAACATCGCCGCGATGGTGTGCGGGGAGAGCTGGAGGTGGTCGATCTCCAGGCCGGGCAGGTGGTAGGCGACCGCGATGGGCGAGATGTACAGCGGCAGCTCGAGGACGTCCCCGCCCTCGCAGCGCTCGACGGCCGCGGCGTACTCCTCGTCGTCGAGGTGGGCGTCGGTGCCGGCGAAGTCGACGGCGCCGGTGATGAACATCTCCCGGCCGGCACCGGAGCCGGCCGGGTCGTAGGAGGCGAGGATGTCGGGCCGGATGTCGTACAGCCCGGCGAGCCAGGCCTGCATGGCGATCTCCTGGGAGGAGGCGCCCGCCCCGGCGACCGTGCCGCTGTGGCCGCCGCACGCGGCGAGCGCGAGCAGCGCCGCGGCGGCCGCGATCCGCCGTCCGTACCTGCGCGTTGTCATCCCGTCCCCTGTCGACTCGGCTGGGTGGCCGGCGGGTGGCCGACCGGCAAGCGACAGGTTACGGGGTCCGGTCCTCCGTCGGCGTCACGAGCTTGTACCCCAGACCCCGCACCGTCAGCAGCATCCGCGGCCGGGAGGGCTCCGGCTCGATCTTCGCCCGGATCCGCTTGACGTGGACGTCGAGGGTCTTGGTGTCCCCGACGTAGTCCGCGCCCCATACCCGGTCGATGAGCTGCCCACGGGTGAGCACGTGGTCGACGTTGCGCATGAGGACCTCGAGCAGCTCGAACTCGCGCAGCGGGATGCGGATGGGCTCGCCGTGGACGTAGAGCTCGTGGCGGGCGACGTCCATCCGCACGTGGCCCACCTCCAGCACCCCGGAGGAGGAGTCGTCCTCGGTGCCCGCACCGCGGCGCAGGACCGCGCGCATCCGGGCGACGAGCTCGCGGTAGGAGTAGGGCTTGGTAACGTAGTCGTCGGCGCCGAGCTCCAGGCCGAGCACCTTGTCGAACTCGTCGTCCTTCGCGGTGAGCATGATCACCGGGGTGTTGCCCTGGCGGCGCAGCTCGCGGCACACCTCGGTGCCGGACATGCCCGGCAGCATGAGGTCGAGGAGCACGAGGTCCGGTGCGGACCGGCCGTAGGCGACGAGGGCGTCCGGGCCGTTGTCGACGGCGACGACCTCGTACCCGTCGCGCTCCAGCTGGTAGATGAGCGGCTCGCGGTAGGACTCCTCGTCCTCGACCAGGAGGATGGTGGTCATGGCTCTGGAACGGCTCCTGTCGTCTCGGTGGGGCGGTCCTGCGGGCGGGGGGACGGGGGCTCGGCGAGCGGCAGCACGAGGGTGAAGGTCGAGCCGGCCCCCGGCTTGGACCACAGCTCGACCTCGCCGCCGTGGTCGGCGGCGACGTGCTTGACGATGCTCAGCCCCAGCCCGGTGCCGCCCGTGCGGCGCGCCCGGGCCGGGTCGCCCCGGTAGAAGCGTTCGAAGATCCGCTCCTGCTGGCCGGGCGGGATGCCCTCGCCCTGGTCGACGACGGCGATGCGCACCGTGTCGTCGTCGCGGGACACCCCGACCGACACCCGGCTCAGCGGGTCGGAGTGGCGCAGCGCGTTGTCCAGCAGGTTACGCACGGCAGTGGTGAGCAGGTCGGCGTCACCGAAGACGTGGAGCCCCTTCTCCCCGCCGACCGCCACGGTGACCCGCCGCGACTGCGCCTCGACGGCCACCCGCTCGGCCGCCTCGGCGACAACGTCGTCGACGGCGACGAGCTCGGAATCGACGAGCGCATCGGGCTCCTGCAGGCGGGAGAGGTCTATGATCTCCTGCACGAGCGCGGTGAGACGGCGGGACTCGCGCTGCATCTGGGCGGTGAAACGCCGCACCGCCGCGGGGTCGTCGGCAGCGTCCGCGAGGGTCTCGCTGAGCAGCGCGAGCGCGCCGACGGGGGTCTTGAGCTCGTGGGAGACGTTGGCGACGAAGTCACGGCGCACCTGGTCGAGGCGGCGGGCCGCCGTCTGGTCGTCGGCGACGACGAGGATGCGGCCCCCGCTCAGGGGGACGACACGCAGGAGGAAGATCATCTCCCCGGCGCCGGTGAGCGGGCCGCGCGGCACGTTGAGCTCCCGCTCGTGCGGGCGGCCGTCGGCACGTACCTGCTCGACGACCTCCTTGACCGCGGCCGAGGTGAGCATGTCCGACCGCACCAGGCCGTAGCTGTAGGCCGACGGGCTGGCCTGGAGCACGGTCCCGCTCGCATCGAGGACGAGGATCGTCGAGCGCAGCGCCCGGAGCAGCTGCCGGGTGTCCTTGCTCACGGCGCTCTCCTGCCGGTCGGCGACCGGCTGGGCGCCGGGCCGGGGCGGCAGGAATCCGCGGAGGAGAAAGCCGACGGCGAGCCCGAGGAGGGCTACGACGACAATCGGCCAGATACCGTCCACAGCACCGAGGGTAAGCCCCCGTCGCCATTCGGTGGGAGCCGTCACCGGCGCGGACTCGCGGTGTTAACCGGGGCGCCACCTGTCGTTCATGAGGGCGGAGGACGATACGGTTGGTTTACGACGAAATTGGAGGAATGACGTGCGCGAGATCTTCATGCAGGAGCTGGCCCAGGTGGGCGAGGACCTCCAGCGGATGAGCAAGCTCGTCATCGACGCGATCGAGAATGCCTCCACCGCACTCCAGACCGCCGATCTGCAGCTGGCGGAAAAGGTCATCCGCGCGGACGAGCAGATCGACGAGATCGAGCACAGCCTCGACGAGCAGTGCATCTCGCTGCTCGCCCGGCAGGCGCCGGTCGCCACCGATCTTCGCGTCGTCATCGCGGCGCTGCGGATGTCGGCGACGATCGAGCGGATGGGTGACCTCGCCCGGCACATCGCCTACGTGGCGCGGGGACGTTACCCGGAGCCGGCTCCGGCACCGGCCATGCGCGAGGTCTTCACGCAGATGGGTGAGGCGGCCACGAAGGTCGCCCACCAGGTCAGCGAGCTGCTCGCCACCCGCGACCTGGAGCTCGCGGCGGGCGTCGAGCGCGACGACGACACACTCGACGCGCTGCACAAGCACACCTTCACCATCCTGCTCGACCCGGACGTCGAGATGACGCGGCAGCAGATGGTCGACGGCGTGCTCCTGGGCCGGTACTTCGAGCGCTTCGGTGACCACGGGGTGTCGGTGGCGCGGCGGACGAGCTACCTCGTCACGGGTGACCTGTCGAACTCGGTCATGCCGCATCGCGACCGCACGAGCTGACGGTGCCGACACGAGCAGCGGGGGCCGGCTGGTGCCGGCCCCCGCTTCGTCGTCGTGGCTACTTGCCCTGGTTGGCCACGGCCGCGATGGACGCGGCGGCGGCCTCCGGGTCGAGGTAGCGACCGCCCGGCGTGACGGGCTTGAGATCCTCGTCCAGCTCGTAGACGAGCGGGATGCCGGTGGGCACGTTCAGTCCCGAGATGGTCTCGTCGTCGATGCCGTCGAGGTGCTTGATGATGGCGCGCAGGGAGTTGCCGTGCGCGGCGACCAGCACCGTCTTGCCCGCCTTGAGGTCGGGGACGACCGCGGACTCCCAGTACGGCAGCGCGCGCTCGAGGACGTCCTTGAGGCACTCGCTGGCCGGGATGGGCTCCCCGGCGTAGCGGGGGTCGGCATCCTGGGAGAACTCCGAGCCGGGCTCGATCGGCGGCGGCGGGACGTCGTAGGAACGGCGCCAGAGCATGAACTGCTCCTCGCCGTACTCGTCGCGGATCTCCTTCTTGTTCTTGCCCTGGAGCGCCCCGTAGTGGCGCTCGTTGAGCCGCCAGTGCCGCTTCACCGGGATCCAGTGGCGGTCCGCCCGGTCGAGGGCGAGGTTCGCGGTGGAAATGGCCCGCCGCAGCAGTGACGTGTGGACGACGTCCGGCGCGATACCGGACTCGACGAGAAGGTCACCGCCGCGCAGTGCCTCCTCGACACCCTTCTCCGACAGCGGCACGTCGACCCAGCCGGTGAAGAGATTCTTCGCGTTCCATTCGCTCTCGCCGTGACGGAGCAGCACAAGGGTGTAGGTCATACCGCCATTATCTCCTATGGGTCGTGAGCCGTCGCGGGACCTTCGGCTGCCGGACGGCGCGGGCGCCTCGGACGGAGGTCAGCCGGCCTTCTGGTATGCCTCGATGACCTCGGCGGGAATGCGACCGCGGTCGGAGACGGTGTACCCGTTGGCACGCGCCCACTCGCGGATCTTCGCCGCCTCGCCGCTGCTGCTGGAGCGGCCCGAGGAGGAGCCCGAACGGCCGCGGCGGCCGGGAGCCCGGCGACCACCGACCCGGCGGGCGTTGCCGATCCACGGGGCCAGGGCGTCACGCAGCTTGGCGGCGTTCTTCTCGTTGAGGTCGATCTCGTAGTTCACACCGTCGAGGCTGAAAAGGACCGTCTCGTCCGCGAGCGAGCCGTCGACGTCATCGATGAGTTGGACCATGACCTTCTGCGCCATTCTGATTCTCCTGTGTGCGTCAGCCCTCTTGGGGAACTGCGGACGTGTGCGCCGCTGACTGCTTTCAATTAGCGGCGCTTCCCACACTAATTCTGGGAATCAGAATTGTCACGCTGAACGACGGTTGACGCCGAACGCTGCGTCTTCTCGAACTCACGAAAAGCAGCCCGCTCACGACGGTCGGCGAGCAGAATGGCGCGCATCACAATGACGAAGATAATCGCCAGTCCGATTGAGGGGAGCAGCGCCACGACGTAGTCCATGGACACCATGGTACGTCGGTCCGGTCAAGATGTCGGAGCCGCCTGTGGGAATCGAACCCACGACCTTCTCATTACGAGTGAGACGCTCTGCCGACTGAGCTAAGGCGGCGCGCCCGCGCGGGGCAGCGCGGACCACTGTACCTGCCAGGTGCCCCGGACTCCAAAGTCAGCAGACGAGCCCGTCCTGCGGCACGACGCCGCGCAGGAGGTAGTCGTCGACCGCCTCGGTGATGCACCGGCCGGCACGCCCGTAGGCGGTGTGGCCCTCCCCCTCGTAGGTCACCAGGACACCGGACTCCAGCTGCTCGGCCAGCTGCTCGGACCACGCGTACGGGGTGGCGGGGTCACCGGTGGTGCCGATGACGACGACCGGGTCGGCGCCCGCGGCGGAGACCGGCGCCGGGGCGGCCGGAGGCTCGTGCGGCCAGGCGGCGCAGGTGATCTCCCCGAAGGAGAGTGTGGGTCCGAACGTGGGGGAGATCTCCTCCAGCTCCTTGGCCAGGTCGCGCCAGTCCTCCAGGTCGCCCTCGACGGGGTGGTCGAGGCAGTTGATCGCGATATTGGCCTCGGTGGAGTTCGTCGCGTAGGTGCCGTCCGGCTCCCGCTCGGCGGCGAGGTCGGCGAGCAGGAGCAGCTGGGAGCCGTCCTGCTCGTTCATCGCGGCGTCGAGGGCCGAGGTGAGCAGCATCCAGTAGTTGTCGTCGTAGAGCGGCATGATGATGCCGGAGACCATCAGCGACGCGGTGAGCTCGCGGTCGGTGCCGGTCGGCAGCGGGGTGTGCGAGGCGAGCTGGAGGAGGTTCTGCACCTGGGCCACCGCGGCGTCGACGTCCCCGCTCAGCGGGCAGCCGGAGCCGGCGAGGCAGTCCTCGGCGTAGACCCGCAGCGCCCGCTCGAAGCCGGCCGCCTGCCCCCGGACGACGTCGGAGTACCCGAGCGCCGGGTCCAGGCCGCCGTCGAGCACCATCCGACCGACGTGCTCGGGGAAGAGCTCGGCGTAGGTGGCGCCGAGGAAGGTGCCGTAGGAGTAGCCCAGGTAGTCCAGCCGCGGCGAGCCGACGACGTGGCGCAGGATGTCCAGGTCGCGGGCGGCGCTGACGGTGTCGACGTGGGCGAGGAGCTCGCCGGTGTTCTCGGCACAGGCCGCGGCGAGCTCCTCGGCGTCCCGCGTGAGGGCGGCCAGCCCCTCCTCCGTCGCGTCGTAGTCCGCAGCGCGGATGCGGTCGAGCTCGGCGTCGCTCACGCAGTCGACGGCGCTGGACTGCCCCACCCCGCGGGGGTCGAAGCCGACGATGTCGTAGCCGTCGAGGAGGTCGGCGGAGAACATGACCTGGGCGGCCTCGGCGAGCTGGATGCCGGAGCCGCCCGGGCCGCCCGGGTTGACGAAGAGGGATCCGACGGGCTCGTCGTCACCGGCGGCGCGCCGCTTGACCGCGAGGGTGATGGTCTCGCCGTCGGGTTCGGCGTAGTCCATCGGCACGGTGACGTCCGTGCACTCGAAGCGCGAGCCGCACTCCTCCCAGGTGAGCTCCTGCTCGTAGTAGGCGCGGAGCTCGGCGGGCACCGCGGGCAGCGTCTCCTCGGCGCGCGGGCTGACCGGCTCGGTGCCGGTCTCGGGGGTGTCGGTGGTGGTGCAGGCGACCAGGGCGGTCGCGGCGACGAGGCACAGGGCAGCGCGCAGGTTCCGGCTCACCGGCGCGAGTCTACAAGCGCGTTCCGTCGGCCTGCGGGCGCAGGCCGACCATCATCGCCTCGACGGCGAGCAGCGGTGCGACGTTGGCGGCGAGCCGGGTGCGGGCGGTCGCCACGGCGTCCATCCGCTGCAGGGTCTGCTCGGGGGTGGAGTCCGCGGCCAGCGAGCGCACCTCGGCCTCGAGGTCGGCGTTGACGAGGGCGACGTCGGCGCCGAGCTGGACGACGAGCACGTCGCGGTACAGCGACAGGAGGTCGACCATCGCCCGGTCGAGGACGTCGCGCTGGGCGCGGGTGGCCCGGCTCTTCTGCTCCTCCTCGAGGCGGCGCAGCTGCGACCGGACGTTGGGCGGCAGCCGGGTCTCGCCCTCGGCGCCCAGGGTGCGCAGCAGCTCGGCACGCTCGACGGCGTCCCGCTCCTCGGTGGCCGCCTTCCCCTCCGCCTGGGCGAGCTCGACGAGCTCGGCGGCGGCGAGCACCGCGTCGCCGACACCGCGCACCCGGTTCGGGACGGTGAGGATGGAGCGTCGCCGCTCCCGGGCCTGCGGGTCGGTGGCGAGCCGGCGGGCGACCCCGACGTGGCTCTGCGCGGCCCGCGCGGCGGTGAGCGCGACCCGCGGGTCGATGCCGTCTCTGCGCACGAGCAGCTCGGCGACGTCCTCGGGGGCCGGGACACGCAGCGAGACGATGCGGCAGCGCGAGCGGATGGTCGGGATGAGGTCCTGCGGGCTGGGGGCGCACAGCAGCCACACCGTCCGCGGCGGCGGCTCCTCGATGGCCTTGAGGAGGACGTTGGACGTGCGCTCGACCATGCGGTCGGCGTCCTCCATGAGCATCACCCGCCAGCCCCCCTGGGAGGGCGCCTGCTGCGCGTCGGAGACGATCGGGCGGATCTCCTCGATCTTGAAGCTCACCCGCTCGGTGGTGATGACCTGGAGGTCGGCGTGGGTGCCGGCGAGGGTCGTCGTGCACCCGTGGCAGCGGCCGCAGCCGATCTCCGCCGGGTCGGTGCAGGCGAGCGCAGCGGCGAAGGCGCGCGCGGCCACCGAGCGGCCGGAGCCGGGTGGTCCGGTGATGAGCCAGGCGTGGGTCATGCCGCTGGAGCCGGTCCCGCCGGCAAGGACCTCCCGTGCCGCCGCGGCCGCCGAGCGCAGCACGCCGACCGCCTGCGGCTGGCCGACGACATCGTCCCACACACTCATCGGGCTGCCTCCACGAGCGGGGCGACGGCGGCGAGGACGGCGGCGTGGACGTCCTCCCGGGGGCGGGAGGAGTCGACGACGACGTACCGGTCCGGGTCTGCCGCGGCGAGGGCGAGGAAGGCGGCCCGCACCTCCTCGTGGAAGTCGTGCGGCTCGCGTTCCAGGCGGTCAGGGGTGCGGGACCGCCGGCCCGCCGCGGTCGCGGCGTCGACGTCGAGGACGACGGTGAGGTCGGGCAGCAGCCCGCCGGTGGCCCAGACCGACAGGTCGCGGATCTCCTCGCTGCCCAGGGCCCGGCCCGCGCCCTGGTAGGCGACCGAGGAGTCGATGTAGCGGTCGGTGACGACCACCGCTCCACGGGCGAGCGCGGGCCGCACGAGGGTGTGCACGTGGTGGGCGCGGTCGGCGGCGTAGAGCAGCGCCTCGGTACGGGGGTCGAGGTCCTCCCCGTGGAGCACCTCCTGCCGCAGCCGGCGTCCGAGCTCGGTCCCGCCCGGCTCACGTGTGAGCACGACCTCCCGGCCACGGCCGACGAGCCAGTCGCGCAGCAGCCGGGCCTGGGTGCTCTTCCCGGAGCCGTCCCCGCCCTCGAACGCGATGAACAGGGGCGCCGCTTCGGTGGTCACCGGCCCAGCCTAACGAGCCGCACGACCCTCTCGGACCGCCCCTGTGGAGGATGCTCGCCTCACTCGCCCGGGTAGGCGACCCCGACCTGGCGGCGGACCTCGTCCATCGTCTCCAGGACGGCGACGGTCTCCGCCCACGGAAGCGTCTCGGACTCCAGGCGTCCCGCGGCGACGCAGCGCGCCACCTCCGCGGCCTCGTACTGGAAGCCGCCCTCGTGCTGCGGGCGGACCGCGGTCCGCTCGTCGCCGCGGGTGACGGTGAAGGTGGTCGGCCCGTAGAAGGGGCCGTCGAGCTCGATCATCCCCTCCGTGCCGCTGACCGCGGCGCGGCAGGGCGTGCGGGCCCACAGCGTCGCCGAGCACACGGCGAGCGCCCGGCTGCCGTAGCGGAGCAGCACGGTCTCCTGGCCGTCGACGTCGGTGTCGGCGAGCGCACCGGAGGCGAGCACGGCGTCGGGGGTGCCGAGGATGTCGTGGGCGAAGGAGATCGGGTACACCCCGAGGTCGAGCAGCGCCCCGCCGGCGAGGACCGGGTTGAGCAGCCGCCCGTCCGGGTCGTGGTCGAGGCGTTGGCCGTGGTCGGCGTGGAGGCTGACGACCTCCCCGATCGCCCCGCTGCGCACCAGGTGACGGATCGCCACCATGTGCGGCAGGAAGCGGGTCCACATCGCCTCCATGACGAACACGCCCCGCTCGCGGGCGGCGTCGAACACCTCACGGGCCTCGGTCGCGTTCCGGGTGAAGGCCTTCTCCACGAGGACGTGCTTGCCGGCGGCGATCGCCAGCAGGGCGTGCGCGCGGTGCTCGCTGTGCGGGGTGGCGACGTAGACCGCCTCGACGTCA
>Ga0209487_1001271_pt1 | contig 21526 bp, 17 predicted proteins | sample Poulit2012_FD_187524 | JGI IMG/M metagenome (GOLD analysis project Ga0209487, IMG submission 187524) | Agricultural soil microbial communities from Georgia to study Nitrogen management - Poultry litter 2012 (SPAdes) (version 2) | ecosystem: Environmental > Terrestrial > Soil > Agricultural land...
CTCTTTCTTGGAAGAATAAATATTTTCACCAAATCACCTTGTAGAGCATTTTTCTTCTTGCTTTTTGGAACTAAATAATCATCTTCCACACCATCGACGCTTACATAAGCAGTTCCATTTTGTGTGATATCTATAGTACCAATCGCAGTATGTTGTTCCGCATTGATTTTAAATTTTCCACGTGAAGCTTCAACAATTTTTTTATCTGCCAATAAGGATTGCAAATCTTTGATGAGAATTTCTCTATCGATGATATTGTGTATGTTCAGAATCGCAGCCAACTGCTTATAATTCATTGCTCGATTCGGTTGATCATATAAAGTTTTTATGATTTTTTTGGTGAACTTACCACTGTCCTTCCTTTTATTTTTTATAAATCTTCTTTTCTTTGGCATGTAATGTTTATTCTAATTTACTTTTTCTTTTATTTAAATAGAAACATCATTCAATAAAAGAACTAAAATGGGTCCATAATTTGACTCCATAATTATTTAGTAAAATTACGTATAATTAATATATTTAGCTTTTTAATTATAAAGAATGTCAAAATTCAAATATTCCACTTATCTCATTAATTTAGATAGATCTACAGATCGTTTAGAATTGATGAAAAAGGAATTTTCTAAAAGCAATTTAACTTTCGAAAGGATTTCTGCAGTCGATGCAAAAAATTTAAAGGGCGATGAATACTTCATTAACAATAAATACGACAGAGATTTATTGGGTGGTGAAATCGGTTGTTACCTCAGTCATGTAAATACTTTGCAAAAGTTTTTGAATTCTGATAATGATTTTGCTTTGATCATAGAAGACGATGCGATGTTGCCAGAAAATTTGAAACATTCGGTGGAAGAAGCAATGGATCAATACGATGATTTACCGACTAAACATCGATGGGATGTATTGAAATTGAACAGTAGAAGAAGATACATCAAAATCAAAGATGTAAAAAATACAGATTTGTTCATAGGCGCCTGTGGAACGAGCATTCCTATCACTACGATTGCTGCGATTTGGACAAGAAAAGGAGCGGAAAAATTTTTAAAAGTATGTTTAGCAAAAGGAAAACCCGAAATCAAAAGACCTATCGATTGTGAATTGCAACATCCTTGGGAATATGATTTATTGATTTACAATTTATTACCCTCATTAATTACAAATTTTCCAGTGGAATCTGAAATTCAATTTGATTTAAACAAAAGGAAAGCAGAATTGTTTAGACAAATTAAATATGAACTCAATCGATTATTTCCCAAATACAATTATTACATCAAACAACACGGATACAAAGCGTTTTTCAATAATTTTTTCTGGAAGAAAACTGATAAGTTATAAAAAAACGGGCAGAAATAAATCTCATACCCGTTCTTCAAATGAATAAATTGTATAATTAACAAGAAATTTTGTTCACTCTATTTTGGTGTCTTCCGCCTTCAAATTCAGTATTTAAAAACACATCCACCATTTCAATTGCATATTCCGCAGCTACAAATCGCGCTGGCAATGCAATCACATTCGCATTGTTGTGCATTCGACTCAAACGCGCCAAATCCGTATTCCAACACAAAGCAGAACGTACACCTTGATGTTTGTTCGCAGTCATATTTACACCTTGACCACTTCCGCAAATCAAAATCCCAAATTTTACTTCACCCTTTTCAACAGCTGCTGAAGTTGGATGTGCAAAATCTGGATAATCAACAGAGTCTGTTGATAATGTACCAAAATCCTGAACCTCATGACCTTGAGTTGTTAAGAACTCCTTGATTTTCTCCTTGTAGGCAAAACCTGCGTGATCCGAACCTATCGCTATTTTCATAATATATACGTTATTAACATCGATTTTTAATAAATATTATAATTCGTTCATTATCAACTTTATTTAATTTTAATAGAATGTTAATAAGTTCGTAATTACTTTTAATGATTTCTTAACATTAAGACTTGATATTCTCAAAACTATTTCTAATTAAATTAATTTCAATACAAGTCAAGCAAAAGTTTTTAAAATCAAATCCAATTTATGCACAGACTTATTGGTAATATTAACAACTCAACTTGTTTGTAAAAACCACTATTAACAATTAACATTAAAATGTTGATAAGTCAATAATTCTCTCATTATTAAACAAAATTACAAATAAATCATTGTTAATTGACACCCGATAAAATTAATTAATCTTTAGTTATCCACATTTCAACAGCGCATACATCATTATCATATTTCTTTTTTTAAAATTTTAAATAAAATATAATACTAATGATAAGTCGGTGCATAGTTGAAAACCAAAAAGAAAATAAAATTCCTATTTTTGCCATCACCAAATTATACAATATGAAAACGATCGACGATTTTAATTTCGAAAATAAAAAAGTACTGATCCGAGTGGATTTCAATGTGCCGCTAAACGATGAATTGAAAGTTACCGATACGACTCGTATCTTGGCAGCACAACCAACTATCGATAAAATTTTGAAAGATGGTGGATCTGCCATCCTGATGACGCATTTGGGCCGACCGAAAAATGGATTCGAAGATAAATTTTCTTTGAAAAATATAGTTGATAAAGTTTCGGAAATTCTGAAAGTCGATGTGATTGCAGCCAATGATGTCATAGGCGAAGATGCACAACAAAAAGCCAATCAACTAAAACCTGGACAAGTACTTTTGTTGGAAAATCTACGTTTTCATAAAGAAGAAACCGAGGGCGATAAAACCTTTGCGGAAAAATTGTCAAAATTGGGCGATTTTTATGTGAACGATGCTTTCGGTACTGCTCATAGAGCTCACGCTTCGACTGCTATCATAGCAGAATTCTTTCCGCAATCCAAAGCTTTTGGTTATTTGATGAAAAAAGAATTGGAAGCCATCGATAAAGTGTTGAAATCTGGAGAAAAACCTATTACCGCAATTTTAGGTGGAGCGAAAGTTTCTTCGAAAATCACAATTATCAACAATATTTTACCGACCATCGATCATCTCATCATCGGTGGTGGTATGACTTATACCTTCATCAAAGCCAAAGGTGGAAAAATAGGAAATTCTCTGGTGGAAGAAGATAAATTGGAATTGGCATTGGAAATTTTAGAAGCTTGTGAAAAACAAAATGTCCAAGTGCATTTGCCGGTGGACAATAGAATAGCCGATGAATTCAACAATGATGCTAATTCTCAAATCGTAGCTGTGGACGAAATTCCTGACGGTTGGATGGGATTGGACATAGGTCCAAAATCCGAAAAACTATTTGCTGAGGTTATCAACAATTCCAAAACGATTTTGTGGAATGGACCTTTGGGTGTATTTGAGATGTCGAATTTTGCACAAGGAACCGTTGCTTTGGGCGAGGCTATTGCTCAAGCTACCAAAAACGGCGCTTTTTCATTGGTCGGTGGAGGTGACTCAGTCGCTTTTGTGAAACAATACAACTTTGCGGACAAAGTAAGTTATGTTTCAACCGGTGGAGGTGCCATGCTCGAAAGTTTGGAAGGAAAGGAATTGCCTGGTGTAAAAGCCATCAATGATTGATGAAAATACCTTTTCTTAATAGATTTATTTTTAAATTTTTATAGGATTTGAAAATATTTTTATTGTCAAAATTTTATCTTTATCTACATGACTACTTATATTGATATAGGGTAGAAAATGTGAAGAATTGTCTTAATAAATATTTTTGAGTATAACTTAAACCCTCAATCAACAAGATAGAGGGTTTTTATTTTTCAATTTTTGAAAGAAGAAATTTTAGGTTTTGAAAAACTAAATTCCTAATTTTATTGGGATATGGCTTATAACATACCTGAGCATTTAAAGGGATTGACAGATTCTGAGCTCAAAAAATCGCGTGAACAATTTGGTTACAATCAATCTACTGATATTCAAGCATCGGCTTGGTACACTTTATTGATAGATATTCTCAAAGATCCGATGTTGGTTTTATTGATTGCAGTATCGATCATTTATTGGATAGTCGGCAATTATTCCGAGGCATTATTTATGCTTGGTGCGATCATCGCTGTTTCTGGAATTTCATTTTATCAAGACAATCGCAGCAAAAAGGCATTGGAGGAATTGAAGCGATTGAACGAACCTCTGAGCAATGTGATTCGAAATTCAAAAGTCGTTCAAATTCCCACGCATGAAATCGCTGTAGGTGATTTGTGCATAGCTGAGGAAGGGAGTATGATCAATGCGGATGGTGAGATTGTTCACAGCAATGATTTTTCTGTCAATGAATCATCGCTCACGGGTGAAAGTTATTCGGTTTTTAAAAGTTCAGAAACCGAAGATAACAAGGTTTACAGTGGAACTTTGGTAATTTCGGGTTTGGCTGTATTTAAGGTTGAAGCCATAGGAACTCAAACAAAAATTGGAAGTATAGGACAATCTTTGTCATCTTTGAGAGAGGAGCGTTCTCCTTTACAAATGCAAATCACCAAATTCGTTCAATACATGGCGGTGATTGGTTTCATTGTTTTTGCTTTGGTTTGGGGATATAGCTATTGGCAATCGAGGGATTTATTGGAAAGTTTATTGGTTGGATTGACTTTAGCGATGTCAATTTTGCCAGAAGAAATTCCAGTGGCTTTTACAACTTTTATGGCTTTGGGTGCATGGAAATTGATGAGAGAAGGAATTATCATCAAGCGTAGCAATGTGGTTGAAACTTTAGGAAGTACGACTGTGATTTGTAGCGATAAAACAGGAACGATTACGGAAAATTCTATGCATTTAAAATTACTTTACGATTATAAAACCGATCGAATTTTCGAAGAAAATCAATTCGATAATGAAGGATTGGATGAATTGATACAATATTCGATGTGGAGCAGTGAGCCCGTTCCTTTTGATCCGATGGAAAAGAGCATTCATAAAGTTTATTCAGATACGCAAACCAAGGATTTAAGGAGTGAATATCAAATGTTTCATGAATATCCTTTGGAAGGAAAACCACCGATGATGACTCATTTGTTTAAAAATGAAGTGGGCGATATTATCATTGCTGCCAAAGGTGCACCTGAAGCTATTTTAGAGGTGAGTCAATTGGGCGATGAAGAAAAAGAGAAATTGCGTCAGCTCATCATTGATTTCGGGAAAAAGGGATACCGACTTTTAGGCGTAGGAAAATCTAATTTTGAAGGAGAAAATTATCCAAAAAAACAACAAGATTTAGAATTTGAATTTTTAGGTTTTGTCATTTTCAATGATCCACCGAAAAAAGGAATTAAAGAAGTTTTTCAAAAGATATATGACGCTGGAATCAAGGTGAAAGTCATCACGGGTGACAATGCCGACACTACTTTTGCAATTGCAAAACAGGCTGGAATTATCAACAATTCTCCATCGGTCAATGGAGCAGATATCATTGATCATTCGCCTGAAGAATTGATTGAATTATCGCGCGAAACAACGCTTTACACACGTATGTTTCCTAAAGCTAAATTGGCAATGATCAATGCGTTCAAAGAAGATGGAGAAGTGGTAGCGATGTTGGGCGATGGAGTCAATGATGCACCGGCTTTGAAAGCTTCTCATATTGGCGTAGCTATGGGACAAAAAGGAACTGAAATCGCAAAAGCTGCTGCTTCTTTGGTAATTACGAATGATGATTTGGATAAATTAATCATTGGAATTGCTGCCGGACGAAGGATTTATAGCAATATTAAAAAAGCAATACAATACATCATATCGATTCATATTCCAATCGTTTTGACGGTTTCTTTGCCTTTGTTTTTAGGATGGATTTATCCACATATTTTTACACCTGTACATGTGATTTTCTTGGAATTAATCATGGGTCCAACTTGTTCGATTGTTTACGAAAATGAGCCGATGGAAAAAGGAACTATGCAACAAAAACCGCGAAAAATGACCGATACTTTTCTGAATTGGAAAGAATTGAGCATTAGTATTGTTCAAGGTTTGATGATCACCGCTGGTGTTTTATTGGCTTATCAATACGCCATTTACAAAGGTGGTAACGAAGAAAATACAAGAGCCATGGTTTTTTCAACTTTGATTTTTGCCAATATATTCCTCAGTTTGGTCAATCGTTCTTTTATCTATAGCATATTTGAAACTTTAAAATACAAGAACAAATTGTTTCCAATCATCATTTCAGCGACTTTGCTGATGTTGTTTATGATACTTTACATTCCACCATTTGCAAACTTCTTCCATTTGGAAAGTTTAACTTGGAGTGAATTATTGATTACAATTCTATTTGCTATACTTTCTGTTTTCTGGTTCGAAATTTACAAATGGTTCAAAAGAAAAAGAATGTCTTAATTATTCCTCAGAATTTTTCAAATATTGATCGAAATAGTCGGTTACCTTTTGCATCAAATGAACTCTGTTCGTTCCCAAAACATTGTGTGCATGATTGGGATATAAGAAAAAGTCAATTTGTACACCTTCATCGACTGCATTCTTTAAGAATTCCATGCTGTGTTGCAACAATACTACATCGTCTTGTCCGCCATGAATGATCAATAATTTTCCTTTCAACTGAGAAGTTTTATCCAACAATAAACTCTTGGCATATCCTTCAGCATTGGTTTGAGGAGTGTCCATATATCTTTCGCCATACATGATTTCATACATGCTCCAATCCAAAACAGGTCCACCCGCAACTGCAGCTTTGAAAACATTTGGTTTGCGAAGCATAAATGAAGTCGCCATAAATCCACCATAACTCCAACCGTGAATTCCCATGCGATTACTGTCCACAAAATCCAAGGATTTTAAATAATCGATTCCAACCAAATGATCTTGCATTTCCACAGTTCCAAGTTGTCTATAAATTGCCTGTTCAAACGCCAAACCTCTATTAGCACTTCCTCTACCATCCATTACCCAAACCAAATATCCATTTTGTGCCATATAATCGTACCAAAGATTTCCACTGGCAGGAAAACGATTGGTGTTCAATTGTAAATGCGGTCCGTTGTACAAATAAACAATGACTGGATATTTTTTTTCTGGATTGAAATCTGTTGGATAAATCAATTTTCCATACAAATCAATTCCACCTTCGGTTTGTAAAATGATATTTTCAACCTTTGGCATTTGATAATCTGCCAAAGGATTTTCGGCTTTCAAAAGTGTTTTAAATTGAGTTTTATCGGTTGACCAAAGATCGATTTGCCTTGGTGTTGTTTCATTTGACCAATTGTCGATGATATAAGTTCCTGCCGTATTGACCATCGGTTGATGAACACCTGGATTTGCATCTATTCTCTCAATTTTCCCATTTTTCCAATTTACTTTGTACAAATGTCTTTCTTTGGCGCCATCCTTAGTTGCTGTAATCAACAATTGATTTTCTTTTTCGTTTATGCCCACAATTTCATTGACCAACCAATCACCTTTAGTGATTTGATTCAGTAATTTTCCTCTTTTATTGTATCGATACAAATGCATATATCCATCGCGCTGTGAATGCCAAATAAATTCTCTTCCATTTGGTAAAAAATACATAGGATGTTGAGGTTCAACATATTTATCGTGTTTTTCTTCGAACAGAGTTCTAACGAATTTCCCTGAAGAAACATCATATTCGTTCAATTGCATATGGTTTTGTTCTCTGTTGAGCACAGCTATATAAATCGATTTCTCATCGGGCGACCAAGAAATATTGGTCAGGAATTGATCTTTAGGTTCGCCGGTTTGTACAAAGATGGTTTCTTTGGTTTTGATATTGTAAATACCTAAAGTTACTTGATGAGAAGTACGTCCAGCAAATGGATATTTGATGAATTCGTTGGTTGCTGGAACAGTTGACCAATCGACAATTGGATAATCTTCAACCATGGATTGATCCATGCGATAGAACGCTAAATAATTGCCTTCACCCGAAAAGAAAATTCCTCTATCGATTCCAAATTCTTCTCTGTGAACAGCTTTTCCATTGACGATTTCATAACTACCATCCGAAGTTACTTGATGCAATTGATCGCCATCATAAAGAAAAATATCATTGTCCAAAACATAAGCAAGTGCTTTGGTTCTCGGTTCAAATCTATCATCCTCAGCGGTAGAATCTAAACTCCAATATTTTTTGGAAGAATTCTCATCAGCTTTCCAAAATATAACATTCACACCACTTTTATAAAACGCAGTATTTTCGTCTAACCAAGTGAGTCTTGGAATTCTATCGTTCTCAAATTCCTCAGCAAACGCCAAAGTATCGGTAGTGAATTCAGGTAAATTTCTTCTGACCCAAACTTTTTGATCATCTATAGTGATGACTTCCGAATAGGAATTCGTGTTTGGAATCCATTGAATTTGTTCCAAATTATCAACCCTTAAATTTGTCCATAAACCAATCACAGCATCTTGCATGCTGAGTTTTTTGTTTTGAGCAAAGGTCGATGTGCTGAATATTAAGAGTAGAAATAAGATTGTTTTCTTCATTTTTTAAATATTTGATGGCTTTAATTGAACAAAAATCAAAAAAAGAAATGAATTATACTTGAATTTCAATTGGGATTTTTAGTTCAAGTGAAATAGCTTAAATGTATTCTAAATTCATAATAATGAATAGATTTAACCAAAAATCATTAATTTTGCGACTCAAATATACTATATGATTCATTCAATGACCGGTTACGGAAAGGCAACTGCTGAATGTACTGATAAAAAGGTAACAGTTGAAATCCGTTCATTAAACAGTAAAAATTTAGATATCAACACCAGAATTCCTTTGCTTTATCGAGAGAAGGAGTTGGAAATTCGCAAACTTTTGTCCGAGCGATTACAAAGAGGAAAAGTTGATTTTTCTATCAATACAGAATCGACGGCCGCCAACAAAAACCAAGAGTTAAATCACGAAGTGATCAAAGCTTATATGCAAGAATTCAAAGAAGTGGTTTCAGATGCTTCAAACATTGAATTGTTGTCCATAGTGATGCGTTTGCCGGATGTTTTGAAACATAGTAGCGATTCGATTGATGAAGACGAGTGGAAGATTGTTACGGATTTGATGAACCAAGCGATTGACAATCTCAATCAATTTCGATTGGCAGAAGGTTCGGCAATTAAAGAAGATTTCATCAAAAGAATTAAAAACATAGAACAACTTTTATCGGAAGTTTCACCTTTTGAAAGCGAGAGAATAGTTACTTTAAAAGAGCGATTTTTAAAGAATTTAGAGGAATTAAATACAGAATACGATCAAAATCGCTACGAACAAGAATTGATTTATTATATCGAGCGATTGGACATAACCGAAGAAAAAGTTCGTTTGGCGCAGCATTGCAAATATTTTATAGAAACTTTGAATACCGATCAATCCGAAGGGAAGAAGTTAGGATTTATCTGCCAAGAAATCGGTAGAGAAATCAACACTTTAGGATCGAAATCCAATCATTCAGAACTTCAGAGAATCGTGGTTCAAATGAAGGATGAATTAGAAAAAATCAAAGAACAAATACTCAATATATTATAATTTTCAGTGACAACTTCAAATAAATTAATCATAGTTTCGGCTCCATCAGGTGCTGGGAAAACAACTTTAGTCAAGCATTTATTGTCTTCTACAGATGATTTAGAATTTTCGATTTCTTGTGCCACCCGTTCGCCCAGAGAAAACGAAAAACATGGCAAAGATTATTATTTTATTTCCATAGAAGATTTCAAACAAAAAATTGCAAATGATGAATTTGCTGAGTGGGAAGAGGTTTATACCAATAATTTTTATGGAACGCTCAAATCTGAAATCGATAGAATTTGGTCCAAAGGAAAATCGGTAATTTTCGATATCGATGTGGTTGGAGGAATTAATTTGAAAAAAATTTATCCAGAAAATTCATTGTCGATTTTCATTATGCCACCTTCGATTGAAGAATTGGAAAATCGTTTGAGAAATCGTCAAACCGAATCTGAAGAAAAGGTAAAAATGCGCATCGATAAAGCTGAAAAAGAATTGATGATGGCAAAGGAATTTGATGTGATTTTATTGAATGATTCACTCGAAAAAAGCCAAAAAGAAATCGTAGATACAGTGAAGCAATTCCTTGCTGAAAGTTAAAAACCACTTTTTTAGAGAAATTTAATTCATTTAACAAATTGTTGAGATTTTAATCTTAACATATGTCAATGTTTGGGCAAGGTATTTGCTATAATTTTGCCTTGTAAAAACAAAAATAATACAATGAAAAAAGTAATTTTAAGTTTATCATTTATTGGTATGGCTTTTTTAGCTTCTTGTGGAGGTTCAGCTGAAACAGTTGAAGCAAATGATGCTCAAGAAGTAGCAACGGCATCTGAAAATGCTCAAGCTTATGCGATTAACGCTGATGAGAGTTCAATTTCATGGAGAGGATTCAAAATTTTCCAAGATCCTACAAAACCTGAAACAGGCCATCATGGATTTATCAAATTCAAATCAGGAGAATTGACTTTCAACGAAGGTGTTTTAGAAGCAGGTTCATTCATTGCTGATTTAACAACTTTAGAAAGTGTTGATTTGAACGATGATCCAGATAGCAAAGCTGATTTGGATGGACATTTAAAATCTGAAGACTTCTTATTTGTTGAAAGTTTCCCAGAAGCAAAATTTGAAATTTCTGATGTTAAGTATTTAGAAGAAGGAGACTTCAATACTGAGATTTCTGGTAACTTAGATTTTAGAGGTGTTCCTAAAAACATTACTTTCAAAGCAAACGTTAAAGAAGAAAATGGTGTGGTAAGCTTCAACTCTGAAGAAATCATGATCAATCGTCAAGATTTTGGAATTGATTTCCAAGGAGGTGGAGATAGCATTATCAAAGATGAGGTAGCTTTGCAAGTTGAAGTTAAAGCAAATCAAGCATAATAATATCAATATCGTTTAGATACACGATTTATTCATAAATAAAACAGCACAGATTTAAAATTTGTGCTGTTTTTTTTTGTCTTAATTTATCCTTTTCATCCTAAAATTTACTTATTTAAATGTCTATAAATTGTTGATCAATGAGAACAATACGGATTGTGTCTTCGAATTGCCTTTTTATGAGAACTTCAATGCCACGACCACTCCGCTTTGTTGGGAAGAAGTTCATGTGGAAGGTGGATTAAATACTTTACAATTCGCTTATGGAAGCAGCAACTCGCATAGTCCAGCAATTTCTGAGCCTTATGAAGGTGAGAATATGTTGATTTTTAAATCGGGAAGCGCTCAACCAAATGTTCGTCAAAGACTGCAAAGTCCAGCGATTTCTACGCTTGAAAATAACGATATCATCGTTGAATTCATGTTTTATCATTCAAACGCAAATCCAACCATTCAAGACAGATTACAAGTTCAATATTCTTTGGATGGAACAGATTGGATAGATGTTGGTGAGGAAATTATCAGAGCGAATCATCCTGCTTATGAAGGTTGGTATTTGAAATCTATTGCTCTGCCAGAGGAAGTAAATAATCAAGATGAAATCTATGTTGGTTTATATTTTAAATCGGCTTTTGGATGGAATATGTTTGTAGATCAATTGAAAGTTCATAATTCTTCGGTTGAAGTTGAAAGTGTTGTTATAACTACTGAAAATGATGTAGCAGCTGAAATAAATCAAGCAAATGGCACACTGCAACTCATCGCAAACCCAACCCAAGGTATCGTAAATATCAATACTGATTTAGACTTAGAAAAAGTTGAGGTTTACAATACTTTAGGTCAAAACGTTTTTGTTGGGAAAGTTATAAATAATACAATCGACCTAAGCACACAATCAAAAGGTGTTTATATTGTTAGAATACAAACAACCGATGGACAAACAATGAGTTATAAGCTTATTAAAAAATAACTGACCTAACCCTTTATTGAATCCACCTTGATACCAAAACCAAGGTGGATTTTTTTTTAAATTTTTATTGAATTTCAACAAATAATCAGCCATTGAAAAGTTCATCATTCATTGCAAACATTAGGTCAACTGAAATTCTCTAATCGATATTTAAACCAATTTTATTTTCAATAAGCTTCGCTTTATTTTATATTATCTTAACTTTAATGATTCAATTTAAATTAAGATAAAATGAAAATTATAGGTCCATTTAAACAAATTCTTACTTTGTCCAATATTCCTTACAAAGGAGCAGTCAAAGACGAGCAATTGGAAATTTTAACCGATGCTGCTTTGGTTGTGAAAGATGGAAAAATTGAGGATGTAGGCGAATGGTCAACCATCAAAGAAAAATATCCCACCGCTCAAATCGAAGAAATAACCGATGATCGAGTATTACTTCCAGGATTCATCGATAGTCATACCCACATTTGTTTTGGAGGAAAACGTTCAAAAGATTTTGCGATGCGATTGAACGGTAAAACATATTTGGAAATTGCTGAAAGTGGCGGTGGAATATGGAGTACAGTTACAAATACTCGAAAAGATTCGATAGAAGAATTGAGTGAATCTGCATTGTTGAGAGCCAATCGTTTGATAGAAAATGGAGTTACAACTATCGAAGTCAAAAGCGGTTATGGCTTGAGTGTAGAAGATGAATTGAAAATGTTAGAAGCCATACAAAAGTTGAAAAATTCTACTCGTGCTACTATTGTTCCTACATTTTTAGGAGCTCATATGAAGCCAAGAGATTTTGAAGGAAGTGACGCTGAATATTTACAATTATTGGTCGATGAAGTATTTCCGATCATTCAAGAAAATGATTGGTCCAATCGAGTGGATATTTTCACCGAGCAAACTGCATTTAGCATAGAAGATAGCCGTGAATATTTACAGAAAGCCAAAGAATTAGGATTTGAATTGACGGTTCATGCCGATCAATTCACCGCGGGTTCGAGTATTATGGCGGTAGAACTCGGAGCGGTTAGTGTGGATCATTTGGAGTTTTCTGGCGAAAAAGAAATCAAAGCCATAGCTGATTCAAATACAGTTGCAGTTGCTTTGCCTGGCGCATCTATTGGTTTGGGTATGCAATTTACTCCTGCAAGAAAATTATTGGATGCAGGAGCTTGTTTGGGTATAGCATCGGATTGGAACCCAGGTTCAGCGCCTATGGGCGATTTGTTGACACAAGCATCTATTTTGGCTACTTATGAAAATTTATCCATGGCTGAAGTTTTGTCTGGAATTACATTTAGAGCAGCCAAAGCTTTGAATTTAATGGATAGAGGGAAAATTGAGAAAGGACTTCAAGCAGATTTTGTTTCCTTTCCGACCGATGATTTTAGAGACATTATCTATTATCAAGGACAATTAAAACCGAATCAAGTTTGGTTGGCTGGTGAATAAATTGGAATAATTATGGCTTGCGTATGGTGGAAAGGAATTAATTAAAATTCAAAATAACATGAAAAAGTCTATAAAATTAATTTTTATGGCATTGTTAATATCATGTTCTACACCATCGAAAACGGAGGTGGATTTATTGATCAAGAATGCTGTAATTTATAAAGTGGATGATGAATTCGCTACAGCTTCTGCTATGGCGATTAAAGACGGAAAAATAGTGGCGATCGGACATGGTGAAGATGTCATCAATAAATACACTTCCAAGCAAGTTTATGACGCAGAAGGAAAGACCATAATTCCAGGTTTTATTGATGCTCACGCTCATTTGTATTCACATGGTTTGAAAAAATTCAATGTCAATTTGGTGGGAAGTGAAAGTGTGGATGAAGTTTTACAGAGAATTTTAGATTTTCACAAAGAAAATCCAACCAATTATATCCGTGGATATGGATGGGATCAAAACAAATGGAACAACAAAAATTTTCCTACCAAAGAACTATTGGATTCGTTTTTTCCGAACATACCAGTTGTTTTGTCACGAATTGACGGACACGCTTTGTGGGTGAATTCTAATGCTTTGGACTTGGCTGAAATTAATTCTTCTACCAAAATGTCGGGTGGTGAAGTAATTTTGTCAGATGGGGAACCTACAGGAATTTTGATCGATGCTCCTATGCAATTGGTTTATGACGCTTTTCCAAAACCCGATCGAAGAACTGAAATTCTCGCTTTATTAGAAGCAGAAAAAGAAGTTTTCTCTTATGGATTAACCACAGTGGTGGATGCAGGATTGGATAGGGGAATAGTTGAATTGATCGATAGTTTACATCGGACAGGCGATTTGAAACTGAAGGTTTACGCTATGCTCAACAATACACCAGAAAATCGAAAACACTTTTTAGAAGTTGGAGTTTCTCAAACCCAGCGTTTGAACATTCGTTCATTCAAAGTTTTCACTGATGGAGCTTTGGGTTCAAGAGGTGCATTGATGAAAAAGGAATATTCCGATATGCCAGGTCATTATGGATTTTTGGTAACGCCTTTGGACAGTTTAGAATATTTAGCGAATTTATTGGCAACTACAGATTTTCAAATGAATGCTCACGCCATAGGTGATTCTGCCAATTGTAGCTTGTTGAGAATTTATAATTCAGCATTGAAAGATTTGGAAGATAAACGTTGGAGAATTGAGCATGCACAAGTCATTTCACCAGGTGATTTCGATTATTTTTCGGACAATATCATTCCTTCCGTTCAACCCACTCATGCGACCAGCGATATGTATTGGGCTGAAAATAGAATTGGTACAGAACGAATGAAAGGCGCCTATGCTTATCAAACTTTGTTATCGAAATCAGGAAGAATAGCTTTAGGAACGGATTTCCCAGTGGAAGCGATCAATCCTATGTACACTTTTTATTCAGCAGTTGTACGCAAAGATTTGCATCAATATCCAGCCGATGGATTTTATAAAGAAGAAGCTTTAAGTCGAGAACAAGCTTTGAGAGGAATGACGATTTGGGCGGCTTATGCCAATTTTGAAGAAGAAGAAAAAGGAAGTTTGGAAGTTGGAAAATGGGCGGATTTTATAATATTGGATAAGGATTTAATGAAAGTGGACGATGATCAATTGCCTATGATTAAAGTTTTGAAGACTTATGTCAATGGAGAAAAAGTTTTTGATCGAAAATGAAGCAAGATGTATTCGTTTTCAAAAGCTGTTTTCAATGATATATTTTTTACGATATTTGTCTAACTAAAAACCATATCCATGAGATTAGAAAAAGGGCAAACCTTAGGTGAATTTATAATTGAAAATCAAAAAGACTTCAAATATTCATCAGGTGAGCTGACAAGATTATTGAGTTCCATCAAATTAGCATCAAAAATTGTCAACCAAAAAGTCAATCAAGCCGGTTTAACTGATATTCTTGGGACTTTGGGCAAAGAAAATATTCAAGGAGAAACCCAACAAAAATTAGATGTATTTGCCAATGAAGTGTTCATTCGAACGCTTTCACAACGCGAAGTTGTTTGTGGAATTGCTTCAGAAGAAAATGATGACTTCATTGAAATTCAAAGTTGTATCAATTCTGAAATGAGCAAATATGTCGTATTGATAGATCCTTTGGATGGTTCTTCCAATATTGATGTAAACGTTTCTGTAGGAACTATTTTTTCGATTTATAGAAGAATTACTCCAGCGGGTACACCTGTACAATTGGAGGATTTTCTACAACCGGGCAATGCACAAGTTGCGGCGGGTTATGTAGTTTATGGAAGTTCGACCATGTTGATCTTTACCACTGGTAATGGAGTGAATGGATTTACACTCAATCCATCGATAGGAACTTATTATTTATCCCATCCCAATTTGAAAATTCCAGAAGAAGGAAATATTTATTCGATCAACGAAGGAAATTATACGCACTTTCCACAAGGCGTGAAAGACTATTTGAAATATTGTCAAGCCGAAGAAGATGAAAGACCTTATACCTCTCGATACATAGGTTCATTGTGTGCGGATTTTCATAGAAATATGATCAAAGGAGGAATTTATATTTATCCATCAGGAACAACTTCACCCAACGGGAAATTGAGATTGCTGTACGAATGTAATCCAATTGCATTTTTGGCAGAACAAGCCGGAGGAAAAGCTTCCGATGGTTTCAATCGAATTTTAGATATGCAACCCAAAGAATTACATCAAAGAGTACCTTTTTTCTGTGGATCGAAAAAGATGGTCGAAAAAGCAGAAGAATTCATGAAAAATTAAGACAGAAAAAAAGCCCGTTATTGAGACGGGCTTTTAATCTTAATTAACACATGAGAACAATTTATTTTACTAAATCTAATTAGTAATTAGCAATGAACGTGCCAAACTATTTCGACTCGGCTTTTAATCCACTGAAATTTCTCATGTTTTACTGTTAAGTTTTAGTTAAGAAATGTTAATAATGCTGAATATCAAATGATTAAATGATTTTTGTAAAATTATTTAATTTTCTCCATTTTTGTTTTCATTTTCCAATTTTTTCATCAATTCCGCTTGGAATTCTTCCAAAACTGGCTTAACAGTTGACTCTGGTAAATCGCTAATTCTTATGTACATTAACCCATCAATTGCATCATTGAATTTAGGGTCAACATTGAAACCAATTAGCTTAGCATTTTGCTTGATGTACTTCTTAATTAAAACTGGAACTCTCAACATATTCGGTTCTAATTCATCGATCAATTTATCAAATTTATTCAAATCCGCTTCTGCTGCATCAAAGAAAAATTCCTTGTCAGCATCTTTCAATCTTACTTTGAACTCATTTTTTGGCCTTACAAATTGTGCAACGTACGGATCATAATAGTGCGATTTCATAAATTCAATCATCAAAGATTTAGAAAAATCAGAAAATTGATTGCTTATACTGACACCACCTATAATATATTTGTGCTCAGGATTTCTAAGTGTTACGTGTACAATTCCACGCCACAACAAAAACAAAGGCATAGGTTTTTGCTGATATTCCTTCACTATAAACGCACGACCCATTTCTATACAACGACCGAAAAAGGGATGTAAATCAGCATCAATGTTGAAAAGCTCACTCAAATAAAATCCTTTGAATCCATATTTTTCATAAACTTCCTTGCCCAATGCCATTCGATAAGCTCCAACAATTTTTTGTTGCTCGTTGTCCCACAAAAATAAATGTCGATAATATAAATCGTATTGATCCAAATCCACTTCTCGATTTGTACCTTCTCCTACATCTCTGAAAGTAATTTCCCTCAATCGACCAAATTCTCTTAAAATATTTGGAATTTCCTCTGCTGAAGCAAAATAACATTCATAATTATTATTCTTGAACAACAATCCCTCTTCCTTTTTTCTGAGATTTTCTATGTCAAATAGAATTAAATCCAAAGGTGTAGCATCTATGATTTCCTTCGGTTTTCTATCCCTAACATTGATCGCTATCGAAGTCGGAATCTTTAGATTATCGATCAGATAATTTCTTTTGTTCGAATAAAAAGTAGCCAACGAATAAGTTTTCTTTCTTAGAAAATATTTATAATCTTCGATATTTTCATATTCGTTTTGCTGTTTAGGAAGTATGGGTTTTCCAATTCGGATTTTTATTGGTTTGGTCCTTGGTCTAACCAATTCTCTTGGCAATAAAGCAGTTCTTAAATCATCGTATCTTCCTGCCAACTGATAATACAGCGGACTATTTTTGGCGTGAAAATACATAGGAATCACAGGAACATTCATCTTTTTCACCAATTTAATGGCAGTTTCTTGCCATTCTCGATCAGAAACTTTCCCTTTTTCGTTTCTCAAAGAAACTTCACCTGCCGGAAAAATCCCTAAACAACCATCGTTTCTGATGTGTTTGATGGCTTCTCGCATACCTGAAGTACTATCAAAAACTTCTTTACGCGTTTCGAATGGATTGACCGCAATGACCATAGGTTCCAAAGGTTTGATTCTGTGCAACAAAAAGTTCCCCATCACTTTGAAATCAGGTCGAACTTGTCCGATGATGTGCATCATCAAAATTCCATCCAATGCACCCAAAGGATGATTAGCGACTATAATAAAAGGTCCTGTTTTTGGGATTCTTCCCAAATCTACCTCATGCAATTCGTATTGTATATCCAAGTCTTTTAGAACATAAGACAAGAAATCTTGGGCATTCAAATGAATTCCTCCTGCATACAAACGGTTCAAATGATTGACTCCTGCAATCGATTTGAAAAACCAAGCGATTGGATAACCAAAAGGCCCGATTTTGTTAAGCCCGGAGGCTTTCAAAATATCTTTGGTGCTGATCAAAGCCATTATTCCCTAACAATTAATTGTAAAGTATTTTTAATAGTTTGTCTTAGCAATTCTTTTCCTCTCTTGAAATTGCTCTCTAACTCTTGGTTGAAATGCCTAAACGTATATAAAGATACGTTTTTTTCCCAATCGATTTTATAATCCTCACTAAGCATTTCTATAAGTTTTTCGAGTTGATTGAATTTATCTTCTAAACAGAGCGACAAAGTGATGGCCGAATTTTGCATCAAATTGACTTTGATTTTCAAATCCGCTAATTGGTTAAATACCTGACTGATTTTATCTTCGGTTATGAATGAAAAATCGGCCGTCGTTAAAGTCAAAAGATTTTGATTTTTCTTGACAATATAACACGGAACATAAGGTTCCAAAGCTGAACCGTTTTTAATTTCAGTTCCTCTGGAAGTCGGTTCAATAAAGGATTTTACAAAAAATGGAATTTGCTTCTGACGCAAGGGTCTCAAAGTTTTTGGATGAATCACAGATGCGCCATAATAAGCCAATTCAACTGCTTCTTCATAAGAAATTTTGTGAAGCAATTGTGCATCTTCAAATTGCCTCGGATCCGCATTCATAACTCCAGGAACATCCTTCCAAATTGTCATACTGTCAGCATTCAGACAATAAGCAATTATGGCAGCCGTATAGTCAGAACCTTCTCGTCCCAAAGTTGTGGTAAAGTGATTTTCATCCGAACCAATAAATCCTTGAGTGATGTAAAATTTATTTAAATCTAAAGTTTTGAAATTTTCCTCTGTCTTTGTCCAATCCACTTGACCTTCTCTGTAAGTATCGTCGGTTTTAATAAAATTCCTAACATCCAACCAAGTGTTTTCAATGCCTATCGAATTCAAATATTCACTCACAATTCGAGTGGAAACCAATTCTCCCAAACAAACGACTTGGTCATATACGAAATCATAATTCGGCGATTTATTCCTCTCAAAAAAATCGTTTATTTCATCGAAATGAACTTGTATTTTGGATTTAATTTTGTCTGGATTTTCAAACAATCCATCGATGACCTGAAAGTGATTTTGTTTGATTTGATCCAAATGAGTTTGGAAATCAGCTGCTTCAAAATAAAGTTTAATCACTTCTTCCAAAGCATTGGTCGTTTTTCCCATAGCAGAAATTACCATAAAACAATCGTTAAAACCATTGGTTTTCAATACATTTGCTATGTTTTTTACACTATCGACATCCTTTACAGATGCACCACCGAATTTAAATACTTTCATCCGAAAAACTGATTGATAAATCTTGGCAAAGATAGACATTGTTGCTTTATGGATAAACAACTCGACCGGTATAAAGTTGTTCTATGTCTATATGCTCAGGTGTGTTTTTTAACACCAAATCTCCTGTGCTCAGCAATTTACCCGTGATTTCTAACACCGGAAAAACTATCATATCATTGCTGCTTCTATGAAAAAAATGAATTTTTTGAGCTTTCAAATGCTCGGCTTCTAATCGCACATTAGATGCCCAGAAGTTGACCGATAATTGTTGGGTTTCTCCTTTGATTTTATAAACACTCGAAACATTGCTGTTGATATTTAATTCAAGATTTTCAATCCAAAGATCAAATTCAGAATAAGCGGTTTCGTCTATGATTCCAGATTCTAAAGTCAAAGTCGGAAAAGTCAAAACCCCATCGGATTTTACAGAATATTGAGAAGCGGAATAGATTTTATTCAAATTGGGAATTTCGATAAAAACTTTGGCGGAATGATAATTTCTAAGAATTCCACAATTGCTATTTTCTTTAATAAATAATTCATTATCAATAACTTCAAAGCTTACATTGTCGATAAGATTTTCTCCATAAATCAATTTTACCTTTTGTTCATCGGTTTGTTTGATGATTAATTCTATTCCTTCAGAGATATTTACTTTATTGAATTCATCGACCAATATCAATTCAGTTTTTGATTTGCCTTGACTTTTTAAACAATCCATTCCACTTTCGGATTCACAACTCCAAATTAGAACAAAACTCAATATGTAAATTAACTTTTTCATTTTATGAATTATAATCTCAATCCGACCGATAAATCAAAAGCTTCTGCTTTGGAAAAATGAGTTTTCAAACCCATTCCTGCAAATATTTTCGGATGAAAATAATATTTCAAACCGATGTGTTGATAAACGTCTTGATTGGCTTTGTATTCGTCATGCAGATAATATCCAAATTGTGCTTCAAAAGACAATCGATTGATAAAAAGTTCATATCCAACAAAAACTCCTACTCTTTTATAATCAGTATCAGGACTAATTCCTAATTCAGGAAAAGACACTGCCATCATTTCAATTTCCTTTTTGGTTTTCATCGATAAAAACAAATCCAAGCCCAATTGAAATGCACTCGACTCAGTAAATTGTTTATCGGCATGAACCGCTATAAAATAAAATGGGTGTTGTCCACTTCCAATGATATTGCTTTCGTGAATTCCACTTCTCAAAGTAACTGAATATTTGATGGGTCGATAAAAAATAGAATCTACGGGTTCTCTGATGCGATAATTTCTTTCGTTTGTATGGTCAAGTGTATAGTGCAAACCAATATTTGCTCCGACTGTATTGATACTCGTATTTGGTGTTTTTATGGTTCCGTTGGAATGATGAATCAAGAAAGTTCCTGCTCTCAATCCTAAACCTTCCCAAATGTTTTCTTTTTGAAAATTGAGCATAAAAAAAGTAGATGGCATGATACGAGTTCCAAACGCAAGATTTTTATAATTTTTTTCTTTGTGGTAAGGATTAGTGTTGTAAGCAAAACCTTGACCCACTCTTAGTTGCAAATTTCTTTTTAAAAAATAAAAATTATAATGTGCGAAAATTCCATATAAATCACCCAAAGTAGGATTGTAGTTGTTTTGGTAGTGTAATGTAATACCGAGGTCTGGATAATTCAACCTTCTTTGCCATTCTTTATCTCCAAAAGTTTTTTGTTGAAAAGAAAGAAAAAACCCATCGGGATGAGCGCTGATTAAATGTTTAATTTTTTCGGAATGCGGAAGTATGCTGCCGTAATAATAATTCACATCCAATGAATATTGTGGTTTCTCAGTTTGTGAAAAAACCAAAACGTTCAAAAATAAAACGATGTAAAATATTCTTCTCATAAGGATTTTCAAAAATAGAATAAAAATCAATCAGTTTAAAAAAATTGTAATCGAATCAAGAGTCAATCATTGAAAGCTTTATGATAGTAAAAGAAAATTTGAATTATTTAAATACTTTAAACGAAGACTTTTTTATATCAAATTAAGTTTTACATTTGCTGATTCAAAATCAAACTTGATGGTACAATTTTTAAATACAAATTGGTGGTGGCAATCGTTTAAATCAGACGATTGGCTGTTGCATTGTATATATAAGTTGTATTAAAAAATACTTTTACAATTGAAACATTAACCGTCTGAATATGCATTCAGGCGGTTTTTTTAT
>Ga0209487_1001272_pt1 | contig 21524 bp, 20 predicted proteins | sample Poulit2012_FD_187524 | JGI IMG/M metagenome (GOLD analysis project Ga0209487, IMG submission 187524) | Agricultural soil microbial communities from Georgia to study Nitrogen management - Poultry litter 2012 (SPAdes) (version 2) | ecosystem: Environmental > Terrestrial > Soil > Agricultural land...
GGCGCCCGTGTCCTCGGATGAGCTCGATGCCCGCTGAGGTGATCCAGTCGACCTGCCCCGAGTCCTTCCATTGGCCGGCGAACGCGTTGCGTCTGGACAGAACCTCGGGGACATCGAGTTCTCCGTCCGCGGCCTCGCGCGAACCGGCGACCCTGCGGGCCGAGCGCAGCGCCTGACCGCTGCGCAGCAGCGCCTTCGACGGCATGCATGCCCAGTACGAGCACTCACCGCCGACGAGTTCGGCTTCGACGATCGCCGTGCGCAGTCCGTGCTTGCTCGCATAGTCGGCGACATTCTCTCCGACCGGACCGGCTCCGAGGACGATGAGGTCGAAGTCGACCTCGCCGTTCGAGCGCTCGATATCGGCGCCCTGCTCATCAGCGGCCTCATTCAAGTGGAACTCTCCTTCGCCTGCTGCCGATGTCGTCTCGGGCACCGGGTGGACTCCGAACGGTTCAACTATCGTCCGTGTCGTTCATGTTGGCAAGGAGACGGGCAGCGGATTACCGTTCGAGCCGGCCGCCGAAGATCTGCTGGAGCGGAATCGAACCGTCCTGCCACGGGGTGAGGACCCACGCGACGAGGTAGGCGCCGATGCCGAGGACCGGCAGCAGGAACGAGGCGAGGACGAGCAGTCGCATGAGCCAGACATTGAGGCCGGTGACCTCGGCGAGGCCTCCGGCGATACCGCCGAGGATGCGGTCGGGACCACGACGGAAACCGATTCTGCGGATGGAGTCGAATAATGCATTCATGACCGCAACACTACGCACTCGTCGCGTCACGGTCAGTAGTGCTGACCGTTGAAGACGATTGGGGTAAACCGGAATGTCCCGTCCGGGCGAAGTCCGGGGCGTGTTCGGCGGTGATGCCGACGCCGAGGATCCTCGCCGGAATGCGGGTGAGCGCGGGGACCGTCGTCAGCAGCCATTCCACGGGCCCGGGCGGCCGGATGGGCGCCCGTCCGTGAACGGCCGGTTCGACCATCCTGTGGATCATGGACTGGAGGAACTCGACGGCGCGAGTGGTCGGCAGTCGCCTGCTCCGAATGCGCCGCAGGTCCGCCGCGCTGATGTGCCCGGAGCGCAGCGATGGGGCGAGCATCCTGGCGGCCGCGACTCCGTCCTGGACCGCGAGGTTGACCCCGACTCCGCCCAGGGGGCTCATCGCATGAGCGGAATCGCCGATGCACAGCAGTCCCTCGGCGGACCACCGTCTGGCCTCGTTGCGGCGGACGTCGAGAAGTTTCACATCGGCGAATTCGAGGGCGTCGACGTCCGCGGACAGCTGCGGGTAGGTCTCGGCCACGGCCCGGCGCAGAGCCTCGATGCCTTCGGCGCGCAGACGTTCGTCCGCACCCTTCGGGATGAGACGCGCGATCTGGACGTGGCCTCTGCGGGGGATGACGACGAAGACCTTGCCGTCCTGCCCTCGCGGGGCGACGGAATCGGGCAGGGCCGCCTCGGTGTCGATGCGGAACCACCACACATCGATCGTCGAGTGCAGTTCGCGGACGGCCAGGCCTGCCTCGGCGCGGGCCTTCGACCATCGCCCGTCGGCGGCGATGACCAGCGGGGCACGGAATTCGAGGGTCTTCGTGGCGGTGGTGGGTGCCTGAGCGGAACCGGGGGCAGCATCGGTGTGCCGGGTCGCCTCGGCGGCGGGGGCGGTCCGTGCGCGGAGGCCGACGACGCGCCCGTCGTCCCAGATCAGCGAGGTGGCTTCGATGCCCATCCGCAGGTCGAAGTTCGGTTCATCGGCACCTGCCTGCGCGAGCAGGTTGAGGAAGTCCCACTGGGGTGCGATCGTCATGAACGGATGCGGCAGGTTGAGGCGGGTGAAGTCGGCGAGCAGGACCTCGTCCCCGCTGCGTCCGCTCAGCGTCACGCCCTCGACGCGGCGGTGAGCGATGCGGGCGAACTCGTGGTAGAGGCCGAGTTCGTCGAGCAGCCGCAGGGTCGAGGGGTGGATGGTGTCGCCGCGGAAGTCGCGGAAGAAGTCCTCGTGCTTCTCCAGGACGACGACCCGGACTCCGCCGCGGGCGAGCAGCAGACCGGCGACGATTCCGGCCGGTCCGCCTCCGATGATGACGCAGTCGGCGTCTTCGGTGTCGGCCATGACACCCTCCTCGGCTCGATGTTCACGTTCCACAGTAGCCTGCGCGGCGGCCGGAGGATACGTCTGATCGGGTTCAGGTCCAGACCACCCGATCCTGAGCGCTCAGCTTCCCGCCGGCGCCGAGGTGGGCCAGCGTCAGCGCCCCGTCGAGCGGCCCGCCCGCGGGGTCGACGATCGTGGCGTCCGGGTGCAGACGGGCGGATTCGGCACCGAAGCCCTCGACGAGGTGGCCCCCGGCTGCCGCCAAACCCCCGGTCAGCGCAATCCGCACAGGAGCGGACCCTGCGGTCTCGGCGCGGCGCAGAGGAGCCGCTCGGGCCGCGGCCAGTGCGCTGCGGGCGGCCTCCCGCCCGGCTCCGTCGAGCAGCTCGGCCGAGGCGGCGTCACCGGAGCGGGCCGCCTCGGCGACGTCGGTGGCGAATTCGGCGAGCAGACCGGCCCGGTCGCTGCGCGTGTAGAACCGACCCGGCCAGGAGGCAGGCAGCCCGAAGCGTCGGATGGCGGCCTCGAGCAGGACGCTCCCGTATTCGTCGACGCCGTCATGAGTCCGCAGGGCGAGGTCGAGCCCGAGCCTGCCGAGCCACGCCCCTCCCCCGCGGTCGCCGAAGAGGTGGCCCCAGCCGTCGACCCGCGACCAGTCCGGACACCAGTGCCCGTGGTCGTCCGATCCGGGGTGGCCGATGGCGATCGCTCCGGTGCCGAGCACCGTGATCGCCCCTCCCCTGCCGTCCAGGGCACCGAGGTGGGCGGTCACCGCATCGATGGCGGCGACGGCGGGGATCCCGAACTCGGCGGAGAACTCGGCCAGAACCCCGGCCGGGCCTTCGGACAGGGAGGCGATGCCGGTCGCGCCGATTCCGATGCCCACGACCTCGGGCAGCTGGTCGGCCCACGTCGAAGCGGCCGAGTCCACGAGCCCACGAGCGACCTCGAGGACGGTGCTGCCGCCGGATCCGACCTCGATGCGGGGCCCGGTGAACGTGTCGACGACTCGCCGACCGGTGCTCGGCTCCTCCTCGTCGGCGGCGAGTGCGGCACGGCTGCCGCTGCCGCCGATGTCGATGCCGATGACGAACCGACTCATGCCTCGCGCCCGCCTCTGGGCGACGCGACACCGCTGACCAGTGCGCCGATCGCCGCACGCACCGATCCCTCATGGGAATCCAGCGCCGAGGCGGCCGCGGTGGGGGCCGCCTCGGTGAAGGAGACGACGATCGCGGTCTTGAGATCGCCATCGCAGCGCTCGAGCAGCTGCCTGGCCTCAGCATCGTCGAGGTCTGCGGCCTCGCGGAGGATGCGGACGGTGCGTTCGCGCAGCTTCGCATTCGTCGCGACGACCGAGACCATGAGGTTGTCCCAGGTCCGGCCCAGAGCGACCATGAGCGCGGTGGAGAACCCGTTGAGGGTGAGCTTCTGCGCGGTGCCGGCCTTGAGTCTCGTCGATCCGGTGATCACCTCGGGGCCGGTGTCGAGCACGATGTGGTCGTGGGCCTTGCTCGCCAAGGAGGCATAGGGGTTGTTCGAGATGAGCACCGTGTGCGCCCCCGCCCGACCGGCGGCCTCGAGGGCACCGCCGACGTACGGGGTCGACCCGCTGGCGGCGATGCCGATGGCCACATCGTCGGGTCCGAGCTCGGTCCCGATCGCGCGCCCGTCGGCGGCGGAGTCCTCGGCGTTCTCGACAGCGTTGACCAGAGCCTCCTGCCCGCCGGCGATATGCCCGAGCACCCGGCCGGGTTCGAGGTTGAACGTCGGCAGCAGTTCGCTGGCGTCGAGGACGCCCAGTCGGCCGGAGGTGCCGGCTCCGAAGTAGTGGACACGGCCGCCTCGGCGCATGCGCTCTGCCGCGAGGTCGACGAGCTCGGCCAGCTGCGGCAGGGCGGCGGCGACCGCGTCGATGACGGCGTGGTCCTGCGCGTTGAGCACCTGCAGCACCCCGAGCGTGTCGAGCTCGTCGAGGCCGGAGCTGGCCGGGTTGCGCTGCTCGGTCGGCGACAGCCGGGGCCCGTGCGGGGCCGGCTGGGGCTGCGGCGAATCGGGCTGGGGCTGTCGCGAACCGGACTGGGATTGCGGCGAACCGGGCTGGGACGGAGTCATCGGCGCGTGCTTCCTTCCACCTCGGTGACGGGATCTGCGGCGGGGTGGCGCAGGCTCAGCAGTCCGCCGACGGCGAAGGTGACGATGACGCCGAGCAGCGGATACCACTGCCAGGCGACCCACACCTCACCGGTGACGTAGTTCTCCATGGCGAAGAAGAAGGCGTTGACGGCCACGGCGATCGCGAAGGCGATGTTCGCATCCGCGGCGCGGGCGCGCTTGTTGGCGATGCCGAAGACGAACGCGCCCAGCAGTCCGCCGTAGGTGATGCCGGCGATGCCGAGGGCGAGGATGACGATGTTGCCGGAGTCGGATTCGAACACCGTGGCCGGGAGGATGAACGCGATCCCCCAGCCGATCGTCGCCCACCGGCCGACCTTGAAGCCCTGCTCATCGGTCATCGGCGTGCGCTTGAGACGAGCGTAGACGTCGTTGACCGTCGAGGACGACAGGGCCGACAGCGACGACGACAGCGTCGACATCGCGGCGGCGAGGATGCCGGCCAACAGCAGGCCCGAGATGCCGGTGGGCAGGCCGTCGATGATGAAGTGCGGGAAGATCTCGTCATCGCGGGTCAGGCCGAGATCCGCCGGCAGCGCGTGATCGTAGTAGGCCCACAGGGCCAGGCCGACGGCGAGGAAGATCGCGAACTGGACGAACACGACGACGCCGGAGGCGATGAGCGCCTTCTGCGCCTCGAGCTTCGACCGGCAGGACAGCAGCCTCTGCACGATGAGCTGGTCCGAACCGTGCGAGGCCATGGCGAAGACCGCACCGCCGAGGAAGGATGGGATGAACGAGGTATCGGCGGAGATCGGGTTGCCCTCGAAGACGAAGAGGTTCGTCTTGCCGGCCTCGAACGCATCGGTCACCCATCCGCCGCCGATCGAGGCGGAGATGATGATGATCGCCAGTATCCCGCCGAGGACGTAGAGGATCATCTGCGCCACGTCGACCCAGACGACGGCCTTGATGCCGCCGATGAAGGTGTAGACGATCGTGACCAGCGAGAGCACGACGATGATGACGAAGTAGTTCGTGTGGATGCCGAGCCCGTCGAGGATGACCTTGAGCGGGATCGCGGCGGCGAGCACGCGGACGCCGTCGGCGAGCAGACGGGTGAAGAGGAAGGTCACACCCGCCGTCGTCTGCGTCGACTGGCCGAAGCGCTTGCCCAGATAGGCATAGGCGGTGATCATCTCACCGTCGTAGTAGCGCGGGAGCATGAAGTAGGCGACGATGACGCGGCCGAGGATGTAGCCGAAGCCCAACTGGAGGTAGTTGAGATCGCCGAGGTAGCTCATCACCGGGATGCCGATGACGGTCAGCGCGCTCGTCTCGGTGGCGACGACGGACAGGCACACCGCCCACCACGGCAGGTTGCGCCCGCCGAGGAAGTAGTCCTTGAGGCTGCCCTGCTTGCCGCTCAGTGCCAATCCCAGCCACGCCGTTGCGACGAGATAGGCGATGATCACCAGAAGGTCGATGATCTGCATTGGTCTCTCCTTGTTCGAGGTGTGGAGCCTGTCCGTCGGTGGATCCGCCTGGCAGGCGGTGGTCCGCCGAAGTCAAAGGGTCGGAATCAGTCGACCAGTCTCAGCCGGCTGGGTCGTCGGTGCAGGGGTTCGGGCAGCTGCAGCGGCCCGTCACCGGAGCTGAAGCGCCCGGCGATGCGTGGACCGGCGGCACCGGTGAGGCTCGGTTCGGTGCCGTCGAGTCCGTGCCAGCTCAGCCATCCGATGAGGCCCATGAGCAGTGCCTCCTTGCTGCCCTCGGGCAGTCCGAAGGCCTCCTGGGTGCCCTTCATCTCGACGGCGTCGCCCAGTTCCTGACCGAGGCGGCGCATGAGTTCGGGGTTGCGCGTCCCGCCTCCGGAGGCGATGACGGTGGTGACCCCGTATCGGTGGCACGCCTCGGCGATGGTGCGAGCGGTCAGCGCGGTCACCGTGGCGATCGCATCGTGGTCGCCGAGGTGGGGGTGGGCGGTGAGGAAGGAATCGAGGTAGTCGGCGTGGAAGAGCTCCTTGCCAGTCGACTTCGGTGCCGGGCGCGAGTAGAAGGGTTCGGTCAGCAGGTCGGCCAGCAGGTCCTCATCGACGGTGCCGGCCGCGGCCAGCGCCCCGTCGCGGTCGAAGCCCTGCCGGCCGTCGGTGATCCGGCGGGCGAGGACGTCGATGAGGGCGTTGGCCGGTCCCGTGTCGAAGGCGATCGGGTCCCGGTCCGCGGCGATGACGGTGATGTTCGCGATTCCGCCGAGGTTGAGCACCGCAGTGGGTGCCGCTGTCGGGGACGGTTCGGTCGCCTCGGCGGACGTCTCGGACATCGCGGACAGGAGGAGCGAGTCGAGCATCCCCACCAGCGGAGCGCCCTGACCGCCGGCGGCGACGTCGCGGGAGCGCACATCGGACAGGACCGGCACTCCGAGGCGCTCGGCGATGAAGGCCGGCTGCCCGAGCTGGAGGGTCGAGGTCACGCGTCCGTCGCTGATGTCGTGCCGGACGGTCTGTCCGTGGGAGACGACGAGATCGGGCCTGAGGTCGGCCTCGGCGCAGAGTTCGGCCACGGCTGCGGCGGCGAACCGTCCGAGTCGGGCGTCGACGCTGCTGACCAGTGACAGGGGGATGTCGGCGGGTTCGAGCAGGCGGAGGATGTCGGAGCCGAGTTCGGGGTCGAAGGCGGCCTCGCGTTCGGCGAGAATGCGCACGCTCAATGTCGTCGGATCCGCGCCGACGAGGTCGGAGCCGACGGTGGGATCGGGCAGGAACTCGGCGATGACGATGTCGAGTCCGTCGGCGGACGTGCCTGTCATGAGTCCGGCGATGATCATGCCTGCTGACCTCCGATGCGGTCGGGGACGGTGAGTTCGGTGCGGATCTTGTAGCGGTCGCCGCGGTAGACGGAGCGGACGAATTCGAAGGGCACATCGTCGGCCCCGCGCGAGGTGCGCTCGAACAGCAGCGCCGGGGACTGGGCGGGCACGCCGAGGGCCTTGGCCTCGACGGCGTCGAGCAGCGTCGGTTCGATCGTCTGCACGCTGTGGTTGAGGCCGATGCCGAAGCGCTTGCCGAGCAGTTCGTAGAACGACTGGTCCTCGAGGTCGCCGGCGCTGAGCCCGGGGACGAGCGCGGAGGGGATGTGGAGTTCTTCGAGGGCGATCGGTTCGTCATCGGCCAGTCGCAGACGCAGGATCGCGATGACTTCGGCGTCCTCGCCGAGGTGGAGCCGCCGTCCGATGTGCGCTCCGGCCGCGGCGGTGTCGAAGCTGAGGATATGCGAGCCGGGGCGCATTCCGCGGGCGACCATGTCCTCGGTGAAGGAACTCGCGGCCAGGGGCTGATCGAGCTTCGGACCGAGCGCGAAGACTCCGGTGCCATGGCGCCTGCGGACCAGACCTTTGGCGACGAGTTCGTCGATGGCCCGGCGCAGGGTCATCCGCGAGATGCCCAGGGCCTCGGCGAGCTGGCGTTCGGGTGGGAACTGCTCACCGGCGGCCATGACCTCGAGCCGATCGAGGAGCTGGTCGCGGATCGAGTGGAATTTCGTCACGGCACCATTGAGACACAGGACACACGCTAAATCAAGACCACTGGTCTATTTTGTGCTGCGACGCTGAAGGGATCCGCCGGCCCACTCCCCTCGTTCAAGGCCTGGCGCAAACTTTGCCCTCGCTCAAGGGGTGGCGCAAAAATCGAGCCGTCGACGGTTGCCTATCTGCGCTCGGCCTTGATCGACGAGTTTCGGACGCTCGTCGGCGCCCCACCGCGCGACGACCGACCGGCCGCACCCACACCGCGCGAGGACAGGTCGGCAGACGCGCGACCGGCGCTCCACGCGAGGGGTTCACGGATGGTCAACCAGTCCCTAGCATGAAGTCATGACTGCATACACTGGACAGAATCTGCTCGACGCACTCGATTCCCAGGGACTGAGCGACTGGCAGGGCCGGTCGGATTCCATCGGCACCCGACTGTTCACCGGCGATTTCGCCACCGGACTCTACCTGGTCAACAAGATCGGTGCCGCCGCCGAGGAGGCCGGGCACCATCCCGATATCACCCTGACCTTCCCTCACGTCGACATCCAGCTGACCAGCCACGACACAGGGGCCGTGACCGAACGCGACCTCGACCTCGCGGGCAAGATCAGCGAACTAGCCGCCTCGGCGGGGGTGAAGGCCGACCCCGATGCCGAGTGAGCGACTCGTACCAGGCAGTGAGCGACTCGTACTAGGCTGAGACCACAGCCATTCCGCGTCCAGCCCAGGAGAACGTGTGTACCAAGCCGCCGAGAACCGCTACGACTCGATGACCTACCGCCCGGTCGGCCGATCCGGCCTCGTCCTGCCGGCCCTGTCGCTGGGACTGTGGCACAACTTCGGTGACGACGTCGCCTTCTGCAACCAGCGCGACATCGTCCGCAGGGCCTTCGACCTCGGCATCACGCACTTCGACCTGGCCAACAACTACGGCCCGCCGCCCGGATCGGCCGAGACGAACTTCGGCAGGCTGCTGCGCGAGGACCTGAGTCCCTACCGCGACGAGCTCATCATCTCCACGAAGGCCGGCTGGGCCATGCATCCGGGCCCCTACGGCGGGCCGGGCGGCAGCCGCAAGTACCTGCTGGCCAGCCTCGACGCCTCCCTGCGGCGGCTCGGCCTCGACTATGTCGACATCTTCTACTCGCACCGGCCCGATGCCACGACCCCGCTCGAGGAGACCATCGGGGCGCTGGACACCGCGGTCCGCTCCGGTCGCGCCCTCTACGCAGGGATCTCGTCCTACTCAGCTGCCGACACCGCCAGGGCCGCACAGATCGCCCGCGACCTCGGCACCCCGCTGCTCATCCACCAGCCGTCCTATTCGATGGTCAACCGGTGGATCGAGGACGACGGACTGCTCGAGACCACCGACGACGAGGGCCTCGGCGTCATCTGCTTCTCCCCGCTGGCGCAGGGTCTGCTCACGGACAAGTACCTGGGCGGAGTCCCCGCGGATTCGCGTGCCGGCAAGAGCACTCCGTCATTCAGAGACGGCTTCCTCAGCGAGGACAACCTCGCGCGCATCCGCAGCCTCAATGACATCGCGGGCGCTCGCGGTCAGTCGCTGGCGCAGATGGCGCTGGCCTGGGCGCTGCGCGACGAACGCGTGTCGTCCCTGGTCATCGGCGCCAGCCGGGTCGAGCAGCTCGAGCACAATGTCGCGGCCCTCGACGCGGAGCCGCTGAGTGAGAAGGAACTGTCGGCGATCGACGAGTTCGCCGTCGACTCCGGCGTCGACATCTGGGGAGACGCTCGCCGCAGCACGGCCGAGTGAACCGAGCTGACCGACCGCCGAGCGGACCGCTCGGCTCATCCTGCTGTGATACCGTAAGCGCCGACCTCACAGACGATCGGCAGGAGCCCCGATGAGCCACGACCGTGCGGACCGCGACGAAGCCGAGCCCGGTCACGCCGAACCCTCATCGACCGCCCCCGACCCGGTCGAAGCACGTCGGGCCGAATCCGGCCACCCCGAGACCGGTCACTCCGAGCCCGGTCATACCGAGCCCGAAGCCAAGGAGAACCCGTGGGCCGCACTCAAACCCTGGCGGGGCAAGGCCGCGGGGCTGGACAAACTGCTGCTGTTCATCATCATCGGCGTGCCGCTCGTCTACCTCGCGCTCATGCCGCTGCGGCCCTGGATGCTCGTCCACGCCCCGGTCGTCCAGGAGTTCATCAACGGCGCGAAGACCTCCATCGTCGCCGCCGCGGCCTATGCCCGCGTCGGTGAGATCCCGCTCTGGCTGGTCATCGTGGCCGGATTCGTCGGCATGGCGAAACTCGACTGGGCGTTCTGGCTGGCCGGGCGCCGGTGGGGCGACGGTGTGCTGCGGCTCTTCGCGCAGAACGAGCGACAGCTCAAGCGCATCAATCAGCTCAAGCGGATCCCGAACTGGGCCCTGTTCCTCGTGACTCTGATCTCCCGCTGCCCGGGCATCCCCGGCACTCTGGTCTACCTCGTCGCCGGGTGGACGCGGATGCGGCTCTCGCTCTTCCTCGTCGCCGACCTGCTCGGCTGTCTGATCTTCACTCTCATCTGGACCGTCCTCGGCCTCCAGCTCGGCGAGACCGCCGTCGACGTCCTCAATGTCATCGACAAGTACGCCCTGTGGCTGACCCTCGCCCTCATCGTCGGTGTCTTCGCCTTCAGCTTCGGCAAGGAGTACCGGAAGCAGAAGCAGGCCGAGGCGAAGAAGACCGCGGAGGACTGACCTCACCGGCTCGGCCTCAGGCGCCGAAGGACAGGAAGGTCTCGCGCATCCGCTCGGGATCGGCGCTCTCCCCGCTGAAGAGCTCGAAGGCGTCGATGGCCTGATTGACGGCCATGCCCGAGCCGTCGAGCGTGCGGCAGCCCCTGGCTCTGGCCTCGGCCAGCAGCTGGGTCTCGAGCGGGAAGTACACGACATCGGCAACCCAGGTGTCGGCCCAGAAGACGGTGGTGTCGATGGGGGTGCCCGGATAGGCCTTCATTCCCATCGGGGTGGCGTTGACGACCCCGTTCGCCGAGGCGGCCGCCGCCTCGAGTTCCTCCGGTCCGATCGCTCGCGCCTGCGCCCCGACCGCTCCGATGTCCGCGGCCAGGCCCTGGGCACGATCGATATCGGTGTCGGCGATGACGAGTTCGCCCACACCGAGTTCGGCCAGGGCGAACCCGACCGCACGGCCGGCTCCGCCGGCGCCGATCTGCACGACCGCCTCGGTGGCGACTCCTGCCAGCCCGGCCCGGAATCCGGCGGCGAATCCGGTGACATCGGTGTTGTGACCGGTCGTGCGCCCCTGCCGGTCGATGACGACGGTGTTGACCGAGTCGATGCGCCTGGCCACCGGGTCGATGTCGTCGAGGAGGTCGATGACCCGCTGTTTGAACGGATGGGTGATGTTGAGACCGTCGAAGCCGAGGCGGATCGCCGCGTTCAGCAGCTCGTCCAGCTTCGCCCCGGCCAACCGCGGTTCGGCGATGTCGATGGTGCGGTAGATCGTGGGGATGGAATGGGCTGCACCTTCGATCTCGTGCATTCGCGGGGTGCGGGAGGCGGAGATGCCGTCGCCGATGAGTCCGAGGAGGAGGGATGAGGTCATGGTCTCGCTTTCGGCAGCAGGTCGATGAGGATCTCCATCGCGTGGACGTAGCCGTTCGCGCCGGCTCCGGCGATGACGGCCGCGGCCACGGGCGAGAGGTAGGAATGGTGCCTCACGGCCTCCCGCGCATGCGGATTGCTCAAGTGCACCTCGATGATCGGATGATCATAGGACTTCACCGCATCGTGGAGGGCCAGGGACGTGTGCGTATAGGCCCCGGCATTGATGATCGCCCCGATCGTGGTCTTCCTGGCCTCGTGCACGGCATCGATGAGCCCGCCCTCATGGTTGCTCTGGACGCAGCGGGTGGTCAGGCCTGCCTCGGCGGCGGCGTCGGCGCACATCGATTCGATGTCGGCCAGAGTGGTGCGGCCGTAGATCTCGGGCTCACGCTCGCCGAGGAGGTTGAGGTTCGGGCCGTTGAGGACAAGGATCTGCGCCATGGTCACCTCGGGAATCGTGCGGCGATGGCCGCGGCTGTCTCGGTCAGTTGGGGCACGAGCGCGACGAGTTCGTCGAGGCTGCGCCGGAAGACGGGTGCAGCGAGCGCCAGTGACGCCAGCAGCCTGCCGTCGAGGTCGAAGACGGGCACGGCCAGGGCATTCATTCCGATGTCGTTCTCCTCGGACTGGCCCGCCCACCCGGCTTCGCGGATCCGTTCGAGCCGGTCGCGCATCTGCGCGGGATCGGTGATCGAATTCGGCGTCCTCGCCTCGAGATCGAGGGAGTCGATCGTGGCCTCGGCATTCGGATCATGGGCGAGCAGGGCCTGTCCGAGCGCCGAGGTGTGCAGCGGGGACTCGTCCCCGGGGTCGGTCGTCGTCCGAAACTGGGGACCGTCGACCGTGAGCACCGTCAGCGCGGCGTCTTTGCGTCGCACGGCGAGGATGCTCGATTCCCCGGTGGTCGCGGTGAGATCTTCGAGCAGGTCCTTCGTCGCCCCGGTGAGACCGCGACGATGGGCGACCTTCTGAGCGAGGCGGAAGACCTCCATGCCGAGGGTGTAGATCTTCGTGCGCGGGTCGAAATCGGCGTAACCGGATTCCACGAGCCCGCCGAGGAGGCGGTAGGCCGTCGAGAACGGGTGGCCGGTGGATTCGGCGGCCTGTGCGGCGCTGATGCCCTCGGGAGATTCGCCGAGGAGTTCGAGCATCTCGAAGGTCTTCGTCACCGCGTTCGAACCCTTGGGCGGCATGCCTGGCCTCCTTGCGTGGTGCGGGTCTCGGTCGGTGGTGATCGTCCGCGGCCTCAGTTCCCCTGCGGCCGACGTTGACAGACTATGTCACCTCAATCACACTGTAAACCATACTGTAACAACTATTGCCACACTCTGGCAATTACGGTTCGTTGCGGTGGGCCACTGACGACCATGGAATCGAGAGATGCGAGGAAGCATGAGCGAAGCGATCGAGGAAGCTCGCCCGACGAAGACGCCGCTGCGGGCGGCCCTGTCGAGCTGGACCGGTTCGGCTCTCGAGTACTACGACTTCGCGGTCTACGGAACCGCCGCGGCCCTGGTGCTCAACACTCTGTTCTTCCCCGAGACCACCGCCCCGGGGATCTCGATCCTCCTGGCCATGGGCACGGTCGGCGTGGCCTATGTCGTCCGCCCCCTGGGTGCCCTCATCATGGGCCCGCTGGGCGATCGGTTCGGACGGAAGTTCGTCCTCATGCTCACCCTGTTCATGATGGGCGTCTCGACCTTCGTCGTCGGCTGCCTGCCGACCTATGACCAGGTCGGCATCCTGGCTCCGATCCTCCTCGTGCTCTGCCGCATCGTCCAAGGGCTCTCGGCCTCCGGCGAGCAGGCGAGCGCGATCTCGGTCTCCCTCGAACACGCGGCCGAGGCCAAGCGCGCCTGGACGACGAGCTGGACCCTGCACGGCACCCAGGCAGGCACCCTGCTGGCGACGGCCGTCTTCATCCCCTTCACCGCCTTCCTGCCCGACGAGGCCCTGTTCAGCTGGGGCTGGAGGGTGCCGTTCTGGCTCTCCGCGCTCGTCGTGCTCACCGCCTGGCTCATCCGCCGCGGACTCGAGGAGCCACCGGCCTTCAAGGGAGCACGCGTCGACAGTCCCCCGCTCATGCAGGTCTTCCGCTGGCACAAGGCCGCGGTGCTGCGCGTGGCCACCTGCGCCATGGTCAATACCGTGAACATGGTCTTCACCGTCTGGTCGCTGTCGTTCGCCACCTCGATCGTCGGCCTCGAACGCTCGACGATGCTGCTGGTCTCGGTCATCGCCAACGCCGTGGCCCTGCTCGCGATCCCGGCCGCCGCACTGTTGTCGGACCGGATCGGCCGCAAACCGGTCTTCATCATCGGCGCCGTGGGTGCGGGCGTGATGATGTTCCCGTACCTGGGTGCGGTCTCGACCGGGAACTGGCCGCTCATCTTCGTCTTCGGCGCCCTCATGTCCGGCTGCGCCTATTCGCTGGCGAACTCGATCTGGCCCTCGTTCTACGCCGAGATGTTCCCCACCACGTCGCGAGTGACAGGATTGGCCCTGGGCACCCAGATCGGCTTCGCCGTCTCCGGCGGCCTGGCCCCGGTGCTCGCCTCCGCCGTGGCCGGAGCCGGAGGAGAGAACTGGGTGTCGGTCTCGGCCTTCACGGCGGGAGTCTGCGTCGCCGTCGGGCTGGTCGCGATGACGGCCAAGGAGACGAAGGGGCTGAGCCTGGAAGAGATCGACGTCGTCCACGAGGAAAGATCACGATGAGAACTTCGATCGCCACGGTGTGCCTGTCCGGCACGCTCGAGGAGAAGCTCCACGCCGCCGCCCGGGCGGGATTCGACGGGGTGGAGATCTTCGAACAGGACCTCCTCGTCTCCCCCGACTCCCCGGAGACGATCGCCGCTCTGGCGCACCGGCTCGGCCTCAGCCTCGACCTGTACCAGCCCTTCCGCGACTTCGAGGGAGTCGCGGAGGACGAGTTCGAGAAGAACCTCGTCCGTGCACAGAAGAAGTTCGACCTCATGGCCAGGCTCGGCATGGACACCATGCTGCTGTGCTCCAATGTCGGGACCGCGACCATCGCCGATGACGGCATCGTCGTCGAGCAGCTGCGCCGCCTCGGCGATCTGGCCGAGCGCTGCGGCATCGATATCGCCTACGAGGCGCTGGCCTGGGGCCGGTTCGTCTCCGAGTACGACCACGCCTGGGATCTGGTCAGAGCCGCCGATCATCCGCGCATCGGCACCTGCCTCGACAGCTTCCACATCCTCTCCCGCGACACGGATCTGTCCAGGATCTCCGAGATCCCGGGTGAGAAGATCTTCTTCCTCCAGCTCGCCGACGCCCCGGCGCTGTCGATGGACGTGCTCAGCTGGTCCCGCCATCACCGGGTCTTCCCCGGTGAGGGGGCATGGGACCTCACCGACTTCCTCGCCCGCGTGGCGGCCACCGGATACGCCGGACCGGTCTCCCTCGAGGTCTTCAACGATTCCTTCCGCCAAGCCGACACCCAGCGCACCGCCATCGACGGCCTGCGCTCGCTGCGCTGGCTCGAGGCGAGCGTGGCCGCCGAGGCGTCCACCGGCCACGGCGCCGCCACTGGCCACGACACCAACGGCCGGAGCACCGGCGGTCCGGGCACCCCCGACGGCACCGGACTGGATCTGCAGCCGCTGCCCCGGGTCGCCGCACCATCGGGGATCAACTATGTGGAGCTGAGCACCGACGACCTCGGCACACTGACCCGCCAGCTGCACCAGCTCGGGCTGCGCTTCATCGGCTTCCACCGTTCGAAACCGCAGGTGCAGCTGTGGCGGCGCGGCAGCGCGCGGATCATCATCACCGAAGTGGACCCGGAGACCGCTCGCGGAACGTTCCTCCGCGGGATCGGATTCGAGGTCTCGGATGCATCGGCGAGCATGGACCGGGCCTCGCTGCTTCACGCGGTGGAGGTCCCCCGCGAGCAGACTCACAACGACGAAGTGCTGCGCGGGGTCTTCGCCCCCGACGGCTCGGAGGTGTTCTTCCACCAGGCGACCGGCGACGATCCCATCTGGGTCGCGGAGTTCGGCACCGGCGGCGTCGAGCAGTCCTCGCGCATCGACCACATCAACCTCGCCCAGCCCGCCCATCACTACGACGAGGCAGTGCTCTTCTACACCTCACTGCTGGCGCTCGAGGCGCAACCGTCCCAGGACGTCCCGAGCCCCTCGGGGCTGGTCCGCTCCCAGGTGATGTCGAGCGCCGACGGTGCCGTGCGGATCCCGCTCAACGTCTCCCCCGCTGGGTCCGCCGAGGTCACCGAGCGCGGTGCGAACCCGACCGGCGACACCTATCCCGAGCACGTGGCGATCGCCTGCGAGGACATCTTCGCGGCCGCGGCCACGGCACTGGGCCGCGGACTCGAGTTCCTCGAGGTTCCCGAGAACTACTACGAGGACCTCGAGGCCCGCTTCGCACTCGACCCCCAGCTGCTGGATGCCCTGCGCGAACACAACATCCTCTATGACCGGGACGAGACCGGAGAGTTCCTGCACTTCTACACGGCCACGATCGGTTCGGTGTTCTTCGAGATGGTCGAACGGAGAACCGGCTATCGCGGCTACGGCGCCCCGAACGCGCCGGTGCGGCTGGCCGCCCAGCACCGGCGGAACACCGGGAGCTGAACCGCTCGTCGCCGGGGCGGTCGGTCCGCTCGCAGCGCACCTTGTCGCCGAGGCGGTCCGTCCGCTCGCAGCCCACCCGTCGGCAGTGCCGATCAGAACGGTGCCGGTCCGCCGGTGCCCTGGCCACCCTCAGGCTTCTCCCAGACCAGACCGGTCGTCTCAGGCCCGACGATCGGACCGGCTGCCGGCAGAAGGTCCTCGTCCCTCATGCGCGAGAGGATCCGACCATGCGAGGCCTGCCAGACGATCCGCTCGATCACCTCCACCTCGGCGCCCAGGACGCGTGCCGCTGCCGCTATCTCACCGAGCACGTAGTCGACGGTCAGATCGGCCGCGGGGTCGGCCACCTCGGCGAGGTAGGAGGTGACAGCGAAGTCGACCTCGAAATGCGGGCTGCCGGCAAGGCTGAGCAGATGGAGCCACGTGATGCCCGAGCTCTGGCTGGGCAGCGCCCGCCAGCTTCCGGCCAGGTCGTTGGAGAACGGACTGATGAAGGGCTCGTCCCCGACAGCACTGCGCAGATCGGTCACTGTGTCGATGTCGCAGTCGGCCATCACTCGAGTGGCACGGTCGACGACCTCGGCCTTGAGCAGGGCACCGGGATGCGTACTCGCCGGCTTGAGATTGCACGCGACTGTCTCCGCCCACATGCGTGCTCCACCCGCTGCCGCGATCGAATCGCGCAGTGATTTGGCGCCATCGTCTCTGCCGTGGCGGGCGATGTACCGGTCGACTACGTTGTTCACCGCTGCCGGGTGCGAACCCGTCGAATAGATTGCGTCCAGGATGCACAGGGCAAGGCTCGTCGGATAGCCGCGTGCCAGAGAACCTCCGAAGTCTCCGATGAATTCTCCGCACCGCTGGGCCAAGCGAGCGACGCTGTTGGTCGTGATCATCATTGTTCTGACCTTCCGTCATGCGCCGCACCCTGCGGCGTGTACCACCGACCCCGATGTCGGAAGCATGGCCGAAACACTAGACGTCGGCACTGACATGACATGCTCGGGGGCGAATCGAACAGTGCTTCAGATGCCTGCCACCAGCTGATGGCACGAACCTGGCCGAACCCGATCGAAGGCGCGGATGCGTGTCCACGCACAGGACCGTCTGGAACGGCGAGAGCTTCTCTGGCAAGGTAAGTACATGAGTGAACAGCAGATCATCATCGACGGGCCGCTGGCCCGCGCAGCCCGTGCCCTCTGCCGCGTCTCGGCGAAGGAAGTCGCATCCAGAGCCCGCCTCGACAAGTCCGAACTCAAACGGTTCGAAAAGGGCCTCGAGGACCTCACCGAACAGCAGGAGACCCGCCTGCATGAGGCCCTGCAGGAATTCGGCGCCCAGATCATCCCCGACAACACGGTCGCAGGCTACGGAGTCCGCCTCAAGTTCAATCGCGCCAGGGTCCGCGCCATCGAACGGTGGGAGGAAGAAGGCGGCACCGCCGCCGACGACGACGTCTGAGTTCGCACCGCGAAACCGCAGATGACACGATTGCGGCCCCGGACCTGCCATGAGCAGTTCCGGGGCCGCAGCTGCGCTCACAGGCGACGATGGACCGCCTCGGCGCGGGGGATGATCAGTTGCGACCGATGAACTCGAGGTTGTCGACAACGCGGTTGGAGAAGCCCCATTCGTTGTCGTACCAGGCCACGACCTTCACATGCTTGCCGGCGACGCGGGTGAGTGCGGCGTCGAAGATCGATGACGCGGACTGGCCGGTGATGTCGGACGAGACGACCGGCTCGGTCTCGTACTCGAGGATGCCCTTGAGCTCGCCGTCGGCGGCCTTTTTGTAGGCCTCGAGCACCTCGTCGCGGGTGACCTCACGGGAGACGGTCGTGTTGATCTCGACGATCGAGCCCACCGGCACCGGGACGCGGATGGCGTCGCCGCTGAGCTTGCCGTCGAGCTGCGGGAGGACCAGGCCGATGGCCTTGGCCGCACCGGTCGAGGTGGGGATGATGTTCTCGGCCGCGGCGCGGGAGCGGCGGGGGTCCTTGTGCGGGCCGTCCTGGACCATCTGGTCACCGGTGTAGGCGTGGACCGTGGTCATGAAGCCCTGCTCGATGCCGGCGAGGTCGTCGAGGACCTTGGCCAGCGGAGCCAGCGCGTTCGTCGTGCACGAGGCATTGGAGATGACGGTGTGCTCGGGCTTGTAGGCCTCATTGTTGACACCGTAGGCGAGGGTGACATCGGCACCCTTCGAGGGGGCGCTGACGAGGACCTTCTTGGCTCCCGCGTCGAGGTGGGCGCGGGCCTTGTCGGCCTTCGTGAAGCGGCCGGTGGATTCGAGGGCGACGTCGACGTCGAGCTCGCCCCAGGGCAGCTTCGCGGGATCCTTCTCAGCGTAGACCTTGATCGACTTGCCATCGATGATGATCGAGTCGTCGGTGGTCTCGACGGTGTGGTTGAAACGGCCGAGCGTGGTGTCGAACTTCAGCAGCCGGGCGAGATCCGCGACGGGGCCGAGGTCATTGATGGCCACGACTTCGAGTTCACTGCCGCGCTCGATCAGGGCCCGAAGGGTGTTGCGTCCGATGCGGCCGAAACCGTTGATAGCAATGCGAGTCAATGTCACTCCTTGAACACGGGATTCGTCTTGATATCTCCATCATGATCGTTTCCTCACCACAGCAACAGTGGCCAGACAGACAATCTCCGCAAGCTTATCGCCAGACTTATTGCCAGATATCGAAAGTTTCAGGCCAGTGTGATCGGGGTCTCCGCCAGACCGCGCAGAACCGTGCGCGAGCCGTCCGCGAAGGTCGCCACCTCAGCCCCGGCGGGAGTGCCGGCCCCAGCCCCGGCGGGAGTGTTCGCCTCGCCCCTGGCGGGAGTGTTCGCTTCAGCCCTGGAAGGAGTGCCGGTAGTCGTTCGGCGAGGTCGAGAGGATGCGATGGAAGTGCATCCGCAGGTTCGCACCGGTGCCCAGACCCACTTGGTCGGCGATCTGCTCGATGCCCAGATCGCTGTTCTCGAGCAGCTCGCGGGCCAGGTCGACCCGGGCGCGCAGCACCCACTGCATGGGCGTGTAGCCGGTGTCTTCGACGAAGCGGCGGGAGAAGGTGCGCACGGAGACTCCGGCGTTGGCGGCGAGATCGCGCAGGGTCAGTTTCTCGCCGATGTGCTGCAGCGCCCATTCGCGGGTGTCGGCGAAGTCGTCCCCGAGCGGATCGGGCACGCTGCGGGGCACGTACTGCGCCTGGCCCGCACTGCGATAGGCCGCGGCCACCAGCCGCCTGGCGACCTGGTTGGACAGGCCGACTCCGTGATCGCTGCGGATGAGGTGGAGGCAGAGATCGATCGCCGAGGCGGCTCCGGCCGAGGTCAGCAGCTGTCCTTCGTCGATGAAGAGGACGTTCTCGTCGACCTCGATCGCGGGGAAGCGTCGGCCGAGTTCCTTCGCCGTCGACCAGTGTGTGGTGGCCCGCCGTCCGCCGAGCAGGCCGGTGCGCGCGAGTACGAAGGTGCCCGTCGAGATCGCGGCGATCCGCGTTCCGCGCTCGAAGGCCGACAGCAGCGCGCCGATGACCGCTGCCGGCGGTTCCTCGACCACCGCCGAGGTGGCCCCGGGCAGGATGATCGTATCCGCGCTCGTGAGCGCCTCGAGTCCGTGGTCGACGGAATAGTCCAGGCCGTCGGAGCCTGTCACCGCTCCTGCGGTGATGCCGCAGACCTCGACCTCGTAGGGCCAGATTCCTGCGGGGACGGGCGAGGCCGCTGCACCGGGTGGGAGAGCTGCGGCCGCCGGAGCCACGGCTGCCGAAGGAGCAGCGGGGGCAGGGGAGACCGCGGCGGCCGCGGGTGCGGTGGAAGGGTCCCCGGGAACGGGCGCGACTGCGGCTGCCGAGGTTGCCGCCGGAGCAGGAGGGACCGCGGAGTTCGACTCGGCGCCGAAGACCTGGACGGGGACTCCGAGGTCCATGGCAGACACCCCGTCCAGCGCCAGCACGAGGATGCGGTGCGGACGCGAACGGGGTGCTCTGCGCTGGGGGGTGCGGGACTCATCACTCATGATCGCCTCTCAGTCTAGGCAATCGCCGCTCATCTGCGTCGGTGTCGACACGTTTGGCGGCGAGCAGCCCGCGACGAGGCGGCCTCAGTGCTCGTGGACTCCGGTGAGCTTGAAGCCCAGGCGTCCGTGGGCGAAGGCTCCGCCGGCGCGCAGCGCCGAGGCCGTCCACGCGGTCTCGGCGAGTTCGGTCTCGGTGGCACCGGCCTTGACGGCGGCATTGGAATGGGCGTCGATGCAGTAGGCGCACTGCGTGGTCAGGCCCACCGCATAGGCGATGAGTTCGCGGTACTTCAGAGGGATCTCGCGGCCCTCTTCGGAGAAGACGGCGTTGTTGAACTCGCCGAATGCCTTGAGGATGTCCGGGGTGGTCTCCTTGTAGGCCCGGTCGTACTTGCCGTCGGTGTCGCGGTCGAAGAAGTCGGTCATCGTCGTGCCTCCTGTCATCGGTGTCATTCCGCTCGCCACGCTACCGCCCCGCCTCAGAGTCCGTCTTCCGTTCCGTCACACGGGATTCCTTCTGGCACTGTACGTGGGCGCCATCCGCTGGCTTTCCGCCGCTTCCCCTCAGCAGAGCGTGTTCGGGCCGATGACTCCGCCCGCACCGAGGCTCGGTGCGGCCCCAGTCGTCGGGACCGCCTCGGCGATGGCTTCGAACATGGCCAGGGTCCCGTGCTGGGCGGCCAGGCTCACCGGCTCGGGATCGCTGGAGAACTTCACGCCGACGGTCTGCGTGGCACGGTCGATGTAGAGCATCTGGCCGTGGATTCCGATGCCGATGACGACATTCCGGTCGGCCGAGGGCGTCCAGAACTGGCTGCGGTACATGCCTCCGGGATAGGAACGGCCGGACGCCGACGCAGCGAAGACCTCTGCCGAGTCCGCGGCTCCGGTGAAGATGTCCTCGACCCAGGCCGCGGAGAGGACGCGTTCGCCGTTCGCGGTTGCGCCGCCTCGGGCGATCATCTCACCGAAGCGGGCCAGGTCGCGCAGGGTGGTGCTGATGGCACCATCGGCGATCGATCCGCCCCACCGGTCCTGGCACACCTGGGCCGCGTGGGCGGCGCCGATCCTCGACCAGACGTATTCGCTGGCGACGATGGAGAACGGCTGGCCGGTGGCCGCCTCGGCGATCCAGGCGAGCACATCGGTCTCGCAGCTGCGGTAGACGAAGGCCGATCCGTGCTCGCGTTCGCTGGTCAGCCCGGTGAGGAAGTTCTTGATCCCATTCGCCGAGGCGGCCGTCCGGGGCGCGAAATCGACGGCTTCGAACAGGGCCCGGATCTCCGAACCCTTCTCGAGGTATTCCTCGAAGAACTTGATGCCCGACCGCATATCGAGCAGATCGCGGATGGTCGCACCCGCATAGCCGCTCTTCGCCAGGGCGGGCACGTGCGTGGTGACGAGGTCGGTCGGCGCAAGTCTGCCCGCATCGGTGAGCGCACCGATGACGGTGGCGACGATGGACTTGCTCACGGAGAACAGCATGTGCTGGCGGGCGGGCTTCATCGGCCAGGCGTACTCCTCGGCCACGGCGATCCCGTTGCGGGTGACCAGCCAGG
>Ga0209487_1001273_pt1 | contig 21515 bp, 14 predicted proteins | sample Poulit2012_FD_187524 | JGI IMG/M metagenome (GOLD analysis project Ga0209487, IMG submission 187524) | Agricultural soil microbial communities from Georgia to study Nitrogen management - Poultry litter 2012 (SPAdes) (version 2) | ecosystem: Environmental > Terrestrial > Soil > Agricultural land...
GACGACTGTTTCTGTTGTTGCATTTAAACCTTTAAATTGAACACCTTTTAGTAACTCTCCATCTGTCACACCTGTTGCAGCAAAAATAGCATCATCACCAGCACAAAAATCATCTAAGTAATATACCCGATCTATGTCGGTTATTCCCATCTTTTTACAGCGGGCTATTTCTTCTTTATTTGATGGCGCTAGTTTGCCTTGTATTTCCCCACCAAGACATTTCAAAGCTGCAGCAGAAAGTACACCCTCTGGCGCTCCACCAATTCCAAATAAAATATCTACACCAGTCTGGTCAAAAGCAGTATTTATTGCTGCTGCTACATCACCATCAGATATTAGTTTTATTCTTGCTCCGGCTTCCCTAATTTCTTCTACCATTTTTTTATGACGTGGTCGATCTAAAATAGTGGCTACAACATCTTCGATATCTTTATTTTTTGCTTTTGCAACAGCCACTAAATTTTCCTTAACAGAGGCATTAATATCTATTTTTCCTACAGCTTCTGGCCCAACAGCAATTTTCTCCATATACATATCTGGTGCATGAAGTAGATTTCCTCCATCAGCAATCGCAATGACTGATAAAGCATTCCATGAACCTTGAGCAACGATGTTTGTTCCCTCAAGTGGATCTACGGCTACATCAACGATTGGTCCATCTCCTGTCCCTAACTCTTCCCCAATATAAAGCATTGGTGCTTCATCCATTTCTCCTTCACCAATAACAACCGTTCCACGCATTGGGACAGTATCAAACACTTTCCTCATTGCTTCTGTTGCAGCATTGTCTGCCTCATAATTATCTCCCTTACCCATCCATCTAGCTGAGGATAATGCTGCCGCTTCTGTTACTCGAACAATTTCCATCGTCAAACTTCTTTCCATCTGCTTTTAGCCTCCTACAATTGCTAAACTTTTACGTTTCACTTAATTTTTACCCATTAAGCGAATATCAATCAACTATCTAATGGATATACTCACTTTCATTCATAGGGACTTTTTCAATATTTGCTCCTAAATTTTGGAGCTTTTCCATGATGTTTTCATAACCTCTATCAATGTATTGGGTTCCAATTATTTCTGTCTTTCCTTGCGCTATTAATCCAGCGATGACTAATGAAGCACCAGCCCTTAATTCTGATGCAATGACTTTTGTACCTTTTAAAATGGTTCGACCTTTTACAATAATTGAACCATTCACGACTTTAATATTGGCATTCATTTTGCGAAGTTCATCAATGTGTTTTACTCTTCCACGATATATTGTATCTACAACAATACTTTCTCCATTAGCCTTCGTTAATAAAGTTGTAAAGGGTTGTTGTAAATCAGTAGGGAAACCTGGATATACGAGTGTTTTAATATTAACAGGTATTAATTCACTATTTGGTTTAACTAAAATTTGTTCATCATATTGTTCGATCCCGACACCCATCTCGCGTAGTTTTGCAATTAACGATTCTAAGTGTTCGGGTATAACATTATCCACAATGACTTCCTTACCTTGTGCAGCAGCTGCAATCATATAAGTGCCTGCTTCAATTCGATCAGGAATGATCGTATGATTACAACCATGTAGTTTGTCAACACCATCAATTCTAATAACATCTGTCCCTACACCTTTGATTATCGCACCCATATTCGTTAGTAATGTGGCAACATCAATAATCTCGGGTTCTTTTGCTGCATTTTCAATGATAGTTCTTCCTTTTGCGAGAACCGATGCTAACATAATGTTAATAGTTGCCCCAACACTAACAACATCTAAATAAATTCTATTCCCATAAAGCTCATCAGCTTGTAACTTTATTGTGCCGTTGTTATTAACTACTTTGGCACCTAGGGCTTCAAATCCTTTCATATGTTGATCAATAGGACGAGGCCCTAAATGACATCCACCTGGCAAGCCAATCGTAGCTTGTTTAAACTTCCCCAACATTGCTCCCATAAAATAATATGATGCACGTAATTTATTCACTTTCCCATTAGGAAGAGGACGCGCAGCAACATTTTTAGGGTCTATTTGCACTGTATGATTTCCTTTTCGAACTATTTTCGCTCCCAGGTCTTCCAAAATATCAATTAAATGATCGATATCCGATATGTTTGGTAAACCTTCTATTGTCACAACAGAATCGGCTAAAATAGCTGCCGGAAGCAATGCAACAGCGCTATTTTTTGCGCCGTTAATCCGAACTGTTCCATTTAGTTTTTGCCCACCAGTAATTACTATTTTATCCATTTAGAACCTCTCTTTTACTTTGTAAACTTCAATAAAACCTCTACTTGTTTTGTACCTGCTCCCAATCTGATAAGAAACGTTCTATCCCTTGATCTGTTAATGGATGTTTCACTAGTTGCGCTAATACGTTAAAAGGTATCGTCGCAATATGTGCCCCATGTAAGGCTGCCTCTGTCACATGAACAGGGTGTCTTATGGAAGCAGCAATGATTTTCGACTGAATATTAAATTGATTAAATATTTCTGAAATTGTTGCGATTAGTTCCATCCCATTATGTCCAATGTCATCTAATCTACCTAAAAATGGTGATACATATGTTGCACCCGCCCTAGCAGCAAGTAATGCTTGGTTTGCATTAAAAATTAAGGTGACATTTGTTTCTATTTTCAAATCTGATAAAGCTTTTACCGCCTTTAAACCTTCTAATGTCATCGGTATTTTTACTGTGATGTTTGGAGCAATTTTAGCAAGTTCCTTACCTTCAGCTATCATACCTTCTGCATCTTCAGCAATGACCTCTGCACTAACAGAACCTGTTACTTCTTTCGTTATTTCCTTCAATCGTTCATGGAAATCTACCCCTTCTTTAGCAACTAAAGTAGGGTTTGTTGTTACTCCCGCTAATATTCCTAATTGATTCGCTGTACGAATATCTTCTATATTCGCTGTATCTACAAAAAATTCCAACTTTATCCTCCTCAAACAAATAACTTCATATAATTAGATTTTTAAGCCTTATTAATTGAACCAAATTCTTCCATTTTCCCTTTGACGGTTTCTTTAATTGCTTCACGTCCAGGACCCATATATTTTCTTGGATCATACACTTTAGTATCATCAGCTAAAATTTCCCGGATTTTCTTCGTTTGCATTATTTGATTTTCTGTATTGACATTTATTTTAGCTGTCCCTAGTGAAATAGCCCGTTGAATATCTTTTATCGGTATTCCTGTTCCGCCATGCAATACGAGGGGCAACTCAATGATTTCCGAGATTTCTTCCATTTCCTTAAAGCCTAAATTCGGTTCACCTTTATATGGTCCATGAACAGAGCCTAACGCTGGCGCTAAACAATCAATATCTGTTTCATTAACTAAAGTTAAACATTCTTGTGGATCGGCATAAATCACACCATCGGCAATGACGTCATCTTCCTGTCCACCTACTGTCCCTAATTCAGCCTCTACAGATACTCCATGTAAATGGGCTAATTCGACAACCTTTGCCGTTAAAGCAATATTTTCATCAAGTGGCTTTGTCGATGCATCTATCATGACTGAGGTAAATCCTGCATGTATTGCCTGTGCACATGCTTCGAAACTCGAACCGTGGTCTAAATGGATTGCAACAGGTACAGTTGTACCATATTCCTTCATTAATGCTTTCACCATTGCAACTACGACATGATAGCCACCCATATATCTTCCTGCACCTTCAGATACTCCTAGTATGACTGGAGATTTTTCTTCTTCTGACGCTTGAAGAATTGCTTGTGTGTACTCAAGATTGTTTAAATTAAATTGTCCTACCGCATATTGCCCTTTTTTAGCTGTTTCTAACATTTCCTTCATTGATACTAAGCCCATGTATGACATCTCCCTTATTTTTAATTTTTCAAATAAATGACAGCATCACATTTTCTTATGTATACTTTGTTATTTATCATAGTATAACATAATTTATTTATTATTTTGATACTTTTTCATCACTGTTGCTTGCACAAATCCGGAAATGATAGGGTGTGCTTTCGTTGGCCTAGATTTGAAATGTGGATGAAATTGACTTGCGACAAACCAAGGATGGTCTTTCAGTTCAATCGCCTCTGCGGCTCCCTCTTTAGAAAAAGCTGAAAAAACGAGTCCCTCTTCCTTTAATGATTCAAGATAATTAATATTAAATTCAAATTGATGGCGATGTCTCTCGGTAACTTCCTTATTACCTTCGTATGCCTTTTGCACCTTTGTACCATCAATCAATGTGATCGGATAGGCACCTAAAATCATTTCTTTTTTAGTTACTTTCTGAATAACTGGCTCTGATGTCTCAGTGTTCACTTCTGTAGAATGAGCATTCGTTAACCCCACAACATTCCTAGCAAACTCAACAATGGCAAGCTGCATTCCTAAACAAACACCGAAAAAAGGAATTTTATTTTCTCTGGCAAATTGAATTGCATTCAATTTACCCTTCATTCCATTTTTTCCATATCCACTAGGAACGACAATGCCATCTACACTTTTCAATTGGTTTTCAAACAATTCAACATCGACTGTTTCTGAATTAATCCATTCTATTTTTATGTCAGTATCATAAGAAAAACCAGCATGTTTAAATGATTCTATGAGAGAAATATAAGCATCGGGCAGGTCGACATATTTTCCGACCAGACCTATCGTTACCACTTTTTTGAGGTTTCTTACCCGATTTACTAACGATTTCCATTTATCCATTTTTGCTTCTTTCACTTGTAAATCTAAATGCTCACACACGAGTGTATCAAATTGTTGCTCTTGTAAGGATAGGGGTACTTGGTACAATGTATCGGCATCTAACATTTCGATGACAGCATTTTCGTCTGTATCACATGATGAAGCAATTTTATCCTTATGACTTTTACTTATTGGGACTTCTGATCGCAACACTATTGCATCTGGTTGAATCCCTAATGAACGAAGCTCTTTAACACTATGCTGTGTCGGTTTAGTTTTAATTTCACCGGCAGCCTTAATATATGGTACAAGGGTACAATGAACATACATGACATTATTCCGTCCAATATCACTTTTCACTTGACGTATTGCTTCTAAAAAAGGAAGTGATTCAATATCACCGACAGTACCACCGATTTCTGTTATGACCACATCTGCTTTCGTTGCTTTTCCAGCTTTATATACTTGTTCCATTATTTCATTTGTAATATGAGGAATCACTTGAACAGTTGCACCATCATAATATCCTTGCCTTTCTTTTCGAATGACACTTGAATAGACTTTACCTGTCGTAATATTACTATATTTATTTAAATTAATATCGATAAATCGTTCATAATGACCTAAGTCTAAATCTGTTTCTGCTCCATCTTCTGTCACAAAAACTTCTCCATGTTGATATGGACTCATTGTGCCTGGATCGATATTAATATAAGGATCAAATTTTTGAAGTGTCACTTTTAATCCGCGGTTTTTTAATAATCTTCCTAAAGATGCAGCTGTTATCCCTTTTCCAAGTGAAGATACAACCCCACCCGTTACAAAAATATACTTCGTCATTTGCGTACCCTCTCCTATTTCATCTTTCCATAAAAGTATGAATACTTATGCTTATCATAGCAAACTTTTATATGGATAGTTATCTAACATGATAAAAATAAATATGCGTCTCCCAAAAAGAAGGGGAAACGCATATGTAAAGTTCATTTATTATTGTGTAGCCCAATTAAAATACTACCTATTTTCACCATAAAAGTCAAGAAAATAACGGTACATTTATAAAGTGAAAATAAGTTAGTTATCGTCGTCATCTGTTGATAGTTCATATTCATCGTAAACTATTTCATCTTCTGTTAATTCTTCTTCCTCATCTTCATCAAAATCAACAGATAAATCATCATCTTCTATTTTTTCTCTTTTCCTTACTTCCGCTAAAAGTTTTTCACTCGTTTGATCAACAGGATACCATCTCTTTAAACCCCATTTATTTGAACCAATAGTAGTGAAACGACCATCAACATTTAAATCCGTGTAAAACCTAGCCAAATAGTTCTCTTTTTGATTTTCACTAAATTGTTTAATATCTGCTACTTTATGAAATAATTCAATAAAATTCATTTCTTCCTTTTGCTCAATTAATACTTTATTCGCTATTTCCATCATTGACATTTTTTGAACTTGCTTTGCATTAAACTTTTTTAAGCCCATTGAATGCACTTCCCTTTCCAATCAATAATAACGGAGTCACCAGATTATCATTTGTTATTTATATTTCTTTATTTTTACATCTATTAATCAAGATTCTACAAAGATTTATTGACTCTAATAATTTTGTAGTATAACTACTTCTCAAATAATAATCAAGCAAAATATATTTGTGAATTTTTTCACTTTTTTGTCGTTATTATAATAGCAATATTTCAACAAATTTGATTTTAATATATTTTCCCCAGTAATCGATTCAATTATTTTAAACGTATGAAAGTAAAATGAAAATAATGAATCTTTTTTGTTAAGTTTTTTTAGTAAAATGCTCTATTAAGTCTCGTTGTTGATAAAAATGTACTCGCTTTCACCACAGGCGTCAATAATAACAATTTTTATACAATAAACTTTAGGAAAAACAATAAAAAAAGCCTATGACACTAATATGAGGTCATAAGCTATAACATAATTCACATACAGTTATTTTTGTTTACTACATGTTTCGTCGATATTTTCCACCAACATCATATAAAGCAGCTGTTATTTGTCCAAGAGATGCAACTTTTACAGTTTCCATTAATTCAGCAAAAATATTCCCACCTTCTACTGCGACTCTTTTTAAATCTTCTAAAGCCTGTTCTACTTCATTTTTATGGGCTTCCTTAAATTTATTTAAGTTTGTAATTTGCAATTCTTTTTCTTCTTTTGTTGCTCTTGCCAATTCCATCGAATCAATTTTTTCTGCTGATGGTGGGTTTGGGTTTAAATAAGTGTTAACACCAATGATCGGTAATTCTCCAGAATGCTTTTTACTTTCATAATATAACGATTCTTCTTGAATTTTCCCACGTTGGTATTGTCTCTCCATGGCGCCTAAAACTCCACCACGATCATTCATCCGTTCAAACTCCATTAAAACTGCCTCTTCCACTAAATCAGTTAATTCTTCAATGATGAAAGATCCTTGCAATGAATTTTCATTTTTAGTTAATCCAAATTCACGGTTAATAATCATTTGAATCGCAAGGGCTCTACGGACAGATTCCTCTGTCGGTGTCGTAATTGCTTCATCATAAGAATTTGTATGCAATGAATTACAGTTATCTTGAATTGCAATTAAAGCTTGTAATGTCGTACGAATATCATTGAAATCAATTTCTTGAGCGTGTAAGGAACGACCTGAAGTTTGGATATGATATTTTAACTTTTGACTACGTTCATTAGCCCCATATTTATCACGCATTGTAATTGCCCAAATCCGGCGTGCTACACGACCGATGACAGTATACTCTGGATCAAGCCCATTCGAGAAAAAGAATGACAAGTTTGGAGCGAAATCGTCTATATCCATTCCCCGACTTAAATAATATTCCACATAAGTAAATCCATTAGCTAATGTGAAAGCTAATTGGGTAATTGGATTTGCTCCCGCTTCCGCTATATGATAACCAGATATCGAAACAGAATAATAATTTCTCACATCTTTCTCAATAAAATATTGCTGAATATCTCCCATCATTCTTAAGGCAAATTCTGTAGAAAAAATACACGTATTTTGTCCTTGATCTTCTTTTAAAATATCTGCTTGGACCGTTCCACGTACAACGTGTAAAGTATCAGCCTTTATTTTTTCGTATTCTTCTTGTGCTGGTTCTCGTTCATGTTCCTGTTTAAACTTTTTTATTTGCTGATCAATTGCTGTATTAAAAAACATCGCTAAAATAATCGGTGCCGGTCCATTTATCGTCATCGAAACTGATGTCGATGGTGCAATTAAGTCAAATCCATCATAAAGCTTTTTCATATCATCTAAAGAACAAACATTGACACCACTTTCGCCAACTTTTCCATACACGTCTAATTCATGGGCGGGATCTTCTCCATACAATGTTACTGAATCAAATGCAGTCGATAGACGTTTAGCTGATTCACCTTCTGACAAATAATGAAAACGTCGATTCGTTCTTTCAGGTGTCCCTTCACCCGCAAATTGTCTCGTTGGATCTTCTCCTTTTCGTTTAAACGGAAAAACTCCGGCTGTAAATGGGAAACTTCCTGGAACGTTTTCTTTTAACAACCATGATAGACGTTCTCCCCAATCTTTGAATTCAGGAAATTTAACCTTTGGAATTTCCAATCCGGATAGTGATGTTGTCGTCAGATCCATTTTAATTTCTTTATCACGGACGAAAAATGACATCTTTTCCTGCTCGTATTGTTGCTTCACCTCATCCCACTGATCTAATAACTTTTTATTAGCAACTTCTAATTTTGATATCATTTGCTCGTGTAATTGTTCAACAGTATCAATACTTTTTTCGTCATCTAACATTTTTTGGACACCATCAATTTGAAATAATTTCCTCGCTATTTCACTCTGTTTTCGTCCTTTTTCATGATAGCTTTTAACAGTTGAACTAATTTCCCTTAAATAATGAATTCGGTCGTTTTCAATAATTGTCTTACGCTCCTCTGACAAACTGTTTTCATCATATGGAGTCGTTTCATCCCAATTAAACTTTTCATTTAATTGATGGACGATTGCTGTGAATAGTGAGTTAATTCCTTTGTCATGAAACTGACTTGCAATCGTACCGAATACCGGGAATTCTTCTTGATTTTGATTAAACAATAAACGACTTCGCTCATACTGTTTCCTCACTTGTTGCAGAGCATCTAATGAACCTTTTTGTTCAAATTTATTAATGGCAATAAAGTCGGCAAAATCAATCATATCGATTTTCTCCAATTGGGTAGGTGCACCAAATTCAGCCGTCATTACGTACATCGACAGGTCGGATATTTCATCTATTTCCGCATCACCTTGACCTATTCCACTCGTTTCCACAATAATTAAATCAAAATCGGTTGCTCGTAGCACCTTAATAACATCTTCCGTTGCTGTCGATAATTCTGTTTTTGAATCTCTTGTTGCCAAAGAGCGCATATACACTCTATCTGAAAAAATGGCATTCATTCTAATTCGATCACCTAAAAGTGCTCCACCTGTTTTTCTTTTTGTTGGGTCTACGGAAACAATCGCTACCTTCTTGTTTGGTAAGTCATTAATAAACCGTCTAATTAATTCATCAGTTAGGGAACTCTTTCCAGCCCCTCCGGTACCTGTAATTCCGAGCACAGGAATTTTTTCATTGATCTGTTTTTCTAATGATTGAAGTAATGATTGTTTTTTATCTTCGTCTTCTCTTTCTAAAAAGGATATATATTGAGCGATGGATTGATGATTTCCTCTCGCTAACAAATCATTGTTCTCACTTGAAAATGGTGGGATGAAATCACAAATTTCTAACATTTTATTAATCATCCCTTGCAAGCCCATTTCACGCCCATCCTCAGGTGTGAAAACCCAATCGACTCCATATTCATGCAATTCCTTTACTTCTCGAGGAATGATTGTGCCACCACCACCACCAAATACTTTAATATGTTCCGCACCATTATCCTGCAACAAATTAATAATGTATTTAAAGTATTCCATGTGTCCACCTTGATACGAAGAAATAGCAATCGCTTGTACATCTTCTTGTATCGCTGCATGAACCACCTCTTTTGCACTTCGGTTATGACCTAAATGTATGACTTCAACCCCACTAGCTTGTAATATTCTTCGCATAATATTGATTGAAGCGTCATGACCATCGAATAAGCTAGAAGCTGTGACGAAGCGAATGACATTTTTCGACTCATATACTTCTACTTGACTCATTATGATACCTCCATCAGTTAATTTGCTTCATAGGTATTACTTGTTCGATAAAACTTGTTTGCATCGCTATATATTGTTCTAGGGTGAAATTTTGATGTAACATCCAACGTCTAAAACACCACATATGTCCTTGAACAAAAATATTATTTGCAACAAGTTCTGCTTCTTGATTAGAAAGACTCTCCGGGATGTTTAACATAATTGCATCTTTTAAAAGTTCAACCATTTCTTTTTCCTTTTTCAAGATAGAATTTTTCATGTCATCTTCAAGCGATTTTACTTCTTGGTATAATATGATGACCTCATCTTGCATTCGATCCATTAATCGAAAATAAGAAGCAATTACCTTTTTCAGCCAATCCCTTGAGGAAATTTCTTTATTTATTGTCTGTTTTAAATGAAAATAAACAGAATCATTAATTGATTCAAACACTAAATAAAGGACATCTTCCTTTGTCCGAATATATTCATATAATGTACCAATGCTAAATCCTGATGCTTTTGCAATTTCCCTTGTCGTTGTTCGATGATAACCTTTCTCTTTAAAAAGTGTCATGGAAGCTTTAATAATTTGTTTTCGTCGCTTTTTTACTAATTGAATGTCTTTTATTGAACTTACGATGGAAGCTTGGTCCATTATATTCACTCCCTTTTGCGTTAAAAGTTTACTTTGTTACCGCTCTCCCTATCACTAATCGTTGGATTTCATTTGTTCCTTCATAAATTTGAGTAATTTTGGCATCACGCATATATCGTTCAACTGGATAATCTTTTGTGTAACCATAACCACCGAAAACTTGTACTGCTTCTACTGTTGTACGCATTGCAGCATCACCTGCAAACAATTTCGCCATTGCTGATGCTGTACTATAATCAAGCCCCTCTCCCTCTAACCATGCGGCTTGATATGTTAATAATCGGGAAGCTTCCGTGTCAGTAGCCATTTCTGCTAACTTAAATGAAATACCTTGATTATGAGCTATTGGCTTTCCAAATTGTTCCCGTTCTTTAGCATAGTTAACTGCAGCATCTAATGCACCTTGACTAATTCCGACAGCTTGGGTAGCAATTCCACTTCTACCACCATCTAAAGTTGTCATCGCTATTTTAAAACCTTCTCCTTCTTCTCCAAGTAGGTTTTCTTTCGGTATACGACAATTTTCGAAAATTAACTCTGTCGTCGGTGAGGAACGGATTCCTAACTTTTTCTCCTTTTTCCCAAACGTGAACCCTTCAGTTCCTTTTTCTACAATAAAAGCCGAAATACCACGATGATTTGCCTCTGGATTTGTTTTAGCAAAAACAATGTAAATATCAGCAACTTCACCGTTTGTAATCCATACTTTATTTCCTTGTAAGATATAGTTATCACCTTCCCTTTTGGCAGTAGTAGTCATTGAAGCTACATCACTACCAGCTCCTGGTTCGGAAAGGGCATAAGCTCCTAAAGCAGAACCTTCAGCCAAACGCTTTAAAAAATTTTCTTTCTGTGCTTCATTTCCGTATTTGTAAATTGGCCAACTTGCAAGTGATACGTGGGCAGATAACGTTACACCTGTCGAAGCACAGACTCGTGACAATTCCTCCACTGCAATCACGTAGCTAAGATAATCCGCTTCTATCCCACCATACTTTTCAGGCCAAGGTATTCCCGTTAAACCAAGTTCACCCATTTTGTCAAAAATCTCCCGATCAAATCTTTCTTCTTCATCTCTTTCCGCCGCGGTTGGCTCTACATCTTTTAGTGCAAAATCCCGAACCATTTTTTGTAACATTTTATGTTCATCTGTTAATTGAAAGTTCATTTTTATATTGGGCCTCCTATAAAACTATTTCATCATTTGCTTTGCAATGACAATTTTTTGAATTTCGTTCGTACCTTCATAAATTTCTGTTACTTTTGCATCTCTAAAATATTGTTCAACAGGATAATCTTCCGTATAACCATATCCTCCAAAAATTTGCACTGCTTCTATGGCTGTTTTCATCGCTGTTTTTGAAGCGAAATATTTTGCCATCGAAACCTCTTTAATACTTGATTTCTTTTCACTAATTTTGTTAGCAGCTTGATATACGAGAAGTTTAGCTGCTTCAACTTCTGTTTTCATATTTGCTAATTTGAATGAAATGGCTTGTTGATTTGCTATCGGTTTTCCAAATTGGGTCCGTTCTTTAGCATAATCAATTGCGTGTTCCAATGCTCCTTCAGCAATTCCTAACGACTGAGCAGCAATACCGATACGACCTACGTTTAAATTAGCCATCGCTATTTTAAAACCATCGCCTTCATTACCGAGTAATTGAGTTTTATCAATGACACATTGATCAAAGTTTAAAGCAACTGTACTCGTACCTCTTAAACCCATTTTATTTTCGTTTTTTCCTATTGATAAACCTAATGTATCTTTTGTCACTATAAATGCACTCATCCCAATATATTCTTTCTTATTATACAATTGTGCAAAAGTCACAAAGGTATCTGCTTCTTTTCCATTAGTAATAAAAACTTTCGAACCGTTTAAAATATAGTGGTCATCTTTAACTGTCGCTTGTAACTTAATATTGGATGCGTCAGATCCAGCGCTTGGTTCTGTTAAAGCAAATGCACCTAAATATTCTCCGGTTGCTAATTTTGTTACATAACGTTTTTTTTGCTCTTCCGTACCAAACTCTAAAATAGGATTCGTTCCTACAGAGGTATGAACAGATAATATAACACCGATGGCCGGGCTTACTTTAGAAATTTCATGAATTGTCAAGATGTAATTAATAAAATCCATGCCACTTCCTCCGTATTTTTCGGGGATGGATATTCCCATCAAGCCTTGCTCACCCATTTTATTAATGACCTCTTGTGGGAAATAATGTTCTGTTTCCATTTTATTTACAATTGGTGCTATTTCGCGTTGTGTAAATTGGCTTACCATTTGTTGCATCATTTTTTGCTCATCTGTAAATACTAACGTCATTTTATATCCTCTCTTTCAAACAATTTCAGTTAACTTCTCTACCGAGAATGACGTTTTTAGATCTCACCTACTAATCGTATATGTAAAATCCACGACCTGATTTTTTTCCGTACCAACCAGCCATCACATACTGCTTTAATAATGGACAAGGTCGATATTTACTATCGGAAAAACCTTCATACAATACTTCCATAATGGATAAACATGTATCAAGACCAATAAAATCTGCTAAAGTTAACGGCCCCATTGGGTGATTCATCCCTAATTTCATCACAGTATCGACATCTTCCACAGACGCAACACCTTCATACACTGTATAGATTGCCTCATTAATCATTGGCATTAATACACGATTGGCAACAAATCCAGGAAAATCATTTACTTCCACTGAAGTTTTATTTAATTGTTTTGTTACAGAGACGATCGTGTCATAAGTTGAGTCATCCGTTTGAATTGCTCGTATGATTTCAACAAGTTTCATAATTGGAACGGGATTCATAAAATGCATACCAATCACTTTTTCAGGGCGATTTGTTGCAGCAGCAATTTTAGTAATCGGTAAAGATGATGTGTTTGAAGCCAGGATAGTATGTTGTGGCATTATTTCATCCAACTGTTGAAACATATTAATTTTAATGTCTAGTTGCTCAATAATCGCTTCAACGACTAAATCCGAATTGTTTAAATCGTTTATGTCAGTTGTTGTTTGCAAATTTAATAAAATTTTCTGTTTGTTGTCCTCTGTTATTCCTTCTTTGGCAACATTACGGGATAAAGTTTTTTCTATAAATTTATAACCTTTATTCAGTACCGCTTCATTAATGTCATATAACAATACTTCATAATTAGACTGGGCAAAAACTTGAGCAATACCAGAACCCATTTGCCCTGCGCCGATGACAGCTACATGTTTAATACTCACCTGACAAAACTCCCATCATTAAAAATTCTATTTATTAAATGGCTCTGTCAAATCTTACTGTTACTTTTCAACAATAAACTTTAACAGAGCCTATTTTACTAGGGACTGTGGCATTATTGTTTTGGTACTTCAATTAACACTGCATCTCCTTGACCACCACCACTACAAATTGCCGCAATACCTAGACCACCACCGCGTCGTTTTAATTCATGAATTAGTGTCAAAATAATTCTCGAACCACTTGCACCAATTGGATGACCTAACGCTACAGCTCCACCATTAACATTCACTTTATCTGGGTCAATATTGGCAATTTTTACACTTGCTAAAGAAACAGCTGCAAATGCTTCATTAATTTCATATAAATCTATGTCATCTTTCGTTTTCCCTGTTTTCTCTAACAATTTGTTAATCACAATTCCAGGTGTTTCTGGAAATCTTTCCGCTTCGACGGCTACCGCTGTATGACCGACTATAGTTGCCATTGTTTCTTTCCCTAATTCATTAGCCTTTTCTTCTGACATGACAACAAATGCACAGGCACCATCATTTATACCTGGGGCGTTTCCTGCCGTTATTGTTCCATCTGCACCAAAAACTGGACGAAGTTTTTGTAATTTCTCCACACTCGTATCTTTTCGTGGTGCTTCGTCAGTATCAATAGTTAAAGGATCACCTTTTCGTTGAGGCACTTCAACAGCAACTATTTCATCCCTAAACTTCCCTGACTCTATCGAATCGACTGCTCTTTGATGACTTCGATATGACCATTCATCTTGTGACTCACGCGTTAATTCATAAGTCTCAGCCGTACTATTTCCGTATGTTCCCATATGAACACCTTTGAAAGAACAAGTGAGTCCATCATGTACCATCATATCAATTGCTTTTTGGTCACCCATCCGGTAACCCCAACGTGCATTTGGTAAAATGTATGGAGCATTACTCATACTTTCCATACCACCGGCTACGACTACTGATTCATCACCTAATCGAATTAATTGTTCCGCCATCGTCACACTTCGCATTCCAGAAGCACAAACTTTATTAATCGTTTCCGTCTTTACTTCCCAAGGAATGTCTGCGCCTTTTGCAGCTTGTCTTGATGGTAGTTGCCCTTGTCCACCTTGTAAAACATTCCCCATAATAACTGTATCAATTTCACTTTCCTTAATTCCTGCCCTTTCAATTGCCCCTTTAATTGCTTTTGAACCTAACTCTGATGCAGTAAAGCTTTTTAATCCTCCACCGAACCGACCAAATGGTGTTCTAGCCCCAGAAACAATAACTGCTTTTTGCATTTTCCCATCTCCTTAATATTTTAATTTAATATTCGTTGACTTTATTATAAATGATAACGTTTACCTTTGTCGAGCGAACGCTCAGTCACTTATCTTTTTAAAAGAAAATTGTTTTACAAGATAATGATAAAAATTAAAAAATAACGTTAATAGGTTTCCCCACTAACGTCATTTAATGATAAAAATTTTATGCAGTTTTCACTTCATCCTCAGTAAAGACTGACAGTGCTAATATTTCAGCAACATCCATCGTTCCAATTTCTTGGTCAACCTCTTTCGCTTTCGTCCCATCACTTAACATCGTTAAACAGAATGGACAAGCACTTGAAATCATCGTTGGCTTTACTTCCATCGCCTGTTCTGTACGTGCAACGTTAATACGATTCCCTGTTGTCTCTTCTGTCCACATGAGACCTCCACCTGCACCACAACACATACCGTTATCTTTAGTTCTTACCATTTCAACAAGCTCCAAGCCTGGAATAGCTTTTAAAATTTCCCTCGGCGGATCGTACACCCCGTTGTAACGGCCTAAATAACATGAATCATGGTAAGTAAGTCTATGTTCGATTCGACCCTTCGGCTCGAGTCTGCCATCCATGACTAAATCATAAAGCATTTGCGTATGATGGATGACCTCTGCTTCATAGCCGAAATCAGGATATTCATTTTTAAATATGTTGTATGCGTGTGGATCAATCGTCACAATTTTTGTTACATTATTTTTTTCAAACTCTTTAATATTCTTTTCAGCTATTTCTTGGAATAAAAATTCATTTCCTATTCTTCTCGCTGTATCACCAGAATTCGCTTCTCTATTTCCTAAAATAGCAAAATTAATGCCCGCTTTATTCATTAGCTTAGCAAATGCAATCGCAATTTTTTGACTTCGGTTATCATAAGAACCCATCGAGCTTACCCAAAATAAGTATTCAAATTCTTTCTTCTCTTTCTTTAATTCTTTTACAGTTGGGATATAAGCTTCCTCGTCAATTTCACGCCATTTAATTCGATCTTTTTTCGATAATCCCCATGGATTTCCTTGACGTTCAATATTCATGACCGCACGCTGTGCTTCAGGATCCATTTTCCCTTCCGTCATTACTAAATAACGACGCATGTCAAGAATCTGTCCTACGTGTTCGTTCATTACTGGACAAGCATCTTCACAGTTACGACATGTCGTACACCCTGCTAATTCTTCCTCTGTAATGACATCACCAATCATACTAATTTGATTAATTTGACTCATTGCATCATCTCGATCCATTGCCGCTAGTTGATTTCCAGTCGTATTGGAAAAAGCATATGACGGAACCCAAGCAGTTTTACCTGTAATTGCCGCCCCTTTATCAGTTAAATGATCTCGAAGTTTAATCATAATGTCCATTGGTGACAACATCTTACCGGTACCAGAAGCTGGACAAACATCTGTACAACGACCACATTCAACACAAGCATAAAAATCTAACATTTGTCGTCGGTCAAAGTCTTCCACTTTCCCAACACCAAACGACATATCTTCTTCACTTTCCATCTCTTCCTCGTCAAAATCAAAACTAATTGTTTTCATTTTTCCAGGAACACGTTTACTCAAAAAGACGTTAATAGGTGCTGCAATTAAGTGTGCGTGTTTAGATTGAGGGATATACACTAAAAAAGATAAAATCGTTACTGTATGAATCCACCACGCAATGAAAAATACAACCATTGCAACAGTTGGAGACATCCAACTAAAGAGAAACGCAATACCGCTAGCAACTGGTTCTGTCCAAGTTCCCGGCTGACCAAGCCATACTTTTAACATTCCATTTCCTAATAAAACGGAAACCATTAATGTCCCAATAAAAATGAGGACAAGACCTGCATACCAGCCTCTTTTAAGTCGGACTAACTTCTCAATATATCGACGATAAAACGCCCAAACGACTGCAACTAAAATTGTCAATGTCACAATTTCTTGGAAAAAGGTCATCCCTGGATAAAGTGGTCCTAATGGCAAATGATTCCCAGGCGATATACCTTTTATGAACATATCAATCGCACCGAACTGTACTAATAAAAATCCGTAAAACATCATGACGTGAATAATACCGGATTTCATATCTTTCAACAGTTTTGACTGCCCAAATACAACTACCCATATATCTTTTAATCTATCCTTTATCGCTAAATCAAACGGGGCTTCCTTTCCTAATTTTATGTAAGCTACTCTTGTAGCAATTAATTTAGCGAATAAAAATAATCCATATAAGGTTATAGCAATAAATGCAATTAAGTTAATAAGTAAAAATGTTTCCACTGTCCTGCCTCCTCGTTTGTTTAGTAAAAATATAATGCTATAACGTTTCTTTTATTTTAATCATGAATACCTATTCAGTCAAACAGTTGCTATCCTTTACATTAATTGGAGTTTGTTCCAGTATACTTTTGCCTTGTTATTTACATTTTATTTGGTGCAGATACACCAATGATTCTTGACACATTTGCAATCGTAATTTTAACAGCTTGCATCAACGCTATTCTTGCTTTTGTCAATTGTATATTTTCGTCATTAATGACTTTCTCAGCATTATAAAAGCTGTGTAAAACTGTTGCTAAATCAAAAGCATATTGTGTCATACGATATGGTTCTTCTCTAATTGCCGCTTCTTTAATTATGTTTGGAAATAGTGCTAGTTGCTTAATAACATCCATTTCTTTTTCCGTCGTTAATAAATCTAAATGATAATCGGTCTCCTTATTTACCAATATTCCCTTTTCCTCAGCTTGTTTTAACATCGTACAAATTCTGGCATGTGCATATTGGACGTAATAGACGGGATTTTCATTCGACTGTGTTCGGGCTAAATCTATATTAAAATCTAGCTTAGAGTCATTTGAACGCATAATAAAGAAATACCGAACTGCATCAACTCCAACATCTTCCATTAAATCTTTCAACGTAATCATTTTGCCAGTTCTTTTACTCATACGTACAATTTCGTCATTTTCAATCGCATTCACCATTTGAATAATTTTTACTGATAATGCTTCCTTCGGATAACCTAAAGCTTGTATCGCTGCTGACATTCTTGGAATATACCCGTGATGATCAGCGCCCCAAACATTGATAACTTTTTCAAATCCTCTTTCTAATTTATTTTTATGGTAAGCAATGTCTGGTGTTAAATAAGTATAAGTACCATCATTTTTAATTAATACACGGTCTTTGTCATCCCCAAATTCCGTTGACTTAAACCATGTGGCTCCGTCTTCAGTATATATAAATCCTTTTTCTTGCAATATTTCCAACATGTTATCAATTTCGCCACTTTCATAAAGTGACGTTTCCGAAAACCACTTATCAAAGATAACACCAAATTCCGTTAAGTCTTGTTCAATTTTTCCTAATTCATATTTTAGACCATATTCTCTGAAAAAACTTAATCTCTCTTTTTCTTCTTTAGCGACCCATTCATCTGAAAATTCCTCTACGAGTCGCTTTCCAAGATTAACAATATCTTCAGCATAATAGCCATCTTTTGGCATTTCAGCTTCTTTTCCTAACGCTTGAAAATATCTCGTCTCGATAGATTTTGCTAATTGGTCTATTTGATTTCCAGCATCATTAATATAATATTCTCTTTCTACATCATAACCGGCTGCTGCTAACACATTGCACAGTACATCCCCAAAAGCAGCCCCTCTTGCATGTCCCAAATGAAGAGCGCCCGTCGGATTAACAGATACAAACTCAACTTGTTGGCGTTTATTTCGTCCAAAGTCGGACTTACCATAATCATCCTGCTCTTTTAGGACAATATTCACTACTTCATTTAAAAATGTTTCTTCCATAAAAAAATTAATAAAGCCTGGGCCTGCTATTTCTGCTTTTTTTACCCCAGCCTTTTCTTGATTTAGATTTTCCACAATTTGTTCTGCTATCATTTTTGGAGCCATCTGCAAATGTCGGGCTAATTGCATCGCTATATTGGTGGCAAAATTACCGTGTTCTTTTGTTTTGGGAATGTCTAACGTAATTGACGGCATCTCCCATGAATGACTAGAATCTATCGATAAAACCGATTCTTTTATAGCAGCCTTTAAATTCGATTCTACTTCTTTAAGTAAATCCATCTCCTATTTCTCCTCCATGTATGTAACAACTAAATGATGTTCCTTATTTTCTTCATCATTAATCGATAAATCATAAATTATTTGTACGTGACCCTTTTGAACTTTTGACATTTTTCTATGTTTGATACTCTTTGTTTCCGTCAACATTAACATGTTACCATACGGGTGTTTGTAAAGAGATTCCGTTTTTTTATTTAAATCAAATCTCTGTTGCAAGGACAACTCTCCTGAACGAGATAAATGGACTTTATTAGGACGGATAATGATTCGATAATCAATTTTTCCAAAATTTTCGTCTTTTTTTACAAAAGATAAAAATTCTATTTCCCCACTGTTCTTATATGTCCCTTTATAGACTTCTTTAAATTCTTCCTTCTCGTTATTTTGCCGAATAATAGTCGTTAGTAAAATTTGAACATCTCTAGTCAATGAAGGCAACGTTTTGTCTCTCCTCCAAATGGTTTAAACTTCATAAAAATTAATCATATTTATTCACATTATAACGATTTTTATTCAAAATTACCATTATCATTCCTTTAATGATTGTTTATTTTTCTAACAATTGTTCCATAATAATAAAGTATTTTTACTACTAAAGGTGGGCTTTACTCATGGAATTCTTACTTTCTAGAAAAAAACTAATCTTAAAAGTTTTCATCGGAATCTTCGCTTCTATTTGTTTTATTTTATTAATCATATTTTTATTAGGCCCTCCACCAGTAGAGTCTGAATTTATTACAGTTTTACTAGATGATGAAGACGAAGCTTTTAATCAAACAAATGGTAAACAAGAGCCTGTAAAACTAGACGAAATGTCCCCAAAGTTAATCGAGGCTACATTAGTAGTGGAAGACAAAAATTTTTATCGACATTTTGGGTTTGATATAAAGCGTATTATTAAAGCGGTTTTCATCAATTTACAATCTGGAGAATTGAAAGAAGGGGCTAGTACGATATCCCAACAATATGCCAAAAACTTATATTTAACTCAAGAAAAAACTTGGTTAAGAAAAATAAAAGAGGCTTTTTATACTATAAGACTAGAAATGTTTTACTCAAAAGACGAGATTTTATCAGGTTATTTAAACACTATTTATTATGGTCATGGTGCGTATGGAGTTGAGGCTGCAAGCCAACACTTTTTCCAAAAACATGCCGATGAATTAACATTATCCGAGGCTACGATGTTAGTCGGTATTCCAAAAGGACCGACATATTATTCTCCTTTAAATGATCTCAGCCGAGCAACAGATAGACAACATTACATCTTAAAGACTCTTTTAGAAAACGACCTTATTTCTCAATCAGCATTTTTAAAAGCTATCGATGAAACTTTAGTTTTCAAAAATGATCGTGAAGATATTTCTACTACTTCCTATTTTGAAGATGTTGTGATGAAGGAAGCAGCACGGTTATTAAAAACGGATATTGCCTCGATTAAAAATAGTGGTTATAAAATTTTTACGACATTAAATAAGCAAAACCAAATTGACTTAACTACAACAGTGAATCATAACATTGAACAGGATAGTCAAATTCAAGTCGGCGCTATCTCTATTAGTCCTAAAAACGGGGCTATTACCGCATTAATTGGAGGGCATCAATATCGGGAAAGCTCCTTTAATCGAGCAATAGATGCAAAAAGGATGGTCGGTTCAACCTTTAAACCTTTTGTCTATTATACGGCACTTGAAGAAGGATTCACGCCTGCGACCACGTTAAAAAGTGAACCAACAACATTTACATTTGCCGACAACGAAGCATATCAACCCAAAAATTTTAATAGTTATTATGCCAATAAACCTATTACCTTAGCACAAGCAATTGCTGTATCAGACAACATTTATGCTGTTAAAACAAATATTTATGTGACACCGGAAAAGGTCATTAAAAATGCTAGAAAAATGGGGATTAAGAGTGAATTGCCTAATGTGCCTTCTTTAGCATTAGGTAGTGCCTCTATTTCATTAAAAGAAATGACGATTGCTTATGGTATTTTAGCAAATGGAGGCAAACATATTGCTGGGCATACGATTAATAAAATTATGAGCCCACAAGGAAAAGTGTTATACAAAAGACCCCATAAAAACAATGAGCAAATACTTAATGCTGAAAAAGCATTTGTTTTAACTCACTTATTAACAGGGATGTTTGATAACTCCTTAAACGGTTATACAAGTGTAACAGGAACATCGATGATACCTAAATTAACCCATCAATATGCAGGAAAATCAGGAACAACCACTTATGACAGTTGGATGATTGGGTATAGCCCATCTTTAGTTACTGGAGTTTGGGCAGGTTATGATTACAACCAACC
>Ga0209487_1001274_pt1 | contig 21507 bp, 15 predicted proteins | sample Poulit2012_FD_187524 | JGI IMG/M metagenome (GOLD analysis project Ga0209487, IMG submission 187524) | Agricultural soil microbial communities from Georgia to study Nitrogen management - Poultry litter 2012 (SPAdes) (version 2) | ecosystem: Environmental > Terrestrial > Soil > Agricultural land...
GGTTCCGGCTTCGTTGAGTGCCGTGGCGTTCTCGTCGGTGACCAGGGTGATGGTGCGCCGGGTGGGGGCGGTGACGTCGATCAGCCGGTGGGGGAGGCCGGCAGCGTCCAGGTCGGTGCGGAACTGCTCCCCGGTCGGCCCGCCCACCGGCGCGAGCACCATCGCCTCCTGGCCCTGTTCGGCCAGGACACGTGCGACGTTCACCCCTTTGCCACCGGCACGTTGGAGCGGTTCGGGCACCCGGTGGCTGGCGCCGAGGGTGATCGCGGGCAGGGTGTAGGTCAAGTCGATGGCGGGGTTGAGCGTCAACGTCAGGATCATCGGATGCCCTCCTGTACTCGTTGCCGGGCCAGGATGCCCGCGCCGTGCAAGCCTGCGTGGGTGCCCAACCGGCCGAGCCTGATCTGGGGGCGGCGTTGCACGGTGAGCATCTGATCCAGATGTCTGCCCACCGGGTCCGTCAACGCCGCACCGGCGCCGGACAGGCCTCCGCCGAGGATCACCACCTGCGGTGCCAGCACCGCGGCGAGCACAGTGATGCCCCGGGCGAGTGCCTCGGTCGCCTCGTGCCAGATCGCTGCGGCGTCCTCGTCGCCGGCCTGGGCCGCCTGCAGCACCTGGGCCGCGCCCGTCACTTGCTGACCGGACTGGGCGGTGTACCTGCGGGCGATCGCGCCGGCCGAGGCGAGAGTCTCCAGGCAGCCGCGCCCTCCGCAGGCGCACTGCGGGCCCTCGGGCGCCACGGGCACATGGCCCAGTTCGCCGGCGTACCCGCCGCCACGCAGCGGGCGCCCCTCGGTGAACAGGGCGGCGGCGATGCCGGTGCCGATCACGATGACGGCGGTGTCCGTCGCCCGGCCCCGAGGCAGGTCCGCGGCGCTGTGCTCCACCTCGGCCAGGCCGGCGCTGGCGACGTCGTGCCCCAGAGCGGCGGGCAGTCCGGTGCGTTCGGAGAGCAACGCGGCGAAGGGGACGTCCTGCCATCGCATGTTGCTGGCCAGCACCGCCCGCCCCGCCTCGTCGTCAACGATCCCGGGCACCACCAGGCCAACTGCCGCCAAGTCCGGGTGCGCGCGACGCGCTTGCGCCACGTGCGCGGCGGCCAGATCGAGCACGTTGCCAACGACGTCCGTGCCGTGCGGGGTAGGTGCGGCGCCGATCCCGGTCAGCGTGCCATCAGGGAGCATCACACCGGTTTTGGTGTCGGTGCCGCCAACGTCGATCACGGCAACCGGTGCCGTCGCGGGGCTGGTGACCAACTCAGTCGTCGTCCAGGATCACCGAGCGGGTCAGCCCGCGCGGGGTGTCGGCATCCAGCCCGAGCTGTCGCGCACGTTCCAACGCCACTCGCTGCGCGAGCACCAAGTCGGCGAGCGGGTCGATGCCCTCCTCGGCGCGGAAGGTGGCGCCGGTTTGCTCCACCTGGGCGGCCAGACCCGCCGGCGCCGGGCCGAAGTTCCAGGTCAGCCGGTTCGGCCCGGCGATCGCGATCGGGCCATGGCGGTAGTCCATCGCGGGGTAGGACTCGGTCCACGCCTGGGATGCTTCCCGGTTCTTCAGGGCCGCTTCGTGTGCCAGCCCGATCGTCCACCCGGTGCCCAGGAAGGTGATCTGCTCCGCGCTCAATGCCTCCGGCGGCAGGTCGGTCTGCAGCATCCGGGCGCAGTCCTCGATCGCCTGGTCGACCTGGTGGCCGACGCTGGCGCGCAGCAACGTGAGCGCGGTGGTGGCGAACCGGGTTTGCACCACCGAGGTCTCATCGGCGAAGTCCAGCGTGACCACCGCGTCGGTCTGCTCGGGCAGCGGGGTGGTCGGGTCGGCCACGATGCTCAGTGTGCGGGTGCTCCCGGTAAGCGGCTGGAGAGCCTCGATCACTTCGGTGGTGGTGCCGGACCGGGACAGCCCGATCACCACGTCATAATCGCGGTGTAGCGGAGCCTCGGTGGCCTGCCAGGCGTCGGTGAGTCCCGCACCGGACTGTTCCCGCAGTGCCGCGTAGGCCTGGGCCATGAACCACGAGGTTCCGCACCCGATGATCGCAACCTTCTCACCAGCGCGCGGCAGGGGGGCATCGGCGGCGAGTTCCGCTGCCCGCTGCCACATCTGGGGCTGACTGCGCAGTTCCGCCTCCATCTGTGCCCCGAGTGTGTGCGGTTGATCCTGCGTGGCGTTCATCGCCATCCTCTCTTCGTCCCGCTCATTCTTCGTCGTCCCATCATTGTGACACAAGATGATTGAATCGGGCATGTAGTGCTCATTAGTAAGCAGGGGATGGTCGTGCAGGGTCACTGGTCGAGGGCTGCGGCCGTACGCAGGGCGGTGGCAGGCCCTGGGCGGATGGTGTGGCGTGATCGGTGGGGCGGCTATCGCCCCCGAGCTGGTTCGGAGAGAATGGGCAGATGGCAGCTTTCGCGAATGCGCGTACCGCAGGCAACACTCAGCCCCGGGGGGAGGAGATCGCGTCCTACGACTCGTACGCCGAGGCGCAGCGTGCGGTGGACTACCTGTCCGACCACCAGTTCAACGTCAAGGCCGTGACCATCGTGGGTACCGACCTGAAGATGGTCGAACGGATCACTGGCCGGTTGAACTACCCGCGTGCGGCTTTGTCGGGCGCGGCCTCAGGTGCTTGGTTCGGCTTGTTCGTCGGCCTCTTGCTCGCCCTCATCACCGAAGGCGCCATCTTGAACACCTTGTTGTTCGCGCTGCTTATCGGTGCGGGATTCGGGATGATGTTCGGCGTCATCGCCTACGCCCTGACGGGCGGCAAACGGGACTTCACCTCCTCATCCCAGGTGGTGGCCTCCTCGTTCGCGGTGCTGTGCCTGCCCGAATACGCCGGTCAGGCGCGCCAGCTGCTGCGGGACCTCGCCGGCGCCAACGTGAGTCAGGGCCGCTCCGAGCAGGCAACCGGCTCGCCACCGGACCCGACTGCCACCTTCCAGCGCCCCCCGCAGGCCCCGGCACCGGAGCAGCAACCCCTGCAGCAGGAAGGTCAGCAACCACCCCAGCATCAGGAAGGTCAGCAGCCGGCCGATTCGCAGCACCCGATCTCCCCGCTACCGCCGGAAGAATTACCGGCCTGGGCTCGCGACCCGGCCGCGTTCCAGCGCCCCCAGGACTCTGCCTCCCGGGGGACCACTGCGCAGGATTCGCCTGCGCAAGACTCCGGGAGCCAACAGCCCGATGAGCGGACTCCGGCCGGTCCGGAGCAGACTACCGAGCCTGAGCCTGGTGCGGCGCAACCCGTGGCCAGGCCGGGGCAGAGCCCCGACCCGGAGCAGAGTTCTGACCCGGAGCAGGGCGCCGGCCCGGACCCGACGGCGGGGCCCAGTCAGGATTCCCGGAACGAACCCGGCCCGGATTCCCGCTGATCTGACCTGGTCGCCGCCCTCCGCGGACCACGTGGAGTTCGCTGACCCAGCGTCATTGGCCTACCGAGTGCCATTGGCCTACCGAGCGGCGCAGCCCCACCAGCAGCGCCAGTCCCCAAACCGCGAACAGCGGTCCCCACAGGTATGCGTGTCCCTGGTGCGCCACGGTGTTGACCGGCTCATCCGGAGTGATCACGCCGGCTAGCACCGCTCCGGAGACGATGACGTTGCTCAACCCGTACAGCAGCAGCCCTACCGCCCCGGCCCATGTCAGGGCGCGCCAGACCCGTGGCCAGGGCAGCAGACCGCGGTGGGCGAGCAGCGGCACCACCGCGGCGACGATCTTCGCCAGGGCCACGGTCCACAGGCTGAGTTGGGCGGCCAGGGGCCGATCGTGCGCGGCTTGCACCGCCCATTGGCCCACGCTCGCCAGCATCCACGTACCGCCCAGGGCCCAGTACACACTCCAGCCGGCGTGCACTATCCCCGCGCATGCTGCTACGCCGAACCACGCCGTCGGCCGGGCAACGGTTGCGGCCGCTTCAGCACTCATGCCTTCACTGTGGACGCCATCGCCGGACCGTGGCGAGGGAATTCTCCGCTACTCGCGTGCGGCCACCATGAAGCCCTGGTGGTTGACCACCTCCACCCAGCCGTGCTCGCCGAACAACTCGGTGGCGTACTGCACCACGTCGCGCGGCGGGTTGGCCCCGTACCCGCCGGATGCCTGATCCACCACCAGGTAGTCCGGCACCGGGGCGCCCGGGCTGTTCAACCAGTACACCTCCGCCCGTGGAGCCAGATACGCCAGCAACGTGATGTCGCTGACGACTACCGCGTCGTCCTCGATCGCCTCCAGCGCCGCCTGGGCGCCCTGCTGCTGGATCGCGGGGGAGTAGGTGGCCCACTGCGTCAGTGCGGAGAGCGGGAACCATGCGCTGACCACCACCGCGACGCCGGCGATCACCGCGGCCGCCGGCCGGGCCAGTGGTACCGCACCCCGGCGGGTGTGCAAGGCGTCGATCGCGGCGATGAACACCACCACCATCAACACCGCCGAGTAGTGCCACTCGGTGCCCCAATGGAACGGCACCTCGGAGGTCAGCCGCCACGCCAGGGTCGGCAGCGTGATCAGCGCCAGCGGGGAAGCCAGCGCCGCGAACAGGGTGATCGCGAACACCGCGAGCACCAGCACGAGTTTGTTCGTCACCCCCGCACCCAGGCCCGCCAGTGCCGCCACCGGGTCGGCGAACAGTTGCGCCACGATGCTGTCCTGGGCGTAGTCCCAGATCCCGTCGGGATTCAGCGCGGGAAGCACCAGGCTGGTGGTGACCCAGAACGCCGCCACCCCCAGGGCCGCCAGCCCCAGACCGAGGCGGCGCGATCCCCGGATCGCGATGACCACCCCGATCACGGCGACGGTCAGCCCCAGGTCCTCCTTGATCCCCAGCAACGGCAGCGACCACAGCGCGGCCGCCAGGTGCCGCCGGCGCACCAGCGCGGACAGGCTGGCCGCGAGCACCGGCAGCGCCAGGGCCACTTCATGGAACTGGGAGGCCACCGCGGACTGGATGCCCCAACTCAGGCCGTAGGCCGCCCCGATCGCCACCCCCGGCCACCGGCCCAGGTGCCGCACCCCGCACGCGGTGACGATCCCGGCGGAGATCCCCACGCACACCGCCTGGGCCACCAGCAGGGTGAACCCCGAGGGCCAGATCGCATAGAACGGGGCGAACACCGCCAGCAAGGGATGGAAGTGGTCCCCGAGCAGCATGAAGCCCTCGCCCTTGATCGGAACCACCGGCGCTCGCAGTTCGGCGTAGGCGCGCATGAGTTGGGTGAAGATCCCCAGGTCCCACGAGGGCACCTCGAACCGCGCCCATTGCCGCCAGGAGAACAAGGTGTACACCGCGGTGACCGCAGCGGTCAGCACCAGTGCGGCGCGGTGGCGGCCGGCCCAGGAGCCGACGGCGGAAATCACCCGGGCGGGTGCGCTCGGCGCGCTGCTCATCAGCCTCGCAGGGAGGCCATCCAGGCCTCCACCTCTTCGGGCCGGCGGGGCAGCGCGGCGGAGAGGTTCTCCACCCCGTCGGCGGTGACCAGCACGTCGTCCTCGATCCGCACGCCGATCCCGCGGTACTCCTCCGGGACGGTCAGATCATCGGACTTGAAGTACAGGCCCGGCTCGATGGTGAACACCATCCCGGGACGCAGTTCGGCGTCCAGGTACATCTCCCGGCGCGCCTGGGCACAGTCGTGCACATCCAGGCCCAAGTGGTGAGAGGTGCCGTGCGGCATCCACCGGCGGTGGTGCTGACCCTCCTGACTCAGGCTGGTGGCGGCATCCACGGGCAGCAGACCCCACTCCTCAAGTCGGTGGGCGAGCACCTCCATCGCCGCGGCGTGCACGTCCCGGAACCTCAAGCCCGGGCGGGCGACGGCGAACGCGTGGTCGGCCGCGTCCAGCACCGCGGTGTAAACCTTGCGCTGGATGTCGGTGAACTCCCCGTCCACCGGCAGGGTGCGGGTGATGTCTGCGGTGTACAGCGAATCCACCTCCACGCCGGCGTCGATCAACACCAGTTCCCCGGGCTGGACCACACCGTGGTTGCGGATCCAGTGCAGGGTGGTGGCGTGATTCCCGGCGGCGGCGATGGTGTCGTACCCGATGCCGTTACCGTGCTCGCGGGCGCGGGCGAAGAAGGCGCCCTCGATGACCCGTTCCCCGCGCGGGTGCCCGATGGCCCGGGGCAGGGCCCGCACCACTTCTTCGAACGAGTCGATGGTGGCGGCCACCGCCTCGCGCAACTGGTCGACTTCCCAGTCGTCCTTCACCAGCCGCAACTCGCTGAGCGCCTCGGCCAGGGCTGCGTCGGCCTGCTGCTGTTCCTCGGCGTCCATCTGGTCGCGCAACTCGGTCACCCGCTGCTCGATGGCGGCATCGGCGCCGGGCACCACGCGCATCACGATCTCACCGGCGTCCTTGCTGATCGCGTCGTCGAAGGAGTCCAGGTGAGCGGTACGCAGACCGGTGCGGGCCTCCACGTCCTCAAGGGACGGGCGCGGCCCGATCCAGAACTCCCCGTAGCGGGCGTTGGCGTAGAACTCCTCGCTGTCCCGGCCGGCCTGGGGGCGGAAGTACAGCGTGGCTTCGTGCCCGCCGCTCTCCTGTGGTTCGAGGACGAGCACGGCGTCGGGTTCCTCATCGGTGCCCAGTCCGGTCAGGTGTGCGAACGCCGAATGCGGACGGAACCGGTAGTCGGTGTCGTTGGAGCGCACCTTGAGCGAGCCTGCGGGCACGATCAGCCGCTCGCCTTCGAACAGTGCCGACAGCGCCTCGCGCCGCGCCGGAGTGTAATCGGCCACCGGCTCCCGGGCGGGCAGCTCGTCCACACGCTCGGCCCAACCGGTGGCGATGAACTCCCGGAATGCGCGGGAGGTGGGCCGCTGGGACCGGTTGGAGCCGCGTTCGGCCAACTTCTGCTCGGTGCCGGGGGCCTGGTCGGTGCCGGGGGCGTCGTCGGACGTTGAATCGGTGGCGGGCCGGCCGCCGTTGTGCTCACTACTCATGTGCCTTATCGTCTCACGCACACAGCGGCTCCATCGGGCGTGTTCTTCCGCCCCGGCACCACCGATGGGAGTACCCGATGCCACTGGACTCCGGTGCACTGCGGATCATCGGCTCACTCCAGGAGAGCCTCGCCGCCGCGGGCGTGCCGACCGTGTTGGGCGGGTCTGCGCTGCTGGCTTCCCTCGGGCTCACCACGCAGGTTCGGGATTGGGACCTGGTCACCGACGCCGACGCGGCCATCGCCCGCAACGCATTGGAACGCCTGGGCCACGCATACGCCCGGCGGCCGCCGACCGAGGTGTACCGGAGCGCGGCGGCATTGACGTTCAAGGTGCAGGGGCTGGAGGTGGACCTCCTGGTCCAGTTCGCGATCCGCACCAGCCAGGGCACCGTGGCCATCCCGGCCCGTCCCGGCGCCACCTGGCACGGGCTCACGATGGCCCGCCGGGAGGACTGGGCCCGGGCCTACGCCCTGATGGGCCGGCAGGAGAAAGCCGTTGCGCTCGCCGGTGCCGGGCATGGCGCCAAGGGGCGGGGAGACTAGCGCCTACCGCACGGCTCGGTCCGGCAGACCCCAGCCCTGCGGGTGCCGGCGCCATGGGGCCAGTTCCTCCAACTGCGCCGCTACGGATAACACCAACGCCTCTTTCCCCGGGCCGGCCACCACTTGGACTGCCATGGGCTGGCCCTCCCGCGTGCCGATCGGCACGGAGATGGCCGGCACATCCGCCAGGTTCCACGCGGAGGGGAAGGGGTAGGCCAAGAAGTTGGAAGTCAGGTTGGCCAACCACCCACGTTGGTGCCAGACGATGGCCTCGGGTTGGGGCCGGGCCATCACCGGAGTGAGTAGCACGTCGTGGTCGTTGAGCAACGGCCCGATCTTGCTGCGCCACCGCTGCGCCTGTTCCTCCCGGACCGGCCAGAGGCGTGCCAGCGCCCGGCCCACGCCTGCGTGCACCCTGGTGCGGCGCTGCAGCAGCCGAGGGTCCGCGTCCAGGTCCGCCACGTCCCGGGCGGCCCCTTGGGTCCACCGGGCCAGAACCGCGGCGGTGGTGGACAGGTCGTAGGGCACTTCGGCTCGCCGCACGCGGTGACCCCGGGAGTGCAGCAGCCAACCGGCGTCGATCATCGAGCGGCTAATCGATTCGGCCACGGGGAGCGGCGCGGGCGGACGCCAGGAGACCGCCACCCGCAGCGGGCGCTCTACCGGGGCAACGCGGGCGAACTCCGGTCGGCCGGTGAGCACCGATAACGCCAGGGCGGCATCGGCCACCGTGGTGGCGATCGGCCCGTACCGGGTCATCCCGAACCAGTGCGGATCGCCGTCGCGCATGGTCGCCGGCAGCAGGTCCGCCCCGGGCCGGATGCCCACCACCCCGCTCGCGGCAGCCGGGATACGCACCGAGCCCAGTCCGTCGGAAGCCAGCGCCAGCGCCACCGTGCCCGCGGCCACCGCCGCGCCCGAGCCGCCGGAGGAGCCACCGGCGGTGCGACCCTGCGCCCACGGGGACACGGTGGTGCCATCGGGATCATCCGACGTGCCCCAGATGGACAACTCCGGGCACCGGGTCTTGCCCAGCACGCTGGCTCCGGCCTGGCGCAGGGCGGCGACCAACGGGTCATCCTCCACGGCGGGGCGCTCTGGCAGGGCGCGGCTGCCGTGCATCGCGGGCTGCCCGGCGACGTCGACGATGTCCTTCACCGCGACCGGCACCCCGGCCAGGGGCAGGGAGGCCCGGTCGGCATGGGCGTCGGTGCGTGCGGCATCCGTCAGGGCCTCGGTGCGCAGCACCCGGGAGTAGGCCTGCAGCCGGGGCTCGACCGCGGCCAGGTGGTCCAGGTGCGCCCGGGCGACTGCGGTGGCGGTGACGTAACCGGCTTGCACGGCCTGGGCGATATCGCGGGCGGTGCCACCCAGCATCGCTGCCGCCGGAGGGTGGTGATCGGACACAGCGGCTCCATCGCTTGAGGCGGACGTCCCCGTCAGCCTAGCTGTGAGCGCTCGATGGCCCACAGGTCCCACACCGGATCCTGGCCGCGCTTGACCGCTGTGACCACGATGGACTCGCCGACCAGTAGTTGCGGAAGATGGGTGGAGTCGGCGTCGACAGTATCCGCGCGCACGGCGTAGACGTGGCCTTGAGCGTCCAGTCGCGCGATCAGCCCTTGGTGGCCGGCTGCCACGAGGGCGTCGGCGCCATAAGCACCGGTGTAGTCGCCAGCGAGTTTCACCAGTCCCACTGCGCCGTCGCCGTCAAGATCGTAGGAGGCGCGCACGCTGGCGTCCGTGCGATCCAGCACCCATCGCCGGTCCCGCTCGATGACGATGGTGTCCTCGAACAGGAACAGCCCGGCGAACGCCCGGCCCTGCAGATCGCCGGCGCCCGGTTCCGCCTGGTGCCAGTCGATGACCTGGTGGTGGACCTGCCGGCCGTCGGTGATGTCCCAACTTCGGACGTACTCAGCCGTCGCCGTGACGAACCCGTGTCCGTCGGCGATGACCCCGTCGCCGAACCCGGTGCCGGGATCTTGGTGCCATCGCACAGTGGGCATGTGGCCAGCGTCGTCCAGGTCCAGAACGGCGATGCTCGGTGCGTTGAAGTCGTCGACGGCGACCAGGGCGTCGCCGAAGCGATCCAACTGGGTTCCGGCGTACAGCGGGGTCTGCGTGTCGCTCTCGTGCTGCAGGTGCCACCGCTGGCTGCCATCGGTGAGGTCGAGGCCGAGAATTCCGGGAAACGCGCGGGAGCCGATCATGACCAGATCGTTCTCGAGGTCGAAAGCGGCCACCGGGTCGTGCAAGAAGCCGGAACTGATCTCATCGGCCACCGGATCGACCGAGGTGGCCCACCGCTGCTGCCCGTGCTCGTCGTAGGCGGTGAGCGTGGAGGCATCGCCGACCGTCTCCACGACGATAACCCCGCCCCGCTCGTCGACGATGAGGTCAGCGAGGGGGGCTTGGTGGGAGACGGTCCACAGGTCCCCACCGGTGGCCAGGTCGAGAGCGACCAATTCGACTACCTGCTCGCCCTCCGAGTTGGGCCACATCGCGAGATAACCCCGATCAGCATGGGAGGCCCAGGCCACCGGACCGCCGGCCTCAGCGATCTCACGGTGCCAGGTCGGCTCCACCTCGGTGAGGACGTCATCCGCCGGGTCACCGGCAGGCGTCTCCTCCTGTGATTCCTCCACCTCCGGTGCCGCAGTGCCCCCCTGGCTGCAGGCGCCCAGCAGCGCCAGTCCGATCAGCACCGCAACGCCTGCCCGAGTTCTTCCCTGGTTCCTCACCCGGCTCATCATCCAGGATGAGCCACCGGTTCGGGCACGGTTGACGCTCGGAACGTTCCGGGCGTTCACGGCAGTGAAAGTCTTTGGGCCGCACGTGTGCGGCTAGCCTGGCCGGGTGCGCATCGATCTCCATACCCACACCCGCCACTCCGACGGCACCGACAGCCCGGCCGAACTTATGGCCAACGCCGCAGCGGCGGGCCTGGACGCGATCGGCCTGACCGACCACGACACCATCGCCGGATGGCCGGAGGCCGCCGCGCATGTGGCAACGAGCGGTGTGGCGCTGGTGCCCGGGGCGGAATTGTCCTGCACAGCCTCCGGGATCAGCGTGCACCTGCTGAGTTTCCTGCATGACCCCGAGGATCCCGACCTGCGCCGGGAAAGTGCCCGAGCCAGGGAATCCCGGGACAACAGAGCACGGGAGATGGTCCGCCGGATCTCCGCGGACTATTCGATTACCTGGGCCGATGTCCAGGCCCAGGCGGGACCTAACGCGACGATCGGGCGCCCGCACATCGCCGATGCGTTGGCCGACAAGGGCTACGTGCCGGACCGATCCGCGGCATTCGAACGGATCCTCGCCGCGGGCGGGCCCTACTACGTCAGTTACTACGCCCAGGACGTGATCCAAGCAGTGCGCCGGGTGCGCGCAGCAGGGGGTGTGCCGATCCTGGCGCACCCGCGAGCCCGCGCCCGCGGCCGGGTGATCAGCGACGACGTGATCGCAGCCATGACCGAGGCCGGGTTGGCCGGGCTGGAGGTGGACCACCGGGACCACACCGACTCCGACCGCGCCCAACTGCGCGCCCTGGCTCATGACCTGGACCTGCTCATCACCGGCGCCAGCGATTACCACGGGGCCGGCAAGGTGAACGAACTCGGCGAGAACACCACCGACCCCGAGGTACTGGAGCAGATCCAAGCCCAGGGCATGGGCCGGATCATCTGGCCCTAAGACCCATCTAGATGCCTCGTCCGACACTGGGACAGGTCGAGGGCGGATCCATCAGGTCGGCCGACATGTCCGGCCCTGGGGTGGTCGGTCGAACACGGCTGAGCCGGGCTTGACGACCTCACCCGGACCGGGTTCAGGACTGGGTAGTTCCCGGACCGGTTGCACCGGACCCGCCGCCGGAGGAGGTGTTGCGCCGGCGGCGGCGCCGACGACGACGCTGCCCCTCACCGGAGCCGCCCTCTCGCTGGGAGCGGGGCTGACTGTCCTGGCCGTCTCGGTGCCGTTCACCGCTTTGCCGGCGACCCTGGCCACCGCGGCCGCCCTGACGATCCCGGCCACGCCCACCCTGACCGCTACGGCCGGGGCCGCCGCGACCGCCGCCGCTGCGCCGTCGTCCGCCATCACCGCGGCCACGACCACCGCCGCCGCTGCCCCGGGTACCGGTCTCGCCGATGTCCTCGAGTTCCTCCGCGTCCAACCCGGGCCTGGTGCGCTCGCTGCGGGGCAGCCGGCCGCGGGTTCCTTCGGGAATGTTCAGGTCGGAGTACAGGTGCGGTGAGGATGAGTAGGTCTCCACCGGCTCGCCCCGGTTCAGGCCCAGGGCCTTGTCGATCAGCGTCCACCGGGGAACGTCGTCCCAGTCGACGAACGTCACGGCGGTACCGGTGTTTCCGGCACGGCCGGTGCGCCCGATGCGGTGGAGATAGATGCGTTCGTCCTCGGGGCACTGGTAGTTGACCACGTGGGTGATGTCGTCCACATCGATGCCGCGGGCGGCGACGTCGGTGGCCACCAACACATCGATCTTGCCGTTGCGGAATGCCCGCAGGGCTTGTTCGCGAGCGCCTTGGCCCAGATCGCCATGGATCGCGCCGGAGGCGAAACCGCGCTCGGCCAAATCATCGGCGACACGCGCGGCGGTGCGTTTGGTGCGAGCGAACACCAGCGTCAGCCCGCGGCCCTCTGCCTGCAGGATCCGCGCCAGCATTTCGATCTTGTCCAGCGCGTGCGCCCGGTAGATGAACTGGGTGATCGCCTTCAACGTGGCCCCGTCGTCGTCGGGGTCCTGCGCGCGGATATGAGTGGGCCGGTTCATGTAGCGGCGGGCCATCGTCACCACCGGACCCGGCATGGTCGCGGAGAACAGCATGGTGTGCCGCCTGGCCGAGGTGCGGGAGAGCAGGGTCTCCACATCGGGCAAGAAGCCCAGGTCGAGCATCTCGTCTGCCTCATCCAGCACCAGGGTGCGTACCTTGGACAGGTCCAGGTGCCCCTGCTTGAGCAGGTCGATCATCCGCCCCGGGGTGCCCACGATCACCTCGGTGCCGCGCTGCAACGCCTCGATCTGCGGCTCGTAAGCCCGCCCGCCGTACACCTCGGTGATCCGCACCGAACGGTAACGCGACGCCATTTTCAGGTCCCCGGCCACCTGGACGGCCAACTCGCGCGTGGGGGCGACCACCACGGCTTGCGGCGCGCCGGCGGCGGGAAGGGCGTCCCACCCTTCCTCGCGCGGGCCGACGACGGCTTCCAGGAGCGGAATGCCGAACCCGAGGGTCTTACCCGTACCGGTTTTGGCCTGCCCGATGATGTCGTGGTTGGCCAGGGCCACGGGCAAAGTGAGGGCTTGGATCGGGAACGGGTGGGTGATCCCGCTCTCCGCTAGCGCTCGGACGATCGGCTCGGACACGCCGAAGTCGGCGAAGGTCTGCTGCTCCGGGGTTCTGGCGGGAGCGTCGGTCTCGAGGGTGTCCTCGACCACGTCCGCCAACTGCGCATCGTTGGCGCCGTTGTCCGGTGCGGCCTGCTCGACGTCGTCGTGCTCGGTCGTGCGGTCGTGCTCGGTCATCGTATTGCTCTGCTTCACGTTTCAACCTATTCGCGTCAAGGCGACATCAAGCCGCTCACGCGGGCGGCGATCGTCACCATCTCGGGGTAGCCGATCGCGAAAGAAACGTGCCGATCCCTGGACCGGCGTGCAGGTGCGTGTACCGAACTGTCGTGGCGACCGGGCAACCTGTTACCCCACCACTGTAGCCCGACACGGTGTCGAAGCGCACGAAGGTGACGAAATTCCACCGCACGCGCGTGTCCGCCCGGCGGGCCCGGATCACATTCGGGCCCGGAGTGTCCCAGCCGTTCGCGCCCGGAGTGTCCCAGCCGCGAACTTCACAGCCGGCCGAAACCTACCTTGGGTTGATCATCGCCACCGAAGTCCACGAATCCCAGCGCGGACACCGGAACGATCACTCGCCGCCCGCGCTCACCGGTCAGGTCGAGTGTGGCGCTCGGGTCCTTCTCCGCTTTCGCAAGCGCCTTGGTGACGATCTCGGCGATCTCGTCGACGTTCTCGGAGACTTCTAGAGTCAACTCTCGTGCCACGTTCTTGACTCCGATACGGATCTCCACACGTCCTCCTTGTTGTCCACCGATGGCCTGAACTGGTTCCATCGTATGCGCCCGAAGGGCACTGCAGCGACACCGCGCTCATTCTCAAGGCGTCTGAGTGTCAAGACGCGTGAGTATCAAGGCGTCCGAGCCTCACGGCGTCTGAGTTGGGAGGCAGCGCCCCTGCTGAGTCGAGGGGAGCGCCACTGCGATTCGAGAGTGCGAGCCTTCTTTGCGAAGATGAAGGTGATGCGTCGAGCGATGTTCCTGGTGTGCATCCTGCTTGGGATCGTCGTCCTGGCCGGTCCGCCCACGCTTCCGGCGGCCGGGCAGGTCCCGGATTCCTGGCCGGAACCCTCCGGCGACCCCACCGGCCCCGATGGGATCTACGGACCGACGATGCCGGCCCCGCAGGAGCGGTTGCGAGCCGGTGATGCCAGCGCCGGCCTCCTTGCTCGGCAGGTCCCGCAGGAGGGGTCGGGGGAGTTCGAGACGGTCCCCGGCGAGGTGGAACCGGTGGATCCGGATGCCGATCAGGCGTTGCTGGTGAGCATCGAGGTCGAGCGTGATCTGCAGATCGACGCCGAGCGGTTCGCCCAGTTCGTCCTGGTCACGCTCAATGACGAACGTAGTTGGCCCGGGGTGATGTCGGTCAGTTTCGGCCGCACCGACACCGACCCGGACTTGCGCGTCCTGCTGGCGACCCCGGACACCGTCGACGCCGAGTGCGCGCCCCTGGCGACCGGAGGAGAACTTTCCTGTGCCATCGAGGGCAGCGCGGTGCTGAACGCCGTGCGGTGGACCGAGGGCGCCCGAACCTTCACCGACCCGGGCGCCGGACTGACCGATTACCGGCGGTACTTGCTCAACCACGAGGTTGGGCACCTGCTGGGGCACGGCCACGTCTCCTGCCCGGCCGAGGGCGAACCGGCGCCGGTCATGGTGCAACAGTCCATCTCCCTTGACGGGTGCGAACCCAACGGTTGGGTCGTGACGGACTGACGCCCGCACGGCGATGTCAGTGCCCCGTGGTGGGATCGAAGCCATGACGTCCCAGGTACTGAGCTCAAGCACCGCAACGGGTGTGCCCGCACTCGATGAGGCCCAGTCCCAGATCGCCGACGCAGTGGCCGACGGCGGACGTCACGTCGTGCACGGCGCGCCCGGCTCGGGCAAGACCCGCTTGGCGGTCGCGCTGACCGTGGCAGAAGCAGACCGAGGCGGCAGACCCATGTTGCTGGTTCCCACCCGGGTGGGGGCTTCCGCCTTGCGTACCGAGGTCACCCGCCGGATCGGACGCACCCTGGATGCCCCCGTGGTACGCACACCGGCGTCGCTGGCGTTCGCGATTCTGCGGCTGCGAGCCAGTCACCTGGGTGAGCCGCCGCCCACGTTGATCTCCGGTCCGGAGCAGGACCAGGTGTTGGCCGAATTGCTGGCCGGGCACGCCCAGGGGGTGGGCGCGCGGATCGACTGGCCCGAGGACATCGGCCCCCGCACCTGGGCGTTGCAGGCGTTCCGCAGCGAGTTGCGGGACGTGCTGATGCGCGCCGCCGAGGCCGGACTCGACGGACCCGCGCTGAGCGAACTGGGCCGGCAGCGGGGACGCCCCGAATGGGTGGGCGCCGGGCAGATCCTCACCGAGTACACCCAGGTGATGGCGCTCGGGCAGATGACCCCGGACCGCGGTCACCGGTATGACCCCGCCGGGATCGTTGATGAAGCGGTCACGGCGTTGCGGACCTGGGAACAAGTGCTGCCCGACGTGCCTCGTCCGGGCTGGACCTTGCTGGTCCACGACGACTACCAGGACGCAACCCTGGCCACGGCCCGCTTGCTCGGCGTTCTCGCCGAGGACGCGACGACGTTGGCCGTGCTCGGAGATGCCGACGCCGCCGTGCAGTCCTTCCGTGGTGGAACTCCGGCTCTGATGGCAACGGCCGCTACCCCTCCATCGCGTGGCGGCAGGGTGGATGGCGCATGGGGTGCTCGGGAGCACGTGCTGACCCGAGTATGGCGCCACGGGCCGTGGCTCCGAGAACCAACCCGTCGCCTTACCGAGGCATTACCAGTGCTGAGCGCACCTGCCCGGCGCGAAGCCCCGGGCGCACCCGAGCCGGCGGGGCCCGCGACAACGCCGGAGCCTGACTCGGGCGATGCCCACTTCGGGCACCAGCCAGAGTCCGCCCTGCCGTGCGGGCTGCACACCGCCGTTTTGGGGAGCCCGGCGCAGGAGGCGGCCTACGTGGCCCGGCAGTTGCGGATCGCTCGGCTGCGTCACCAGGTCCCGTGGGAGCGGATGGCCGTCGTGGCTCGTTCCAGCGTCCAGTTGGGCATGATCCGGCGTGGTCTGCGGGCCGCCGGAGTCCCGTTGGCCGCCGCGACCCCGGACCGACCTTTGCGCGAGGAACCCGCCGTACGGCCGCTGCTCGCGGCGCTGCGTACGGCGTTGGCCGGGGAGTTGGATCTGCCCACCGCCACCGAACTGCTCACCGGACCCATCGGTGGTCTCGACGCGGTGTCCTTGCGGGCCCTGCGCCGGCAACTTCGCGCTGCCGAGCGGCGCGCCGGGGGCAGCCGATCCTCCGCAGAACTGCTGGTGGAGGTGCTCAGCGATCCGGACGCGGCCGCCGATCTGCCCTCGCGGCACCGGCGGGGTCCGTTCCGGGTCGCGCGCGTGCTGGATGCCGCCGGCCGCGCCGGCGCAGAGCCCGGAGCCACCGCAGAAACCGTGTTGTGGGCTGCGTGGGAGGCCACCGGTTTGGCTGAGACGTGGCAGCGCCGTGCGCTCGCGGGTGGCACCGGCGCGGATCGCGCCGACGCCGACCTGGATGCCGTGCTTGCCTTGTTCCGAGCCGCCGAACAGTTCGTGGACCGGACCGCGCACGCGTCCCCCGCAGCGTTCGTCGAGCACCTGGCCGCCCAGGATTTCCCCGCGGACACTTTAGCCGCCCGCGGCGTGGTGGAGGATGCCGTGGCCGTGCACACGGCCGCCGGCGCGGCCGGTCGGGAGTGGGACGTCGTCGCCGTCGTCGGTGTCCAAGAGGACGTCTGGCCGGACCTTCGCATCCGGGACACGCTTCTGGGCGCCGCCGATCTTGCCGATATCGCCGCCGCCCGGGACCTTCCTGCGGGGGATGAATCCCACCGGATGCGCCACGCCCGCCGCGAAGTAGCAGACGGGGAGCTGCGGGCCTTCGTATCGGCCTGTTCTCGAGCCCGCCGGCTGTTGTACGTCACGGCCGTACTGGATGATGACGAGCGTCCCTCGGTGTTCCTCGACTTGCTCAACCCAGGTGCCGAACACCACCTGGCTACCGTGCCCCCGCCGTTGGACCTGCGCGGCCTCGTCGGGCAGTTGCGGGCAGCGTTGCGTCCGGTGCTCGCCGCGGAGCGCGTCCCCTCGGCGGCGCCAGAGGAGGTGGCCCTGGCTTCTGAGGCCGCGGCGATCCTGGCTTTCCTGGCCGACCACGGCGTGGACGGCGCCGACCCGCAGGAATGGGGCGGGTTGCATGCGCCAACCTCGTCAGCCCAACTAGTGCCGCCCGCTCAGGTTCCCACCATTGGACCCTCAGCCGTTGAGCAGATCATCACCTGCCCCCTGAGGTGGGTGCTCACCCGCCACGGCGGCCAGGACGGCACCTCCGCCGCCCAGCAACTCGGCAACCTCATCCACGAGATCGCGGCGCAGCACCCGCACGGCGATACCGAGGAGATGCTCGCCGAACTTCAGCGGCGGTGGCCGGACCTCGGCCTCGGGGATGGTTGGGCGGCGCGTGCCCTACGCAGCCGCGCCGAGGCGATGATCACCCGACTGGCCGGATATGTCGCCGGTCGCCCCGGGCCGGTAGACACCGAGGTGGACTTCACCGCGGATCTGGAAGTGATCCGACTGCGCGGCCGGGTGGACCGGGTGGAGCACCTGGACGACGGATACGTGCGGATCGTGGACCTGAAGACCAGTTCCACTGCGGTGTCCAAGGCGCAGGCGCAAACGAACCCGCAGTTGGGTGCCTATCAGGCGGCGGTCGATGCGGGCGCGTTCGGGCCTGTCCGCAGCGCGGGCGCGTCGCTGGTCTACCTGGGGACCCCGTCGAAGAACGCCGCCCTGCGCTTCCAGCCGCCCCTGAGCGAGTCGGAGGAGCCGCAGTGGGCCCACGAGCAACTGCGCCAAGCGGCGGACATCCTCACCTCCGAGAGATTCGAGGCCCGCCCCAACGAAGAGTGCCCGCGGTGCCCGGTGCGTACCTCCTGTCCGGCCTTCCCCGCCGGTGCGAGAGTGGAGCCCGCATGAGTACCTCAACCGATCAACCGTCGCCGCCGTCCCGGCACACCGCGGTCGACATTGCCCGCCACCTGGGTCAACACCCACCCACGGAGGAACAGGCGCGGGTGATCGAGGCGCCACTGGAACCACTCCTGGTAGTAGCCGGCGCCGGATCGGGCAAGACGGAGACGATGGCCGCGCGAGTGGTCTACCTGGTGGCCAACAACCTGGTGCCACCGGGGGAGATCCTCGGGTTGACGTTCACCCGGAAGGCAGCCGCGGAACTGTCCGACCGCATCCGCACCCGGCTCCACCAATTGGCTGACGCAGGCGTAGGGCCCGGCATCGGCCTGGAGGACCAGCCTCGTATCGCCACCTACAACTCCTACGCTGCCGGCCTGCTCACCGACCACGCCCTGCGGCTCGGACTCGATCCAGACGCCCGGCTCATCAGCGATGCCGGTCGGTTCCAACTCGCCGACCTGATCGTGCGGGACTGGCCCGGGGATCTGCACACCAACTACGCCGCCAGCACCGTGGTGGACGCGGTCACGTCCCTGGCCGCGGAGATCGCCGAACACGGATTGGAACCGCAGGCCGTAGCGCGGGAATTGCGGGCCATGGCCCAGGATCTGCGCGACGTGCAGGGCCGGATGGTCAAGGAAATCAGCGATGTGGCCGACTCCCTGGAATTGCGGGCCGATCTGATGGACATGGTCATCGAGTTCCAGGACCGCAAACACCGAGACGGCGTCGTCGACTTCGCTGACCAAGTGCGCATGGCCGCGTCGATCGCGCAGCAAGTGCACCGAGTGGGCGCACTGGAGCGCTCCCGGTACCGGGTCGTGCTGCTCGATGAGTACCAGGACACCTCGGTCGCGCAGGTCCAGATGTTGCGGGCGCTGTTCGGCAACGGACACCCGGTGACCGCAGTGGGTGACCCGAACCAAGCAATCTACGGTTGGCGCGGCGCCGCCGCCGGAACGCTGCTCTCGTTCCCGGAACACTTCCGTACCACCACCGGTGACCGCTCGGCGGTCGCACCACTGAGCACCGCCTGGCGCAACGACCGCGCCATCCTCACCGCTGCGAACCGGATCGCCGAACCGCTGCGCACCGGCGAAGCCGCGAGCCTGGTCCCACCGCTTCGACCCTCACCGGCCGCCGGCGCCGGCACCGTGCTGGCCCGGTGCGCGGAAACCATCGAGGACGAAGCCACCATGATCGCGCAATTACTCACCGACCACTGGTCCGATGACCCGGAGGCACCCAGCAGCGCGGCCGTACTGTGCCGTAAACGCTCCCAATTCCCGGTGGTCGAAGAGGCGTTGCTCGCCGCCGGACTCCCGTGCCAGGTAGTGGGTCTGGGCGGATTGCTCGCCACCGCCGAGGTCGCCGACATCAGGGCAGCACTGACCGTCGCCCACGACCCCAGCCGGGGCGATGCGATGATGCGGCTGCTCACCGGCCCGACGGTGCAACTGGGAGCGGCCGACCTGGCCGTGCTGTGGTCCTGGTCCCAGGCCCAGGCGCGCGTACCCGCCGGCACGCGCGAGAACTCGCACCCGCCGGCGGACGATGGGAGCGCTGCCCAAGTACCGTCGGCGGCCGCAGCCAACGGCATGCCGTCCGCCGCCCAACACCAGGCTGGCCAACCCGAAGCCGCCCAACCCGTGACAAACCAAGGCGAAGTGCTCCGACCGGAGGCGGATCAGCCAGGAGCCCAACCAGCCGAAACACACCCCGGCGAAGGTGCTGCCCGCGTTCTCCCACCGGACGGCGAACAAGTACTGGAGGACGACGAACGCGCCAGCCTCGTCGAGGCGGTCGATCACCTACCGCCCGCCTCCTGGAGGGATCCGCAGGGCCGGCGACTGAGCGACTCCGGGCGGCACCGTCTGGAACGAATGGCCGGGCGGATCCGGCAGGTCCGGACGCTGACCTACCTGGACATGGCCGAACTAGTCACCGCCACCGAACAGATCCTGCAACTGGACATCGAAGTACTCGCCCACGTTCCGGGTTCGGTCGCCCACGCCCGGCGTAACCTCGACGCGTTCACTCACGCGGCCGCGCAGTTCTCCGGCGGATCGGAGGAGCCCACGCTCGGAGCGTTCCTGTCCTACCTGGACGCGGTCGAGGAGGAGGAACGCGGCCTGGACCTGATGGTGGCCGAACCAGACCCCACCGCCATCCAGATCATGACCGTCCATGCTGCCAAAGGTCTGGAATGGGACACCGTGGTGGTGGCCGGAATGAACACCCGGGACTTTCCCACGCTCGCGCCGAACAACGAGGGGGTGTACTCCAACCCGGGATGGCTCACCAACGTGCGCGCGCTGCCCTACAGCATGCGCGGTGACCACGACTGGCTGCCCCAACTGATCGCTGACGGTGCCACCACGGTGGAGGAAGTGCGCGAGGCGCGCAAGGAATTCTGTCAGGCCGAGGGGGACCGTCTCGTCGATGAGGAACGTCGCTTGGCGTACGTGGCGATGACCCGTGCTCGGCACACGCTGATCCTGACCGGGTCCTTCTGGGGCACCCGAAAGACCGTCTCCACGCCCTCGATCTTCGTGCAAGCGTTGCTGCGAGAGGAACTTGCGGATACCGGCCCAGGGTGGCCGGCCGCGAGCGCGCATCAGGAGAACCCCCGCACCGCCATGGACCAAGTGGCCTCTTGGCCGCGCCCGGCCCGGCAGGCCGCAGAGGTATGGGAGCGACTGTGGCCTGCGGAAACCACGCCCGTCGCTGCAGAAACTGGTGCCGAGGCTGTCATCTCCACACCGCAGGCAGCCCACTGGTGGACGGACGCGGAATTGTTGCTGGCCGAGCGGAGTCTCACGTCCCGACCCCAGGCACCGATGCCGGACCACCTCTCCGCATCGGCGATGGTGGAACTTGCCCGCGATCCTGGAACATTTTGGCGTGATCGTCGCCGGCCCGTGCCACGGCGCCCCAGCACCGCGGCCCGCCGTGGCACCGCATTCCACACGTGGGTGGAACAGTACTTCGGTGCCCGCACGCTGTTGGACTGGGAGACATTACCCGGGGCGGACGACGACGCGCCCGACCAGGACCTGGTGGCCCTTCAGGAAGCGTTCCTGGCCTCCGAATGGGCCATGCGCGCACCGGTGGCGATTGAGGTGGACATCGAGACCCTCATCGGCGAGGTGGCGATCCGTTGCCGTATCGATGCCGTGTTCGCCACGGACGGCGGTGTACACGTTGTGGATTGGAAAACCGGTGATCCGCCCGCCAATCCAGAGGCGCAGGAGGCGGCGCAAGTCCAATTGGGTTTGTACCGGCTGGCATGGGCCCGCCTCCACAGGGTGCCGGTCAACACCGTCCAGGCCTCATTGCACTACGTGGCACAGAACCGCACTGTGAGCGCGAAGGACTTCACCGAGGAGGAACTGCAGGCACTGCTGAAGCCGGCCGCGGTGACGTTCTGAGCGGAGGCCTCCATAGCTCTGAGCGCGGGATGACACACCGCGAGCCGATGGCAGTTCCCGCCCGATGCGCTGGTATCCCGCACCTAGACTCGGGACCCGCTCACCTGCGCGAGGCGACACGCACCTACGCTGAGAACCCGCCCACCTGCGCTGAGCGACACGCACCTACGCTGAGGGAAGTTGCGTGGTCGGTGAGTCATCGCCCC
>Ga0209487_1001275_pt1 | contig 21502 bp, 17 predicted proteins | sample Poulit2012_FD_187524 | JGI IMG/M metagenome (GOLD analysis project Ga0209487, IMG submission 187524) | Agricultural soil microbial communities from Georgia to study Nitrogen management - Poultry litter 2012 (SPAdes) (version 2) | ecosystem: Environmental > Terrestrial > Soil > Agricultural land...
TTTGCAAAACTTACCGATATTTCCCCCGAGGAATTTCGTCGTGTCACCGAAGTGACCTATCTGGGATATGTTTACGCCACAATGGCCGTTTTGCCCCGGATGCAACGCCGCGGCAGAGGCACCATAGTTCAGGTCGGATCGGCGCTCGCCTACCGGGGTATGCCCTTACAAAGCGCTTATTGCGGGGCCAAGCACGCGATCCAAGGCTTTCACGAATCCATACGCGCCGAACTGCTGCACGATAAAAGCCCGGTGCATGTGACGATGTTGCAGATGCCGGCGGTAAATACCCCACAATTTTCATGGGTATTATCCCGGTTGCCCAAACAAGCTCAACCGGTGCCGCCGATCTATCAGCCCGAGGTAGCGGGACGTGCCGTGGTGCATGCGGCCAAGCATCCACGCCGAAGAGAGTACTGGGTGGGTGGCAGCACCGTGGCCACTTTGGCGGGCAATACGTTCTTCCCGGGCATCCTTGATCGGTCCTTGGGCAAATCCGGATTTAGTTCCCAGCAAACCAAACAGGACCGTGTCCCTAATCAGCCGGCAAACCTGTGGGAACCAGCAGATGAGACACAAGATTTTGGTACCCGAGGGATCTTTAGCTACCGCTCTAAAAATACTTCGCTGCAATTTCTTGCCTCGCGGTATCGCGGCACATTATTTACCACCGCAGTGCTGGGTGCCGGTACCGCAGTGCTCACGTGGCTACGACGCAGCAAGAAGACCAAAAGCAGAAAACACTAGATAACGAAGCACAGTCGGACATTCAGAAGGGTGAGTATTATGGCCCAATCAGTTAGCGAATTTATTATTGACCGGTTAATTCAGTGGGGTTTGCACCATTGGTATGGCTACCCCGGGGATGGTATTGGCGGTTTTGACGGGGCGATGGGCCGTGCCCAACGCGATGAAAAAGACTTCACCTATATTCGACCCACTCACGAAGAAGAAGCCGCCTTTATGGCTACCGCCCACGCAAAATTTACCCAGGGTATTGGGGTATGCGTGGCTACATCCGGGCCCGGGGCAATCCACTTGCTCAACGGGCTCTACGATGCCAAAGGGGATAACACCCCGGTGGTGGCCATTGTTGGTCAGCAGGCCAGGGTTTCTTTGAGCACCGAATTTCAACAAGAAATCCATCTGGAGCGGTTATTTCAGGATGTGGCGGTCTATACTCAAACGGTTACCACACCGATGCACGCCCAATACGTGGTGGATACCGCTGTGCGCAACGCCAAAGCTTACCGGGGCCCCGCCGTCGTCGTGCTACCAGCTGATATTCAAACCATGGATATGGAAGAACCATCCGTTGATCACTTTGTTTCGCGTACCGGTGTGGCCTACGTTGAAGATAATCTGTGCCCCGATGATGGATCGCTAGCCCGGGCAGCAGAGGTGCTAAACGCCGGTGAAAAAGTCGCCATGCTGGTGGGTCAGGGCGCCATTGGCGCCACCGATGCGGTACTGGATGTGGCTGAACGATTAGGGGCCGGTGTCATTACCGCACTGCTGGGTAAAGAAGTCGTACCCGGTGATGTGCCTTATCATACCCAACAACTTGGACTGTTAGGGTCGCGGCCCAGTTATGACATGATGCAAAACTGCGACACCCTGCTGCTGGTGGGCACCAACTTCCCATACGGCGAGTTTATGCCACCAACCGGTAATGCTCGGGCAGTTCAGATTGATTTATCGGCACGCCACCTGGGCAACAGGTATCCCACCGAAGTGAATCTGTGGGGTGACGTCGACACCACCCTGAAGGCTCTGCTGCCACACCTGAATCAACACGATAGGGACTGGCAAAACTCGATTTCGCAGCAAATGGAAGACTGGGAGGAAGAAAACTATCGGGTTGCCATGACCAAGGCCGACCCGATTAATCCGCGCCGGGCGTTTGTGTCGCTGAATGAAAAACTGCCCGAAAACGCCATCATCACCGCAGATGCTGGCAGTACCGCCGATTGGTACGGTTTCCACATCAAACTGGGCCGCAATCAAATGGGTAACCTCTCTGGTCGGATGGCCTCCATGCTGGGGGCAATGCCCTACGCCATCGCCGGAAAGTTCGCCCACCCCGACCGGCCGGTGGTTTGCACCATTGGTGACGGCGCCTTCCAAATGATGGGTATGAACGGACTGGCCACCGTCAAACGGCACTGGGAACAATGGTCGAATCCGACCTTCATTGTGCTGGTGATCGATAATGGGGATCTCAACCAAGTGTCCTGGGAGATGCGCATTGTGGGTGACCCCCGCTGGGATACCGCTCAAATGGTGGAATCGATGGATTATGCCGGTTACGGCGAACTCTTAGGGTTCAAAGGCATTCGGGTCAATGACCCTGAAGATATTGACGCCGCCTTAGACGAGGCCTTCGCTGCTGACCGTCCCGTCGTCCTCAACCTCAAAGCCGATCCGAATACCCCACCGCTACCAGCCCATATCTCCATGGATCAGGCAACCGGGTTAGCCAAATCACTGATCACCGGTGACCCTGCTACCGGACGGGTCATCAGCCAGAGTCTCCGGGCAGGAGCCGCCCGGTTATTTGAACGCTTCGGAACCTCTTCCGATGACTAGGCCCACCGGTGCGGCAGCCGATGCGATAATAGAACAGATTAACGCAGCCGCATACCGTATACCGTTAGAACAACCCCACGCGGATGGCACGTTGAGCTGGTCAGCGGTCACCCTGGTGGTGGTGCACCTACACGCCGGAGACCACACCGGATTGGGATATACGTATGCGCCGGCTGGCGCAGCACGGGTCATTGATGACACGCTGGGCGACGTCGTGGTTGGGGCCTCGGCCATGGACATCGGTGCAAGCTGGCACGCCATGGCCCAAGCGGTACGCAACCAAGGGCTCAGCGGTCCGGTTGCTGCAGCCATCTCAGCTGTCGACGTGGCGATGTGGGATTTGAAAGCCCGATTGCTGGGCGTAGCACTGGCGCATCTACTGCAGGGGTATCGTCCCGCGGTGCCGATATACGGCAGTGGTGGTTTCACCAATCTGAGCCTCGAGCAACTGGAAGACCAACTAACCGGCTGGGTGCAACAGGGTTTGGGCGCGGTCAAAATCAAAGTCGGCACCGACCCTACAGCCGATCCCAAACGAGTAGCATTTGCCCGGCGCATCATCGGCGAAGACACCGGGTTATTTGTTGACGCCAACGGGGCCTATAGCCGCAAACAAGCCCTAGCCATGGCCGAAGAATTTAGCCAATACGGTGTCAGCTGGTTTGAAGAACCCGTCAGCTCCGACGACGTCGCCGGGCTGCACCTACTGCGAAACCGCGGCCCTGCCGGTATGGACATCACCGCCGGCGAATACGGCTGGAACATGACGCATTTTCGTGGCTTATTGGCCGCAGAAGCCGTGGATTGTTTACAAGCCGATGTGACACGGTGTGGCGGAATCACCGGGCTGCTGCGGGTGGCTGCCCTATGCGATGCCGAAAACATCGCCGTCTCCGCCCATTGCGCACCTCAAATTAGTGCGCATGCGATGACCGGCGTCTGGCATGGCCGCCACCTGGAATATTTCGCCGACCACGTTTATCTGGAACAGCTGGCCTTTGAGGGCAATCTGTGGCCTACCAACGGGTTGCTGCAACCGGATCGACACCGACCGGGCCATGGTCTCACACTCCGCGAGGATGCTGTGGCATCACTGCGTACCTACTAAGGAGCACAAATGACAACCTCCCAAACCGAAACCCCCACCAAACTGCCCATATATTTCGATGGGATGCCCACGGTAACTCACCGGGCCACCGCCAGTGAACTCTCCTCTGAAGTCCATCAGCTCGCTGAAGAGTTGGCCAACCAAACCACCGCAGAAGTTCGCTTCGATAATGGTTCGCGGGCAACTTATTCCACCGATGGGTCCAACTACCGGCAGGTCCCCATCGGTGTGGTGATCCCCAGAACCCTGCAAGACGCCATCGACACCGTGGCACTGTGCCACAAATACAAGGTGCCTATCACCTCCCGGGGCGGCGGGACCAGTCTGGCCGGACAAACCACCAACATCGCCGTCGTCATAGATTTTTCCAAATACCTCAACGAGGTCGAACACATTGACACCGAAGACAAGACCGCCTGGATCCAGCCCGGTTGTAATCTCGACCGGCTACGGCACCAAGCCAATGACTACAACCTGACCTACGGGCCGGACCCCTCCACACACAGCCGCAATACCCTGGGCGGGATGATCGGTAATAACTCGTGTGGCACGCATTCGATCATGTCCGAATTTTATGGTCCCGGCCCGCTGACGGTGGATCAGGTACTGGAACTGGATGTGCTCACCTACCGAGGCGAACGGTTCACCATCGGTGCAATGACTGAAACCCAACTGCAAGATGCCATTGACCAGGGTGGCGAAAAAGGTCGGATTCTGCGTCAACTGCGTGAGCTGCGGGATCGTAATTTGGCTCAACTGCGGTTAGGTTTTCCAAATGTGTTGCGTCGGGTCTCGGGTTTTAACCTCAACCGGTTACTGCCCGAATACGGTTTCGACCTCGCAAAAGCCCTGGTCGGTACGGAAGGTACATGCGTGACGATACTGGGGGCCAAAGTCCAGCTCATTGATTCCATGGCCGAACGGGTGTTAGTGGTTGCAGGGTTTGAGGATGCACCCACTGCCGGTGATGCGGTACCTATGATTCGGGAACATAAGCCGGTGGCTTGCGAAGGCATTGACCACCAACTGATCAGTTTCATGCGTAAAAAGGGATTGCACCCCGATGATATTGAGCTGCTGCCCGAGGGCAACGGGTTTCTGCTCGTAGAATTTGGGGCCGATAACCACCAGGAGGCCCAACGCCAAGCAGAAGAATTTATCAACGCGTGCAAAGAGCTTGACCAGCAGCCGACCACCAAATTAATTGACGAAGCATGGCAGGCCCAAAAACTCTGGCAGGTGCGCGAAGCCGGACTCGGCGCGACTTCACATGTACCGGGTATGTCTGAGGCACATCCCGGATGGGAAGACGCTGCGGTACCACCTGAAAAAGTCGGCGATTACCTGCGCGACTTCCGCAAGCTGCTGGATAAATATGATTACGAAGCCTCACTATACGGGCACTTTGGGCAAGGTTGTATTCACTGCCGGATCACCTTCACCCTGGACACCGCCGAAGGGGTAGCTCATTGGCGCGAATTTTTGACCCAAGCGGCACAACTGGTCACTGACTATGGCGGGTCATTATCCGGTGAGCACGGTGACGGTCAGGCCCGGGCCGCCCTGCTGGACATCATGTACGGCCAGGAACTTGTCGATGCATTCTCCGAATTCAAAGAAATTTGGGACCCAGACTGGCAACTCAACCCGGGTAAGGCGGTGCGGCCCTATGACCCCACCGATAATCTACGGATGGGCCCGGATGCCCGCCTGAAACCGGTGAGCACCCATTTTTCCTTCCATGACGACGACGGCGATTTTGGCAATGCCGTCTCCAGATGCGTGGGCGTAGGTGCCTGTCGCGACACCGATTCGGGCTACATGTGCCCCAGCTATATGGCCACCCGAGAAGAAGAGGATTCCACACGCGGACGGGCACGAATACTCTTTGAAATGCTGCGCGGCAAACAGCTGAAACTTTGGCGCGATAAACACGTCCACGAAGCCTTAGACCTGTGCTTATCCTGTAAATCCTGTAAATCCGAATGCCCCGTCAACGTTGATATGGCCACCTATAAGGCCGAATTTATGGCGCATCACTATCAGGGTAGGTTGCGACCACGCGAAGAATACTCGATGCCACTGATCTACTGGTGGGCCCGCATCGCCACCAAACTACCCGGCATAGTCAATACCATTGCCCAGACCCCCGGTGTTAGCCGGTTGATAAAATTCGCCGGCGGAATTGCCCAACAACGCCAAATGCCGTCATTCCGGATACCGTTTAGCCGACAATTCCGTAACCGGTCGACACCTAGCCAGCAACCAACCGGTTCCACCCACAATGGGGAACTCAGCTTGGAACACGGCGGCTCACAGGCAGCTGAGGCACGCTATTCGACTCCGCGAATGCAAGCCACAAACCGAGGCAACACGCTACACCCACACGGCAAGCAAACACCTTTAGACGTTGAACGGGTAATTTTATGGCCGGATACCTTCAATAACTACCTGGACTCACCGAATCTTGAAGCCACCGTTCAAGTGCTTGAAGACGCCGGTTACCACGTCACCATTCCCTCCAGGCCGCTATGCTGTGGACGCCCGCTCTATGATTCGGGCATGCTCAAACTTGCCAAGAAACTCTGGCAACAAGTGCTGGACACGCTGCGCGATGATATCCGCGACGGCGTTCCCGTCATCGGATTGGAACCCAGCTGCGTGGCAGCCTTCCGAGATGAACTCATTGACTTATTACCGCACGACGAAGACGCCCAACGTCTAGCCAAACAAACCTATCTACTCTCAGAATTCTTGGAACGGCAACGCTACCAGCCGCCACAAATCGATGCGTTCAACGGCACCACGGCACTGGTCCAAATGCACTGCCACCACATGGCTGTACTGGGTACCGACGCTGAACGAGCCTTATTGAACAGGTTGGGCTTAGATGTTGAAGTCCTTGACGGCGGATGCTGTGGGGTAGCCGGAGCCTATGGGTTTAAAGCCGGCGAGAAATACGAGATCTCCGTACGAGCGGCTGAACGCAAAATGATGCCACGGATTCGTGCTGCCTCCCAGGATGCTGTGATTGTGGCCGATGGTTTTAGTTGCACCGAACAGATCAGACACCTCTCTGACCGTGAACCCAAGCACCTTGTCGAACTGCTCCAACAGGCAGTTAGCGCATCGCGCTAAGTTGAAGCTCTGACACCAGCACCGCACAACGTGTGCGCGCGGTAATGTTGACTATTAGGCAGAGAACAGGCTCATGGCGTAGAGGACGAACACGAATAAATGTGTGGCTCCGCGTTGGGCTTTCTGCCAGTCCTGTCCGGGTCGTCCCGGCAGCAGTTGCACCTTCGACTGTACCAGAGGCCTGCCAGGGCCTCGATCTGAGAAGCACAGTTTCATTTGGCGGTGTCGTAATCTGCGTCGTTGGCCTGATGGGAGGCGGCCATTTATGCGTCGGTTATGGTTTAGTGGAATGGATGTTTGCACCGAAAGGTGCAATAAAAAGCCTCTGGAACATCAAGGAATTTATGACGAAACCCATTGCAGCAGATGAGATCATCACGTTTGTTACTGAAGTTTTTGAACGCGCCGATATGCCTGTCCAGGATGCCAAGTCATTGGCACAGGAACTTGTCGATGCCGAGTTGAGCGGTTACGCATCCGTTGGGTTGCGAAAAGTCGGCGAGTACTTGGATCGGGTCCAACGCAATGTCACCAATGCTAATCCTGAGATCACTGTTGACCTAGATAAAGGTGCACTGGCACGCGTTGATGGAGACAACGGTTTTGGACATCTTGTGGTGGATTTTGCAACACAACTGGCTATCGAACGGGCTAAAGAATATGGCCTGGCAGGGGTGGGTGTGCACAATGCGAATTTTGCTGGTCGGTTAGGGGGTTATGCGCGCAATGCGGCCGACCACGGCATCGCAACGATTATGTTTGCCAATACCGGAGGCGCGATACAGGTGGTTTCGGCACCTGGAGGCACCGAACCACGGTTATCTACCGCCCCGATTGCCGCGGGTTTTCCTCGGGCAGGCGAGGCACATTTCGTCCTGGACTTTGCTACCAGTTCTGTTGCGTACAGTCGATTAGGTGAGGCTAAAGATCTTGGCGAAGACATTCCTGCAGAGTGGACGAATGCCTCAGGAGATCTTGTACCGTTTGGTGGCTATAAAGGATTTGGGTTGGCGCTACTTGCTGAAACGCTAGCCGGTGCACTCACTACCGCGGGTATGCCTTCCGAACAACCAAGTGCTGATGAACAAGGCCTCTTCCTATTAGCCATCGATGTTGGTAGCTTGCGCGATGTCGATGAGTTTCAACAGCAAGCCGATGAGTTTTTAGAGTATGTGAAAGCTACTCCGCTGGCTGCCGGAGCATCGGAGATCCGAGTACCGGGAGAGCAGTCCGAGAAAGCTCGCCAACACGGGCTAAAACATGGTTTGCATTTAGCTGCACATGTCGCAGAAGACTTCAGACAAGTAGCTAAGAGTCTCAATATGAATGTGCCTTGGTTTATCCAAGCAAACTAGTGCCCCAGTCGCAGCAACCCTAATGGGTGCCCCGACGGCCCTTATATAATGACTTCTTTCGGCATGCTGGTATGGGGTGGCGCGCCAGTCTGATGCACCGTTCACGAGGTAGTTTTGGTGGAAACTGTGCGCTACGGGACCTCTAAAACTGCACTATTTTCACCATATTGTTGCCGTATTACCCGCCGACGGTGGACCGGCAAATATGATGCCCATCCACCGATAGCTGCCGCGATAGAAAACAGTAATATTAGCCAGTGTCCGTGCCACGGAAGCCATCCAACAAGCCAGGGAAAGACGATCATTATCGTGAAGAACCACGGCCAGCCGGGCGGCGTTGTTTTTATTGGTTTTAGTGGCGCAGGAGTTCTGAGTCGCTGCGCAACCATTCCTAAAATAATCGTTGCAAAACTTGCAACGACCCACTACAAGCTAGGGGTTATTTCTTGGGTATTTGTAACGACAACACTGGCAAAAAGACTGGCGAAGCCGACAAAGAATAACACTCGGGTTGCGTAGTGTAGCCCGATACGAAATGGGCGAGTCGTTTTCATAAGGCCTTGTTCTCTCTAACTTCCACAGTTTGGATGGTGCAGTTTGAGTTCCTCTAAAACTGATCTTGCTATATTTCTAGCTTTATCCGCCCACAACAAACTACGCCACCTAGCATGAGTAACAGTACCGAACGTTTGGTATAGTTACTCGGGTGAATCCATTACCACGGCAGGTATCCACCGCCCGGCAGCGGTGGATATTCTTAGCCATCATCAGTGCCGCATTATTTTTGGTTGGAGCCGATAACTCCATCCTCTATACCGCCCTACCCGAATTACGCGACCAGTTACACACCACACCATTGCAGGGCCTATGGATTATCAACGCTTACCCGTTGGTCTTGTCCGGTCTTCTGCTAGGTACCGGCACACTGGGGGATAAAATTGGGCACCGGCTAATGTTCATGATTGGTGTCATGATTTTTGGTACCGGCTCCTTGATCGCTGCATTTTCTCCCACGGCCTGGTTCTTAGTAGCCGCCCGCGGACTATTGGGTGTTGGCGCGGCAACTATGATGCCCGCCAGTCTGGCGTTGGTGCGCATTACCTTCATAGATGCTCGTGAACGCAACGTGGCCATTGCGGTATGGATGTCCACGGCCATTGCAGGAGCCGCAGCCGGGCCCATCATGGGTGGTTTGCTCTTAGAATTCTTTTGGTGGGGTTCAGTCTTTCTTATCAACGTGCCCATTGTGATCGTGACAGTCTTCGCCATCATTGCCGTGGCACCACCCAATATTGCTAATCCGGCCAAACAGTGGGATCTAACCTCCTCGATCTGGGCCATGTTCACTATGCTCGGTGGGGTCATGGCCATCAAAGAGCTGGCCAACTCACACCGCAACATGTGGGTGTTCTCCACAGCCGTCGTCATCGGTATTATCGGGCTGTTGTTATTTATCTTCCGGCAGCGCAAGCTCGATGAGCCCCTGTTAGATACCGCGATCTTCCGCAACCGGATGTTTACCGGTGGCACCATAACGGCCGGTTTGATGATGTTCAATGTTGCCGGAGTGGAACTGATGACCACCCAGCGTTTCCAAACCGCCGCCGATTTTAGCGCCCTACAAGCTGGCGCCCTGGTGGCTTCGGTGGCAGTGTTGGCCGTCCCCGCAGCACTGCTGGGCGGTTCGATACTGCATAAAGTCGGTTTCATTCCACTGACCACCGGTGGGTTTAGCCTCGTAGCTGTTGGCATCGGATTATCGTTGTGGACCTTTGGGATGGACTCCCTGTGGCCGTTTATCGCCAGCCTATTGTTGGTGGGACTGGGCAGTGGCCTGGCAACCTCGGTGGCGTCAACGGCCATTTTGGGTGCGGCCCCGGTAGATAAAGCCGGTATGGCCTCATCGGTAGAATCGGTGTCCTACGAATTCGGCACGCTGATTTCGGTCGCCATCTTCGGCTCATTATTGCCGTTCTTCTACGCATTATCGGCCCCGACTGAAGTCTCCGGCGACGTCGATCACGGAGTTGATCACCCAGTTTATGGGCCCGCCGCCGTGGCCGCCTACGATAGCGCCTACCTAATAATCTTGGCCATCGTGGGTGTCGTTGCCGTCATCGGTGCCATAGTTACCGCATATTGTTTCCGAGGCAATCCGAAAGAAGCTGATCTTGTTGCGTCCCAGTAAAAAAACTCAAATCCTTGACGCCGCCGTGACACTGATCGAAACCGGTGGGCTAGAAGCCGTATCTTATGAGGCACTGGCTGAGGCCTCAAATATGTCCAAATCCGGTATTATCTACCATTTTCCATCCCGGCATGAGATTATGCGTGGCATCCATCAACATCTTGCCGACCAGTGGGAGCACGAACTCGAACGCAATGCTGGAGGGCCGGCTGACGCGGTCGACACTAAAACACGATTACAAGCCATGGTGCTCTCGCTGGCTAACAGCGCTACTAAAACCGAATTACTTTTAGAAATTGATGCTCGCAGCAATCCGGACTTCGCCGAGATTTGGCGGCAGGTTGATGAACGCTGGGCGCCTGGTGCCGCAGGTATTGAGGATGACGAAACACTGCGCGCCCACTATTTAGTACAACTGCTGGCCGATGGACTGTGGTTACACGACTACGTACATGAACAACCTCTAACCAGGGCACAACGGCGGACGCTGACCGAAGAAATTCTCAAAATGCTCTAACACCCGTGCGCTACGATAAGCGGCAGCCGGCAATTTCTGCCGCATCAAGTCGCTACTGATCGGAGTGAGATTGACGACCGCAGCCAAAAAGCGTAACTGGTTGGGACTGGCCATTTTAGGTATAGCCGTTGGCCTAAGTTCAGGGCTCTTTGGCGTTGGCGGTGGTATTATCATCGTCCCCGCGCTGATTTACCTATTCAAATTCGACACCAAAATAGCAGCCGGTACTTCTCTGCTGGCCGTTATCTTGCCCTCCATTGTGGGGGTCGTCAGTTATGCCGTAGACGGTAATCTGAGCTTACTGTTGGCGATACTGCTTGCTGCAGGCTCCATGATAGGTGCCCCGATTGGTTCTTGGCTGTTATCCATCCTGCCCAAACGCACGGTACAGATCGGCTTTATCGGCTTTTTAGTGTTGGTAATTGTCTCACTATTCTTGGTGATCCCCAGCCGTGGCACCGCCATCGACATCGATTGGCTCACCGGCGCTCAGATTATCCTGTTGGGCTTATTTGCCGGGGTCATGTCCGGGCTGCTGGGTATCGGCGGCGGCGTCATTGTTGTACCGCTAACCGTTATCCTATTTGGGGCAAGCGACCTGGTTGCCAAAGGCGCTTCGCTGCTGATGGTTATTGCCACCGGTCTATCGGGCACCATCTCCAATGTGGTGCGCAAAAATGTTGACCCACCGGCATCGCTGGTTATCGGAATTAGCGCAGCCGTGGTGACCCCTGCAGGCGTGTGGATCGCTCAGGCGCTACCACCCAAAACAGCCAATATTGTCTTCTCTGTTTTCTTGGCACTGGTGATCGTGCGGATGCTCGTGGACGTCGTGTCACAACGTAAACCGCGCTAATGCGGCGATAAGTGGATCTAATATAGACCTTGATCGTACATTTACGAGAAGCTTGATAAAAGGAAAATGGAAATGGAGGCACCTTCGTGATCGAGTTCATCAGCTCACGTTGGGAGGACATACTCTTTCGGTCCTACCAGCACACCTCACTGGTGCTACAGTCCGTTATCCTGGCTACGGTCATCGCCATTCTGTTAGCGGTCGTCGTTACCCGATATCGCGCACTTGCTCCGGTGGCCAACGCCATCTCAGCGGTTGGACTAACGATCCCATCATTTGCGCTCATCGGGTTGGTCATCCCGCTGGTCGGTATCGGTACGGTGCCCGCCGTCATCGTTGTCGTGTTTTATGCGGTGTTACCGATTCTGCGCAATACAGTGGTGGGCCTCCAGGAGATTGACCCCACCGTATTAGAAGCAGCTAAGGGCCAAGGAATGCAAACTTCCGGCATCTTCTGGCGGGTACGGATGCCACTTGCATGGCCGGTTATTATCACCGGCATTCGGGTCGCCACCCAAATGTCCATGGGCGTGGCCGCCATTGCCGCATATGTTCTCGGGCCCGGCCTAGGCGGTTATATTTTTACCGGGCTGGCCCAAGTTGGTGGCGCAAACGCGATGAACTATGCGCTAGTGGGCACCATCGGCATTATTATTCTGGCCATCCTGGTCGACGCCGTCCTGGCGGTAATTGCTCGCATCACAACATCGAAGGGAATCCGTGCATGAGCCAGTACGAAAATACCGGTGCCCAGATTGAGCTGGTGGATGTGGTCAAAAAATATCCGGGCCAAGCCCAACCCGCCGTGCGCGGCATGAACTTGACCATCCCTGCCGGTGAGATCGTGATGTTTGTCGGGCCTTCAGGCTGCGGCAAAACTACTACGGTAAAAATGATCAACCGACTCATCGAACCCACCTCGGGCAAAATTCTGATCGACGGCGAAGACGCCATCACCAAAGACGCCACGAAGCTGCGTCGCAGCATCGGCTACGTTATTCAGGGTGGGGGACTGATGCCGCATATGACTGTGGCCGATAACATTGCCCTGGTTCCGGGGCTATTGCACTGGGAAAAAGATCGCACCCGCCAACGCGTGGATGAGCTGCTGGAGATGACCGGGCTGGATCCGGAAGAGTACCGTGACCGGTACCCGCGGGAACTATCTGGTGGGCAACAACAACGCGTGGGTGTGGCCCGCGGCCTGGCCGCTGACCCACCGGTAGTGCTGATGGATGAGCCCTTTGGTGCAGTAGACCCCATCACTCGTCAGCGGCTGCAAGATGAGCTGCTTGGGATTCAAGAAGACCTGCACAAAACCATCGTGTTTGTTACCCACGACATCGATGAAGCCATCAAACTGGGCGACCGGGTGCTGATCTTGCAAGAAGGTGGCCACATCGCCCAGTACGATACACCCGAAAATATTCTTGCCGCTCCGGCTAACGATTTTGTGGCAGACTTTATCGGAGCAGGATCCAGGCTCAAACAACTTTCCCTACTGCGGGTCAGCGATCTGGAACTGTCCCAACCGGTTACCTGTCGGGTTGGCGAAGACGTCGCACAGGTTACTAAGCGGGTCCAAGACGCCGGGCAAAATTCGGTGATCATTTTGGATGCCAAAGACCGACCCCGCGAATGGTTGTTTTTGCGCAGTTTGCACGGCCACCAAACCGTACCGATGCCAGATGTCGAATTGCAAACGGTCATTGAGCAACGCTCCACACTGACCGATGCCCTGGATTCCATGTTGTCCTCCAGTCACGGTGGGGCAATGGTGACTCGACGCGGCCGCTATGTGGGTGTGATCTCCTATGACGCCGTCACCGAACATCTGCGTACCATACAGGAGGAAACGGCATGATGCAGCGTCTGGCAGGTGCATCAAGAGAAGATCGACTACTGTTGGTCGGCTTGCCGGTGTTCACCATCCTGTTGCTGATCGGCTGGATCATCTGGCGTGAAGTAGCATCGCTTGACGACATTGAAGCCCGACTGCTGACCTGGTCCAATATCGGCACCCTCACGTGGCAACACCTACTGATCGTGGTCGTAGGGGCGTTGATCGTGGTGGCTACCGCCATCCCGGCCGGCATCCTATTGACCCGCCGTGGCACAGGATTTTTGACGCCGGTGGTACTGAGCATCGCCAATGCCGGCCAAGCCGCACCCGTCATCGGTGTCATTGTGCTATTAGCCCTGGCCATCGGCTTCGGTTTCTGGGTGGCCATTCTCTCGCTGACCATTTACGCTTTTCTGCCCGTGCTAGCCAACACCATTGCTGGGCTGCGCGGGGTGGATCGATCGCTTATCGAAGCAGCCCGCGGCATGGGCATGTCGGGCAGACAGGTCTTATTCCGCGTTGAACTACCGCTGGCCATACCGGTGATTATGACCGGTGTACGCACTGCACTGGTGCTATTGGTCGGCGCCGGTGCTTTTGCGACTTTCATTGATGCTGGTGGGCTAGGACTGCTGATCCAAACCGGTATCATCATGTTCCGCTACTCCATCCTGGTCTCCGGTGCGCTATTAGTTGCCGTACTCGCCCTGGGTATCGAATGGGTCGGACGGCTACTGGAGATCCTCGTCAAACCAGGAGGTCTATCATGACCAAGCGTCGTCGTATTGGCCTGTTGAGCTGCGCCGCCGTCCTGGCCGCTGGTGCGCTCGCTGGATGTGGCTTAGGCACCGCCGGCGGGTATGTGCCCAGCGGAGAGTTATCCGGCCCGGTAGAAGATATCGACCTGGACGGCGCCGAAATTGCTGTCGGCTCAAAAGACTTCACCGAACAGATTATTTTGGGCAAAATGGCCGTCATCCTATTTCAATCTGCCGGAGCCGATGCCCAAGACCTCACCAACGTGCCCGGTTCCAATAGTGTGCGCATGGCCATGGAAGAAGACATTATGGACTTCCAGTGGGACTACACCGGCACCGCGTGGATCACCTACATGGGCGAGGTTGACCCGCTCACCGATGAATACGAACAATATGAAGCCGTGCGTGATGCTGATCTAGCCAACGGGTTAGTGTGGACCGAACCGTCCGAGGTTAACAACACTTACTCGATTGCGGTGACTAGCCAAACCTCCGAAGAACTCGGGGTTACCAAGCTGTCCGAACTTGCAGATCTTGACGAATCCGAGCTTACTTTCTGTCTCGACGCCGAATTCGCCTCCCGCAACGATGGTTTTGAGCCCATGCTGGAACACTACGATATTCCCGCGGTGCCCGATGACCGGCGATCACTTATGGACCTGGGTGCCATCTACCAGGCCACCGCCAACGGCGAATGTACTTTCGGCGAAGTCTTTGCCACCGATGGTCGCGTGCCGGCCTTAGACCTCGTGGTCTTAGAAGATGATCAAGCCTATTTCCCGCGCTATAACCTTTCGGGCGTTATCCAAGAAGAACTCTACGAACAGTACCCACAAATCGAAGAACTCATTGATCCGCTCAGCGAGCACCTGGATAATGAGACCATGGCCGAACTTAATGCTCGGGTCGACGTTGATGGTGAAGAACCCGCTGACGTTGCATGGGACTACCTAGTTGAAGAAGGTTTCATCACCGAGGAGTGATTGATTATGTCGGCCATTGTGGCCGCCTACGGGCCCGTTGATCCCGACCAGGCAGAACGCATGCTGTCACGGCTGAAGCATCGGGGCCGAGGGGGCCAAGCCAGCCATCAGATGCCACATGCATGGCTGGGCACGTGCTATGCATCCACCGACCCATCCAATTCTGATGCAATCCTGCAGCCAACCGCTGGCACATGGCTAATTGGTGACGGTGGTACCGAAAACTATCGCCACGTATGGGAGCAGCTCAGCGCTGGCCGATTTAGTTTGGAAACGTTTCACCAGCTGCCAGATGCATTTGCAATGGTTGTTGCAACTGAACATGGTCAATTCTGTGTAGCCCGGGATTCGCTTGGCATAGCACCGTTATATTGGGTCCGCCACGGTAGTACCGTTGTGTTTGCCTCCGAATTGAAAGCCTTCGATAGCCAATGGCGTCACGCCGTTGAACCATTCCCACCCGGATACGTATGGACCCCCGAAGCTGGTTTAGTCCCCGGTCCCAGAGTCCCAGCAACCTCACCGTTACTGCTCAAAGGCCGAGCCCCCTACGAACTGCCGCCCACCTGGGTTTTTGCAGCCATTCGGGATACCATCGTCGCGGCCGTACAGCGGGCCATGGAGACCACCCAGCCAGTGGGCGTACTACTTTCCGGGGGAGTAGATTCCAGCATACTGACGGCCGTGGCCGCCCGAATCGCAGCTGAACGCAATGTATCACTGCCAACATTTGCCGTGGGCATGCAGGGCAGCGATGATCTATTGGCCGCCCGCACCGTTGCCGAATACTTGGGTACCGACCACCACGAGCTGGTCTATACCGCCCAGGATGCCATTGATTTGGTCCCAGACGTTATTTACGAACTAGAATCCTTTGACCCCACCCTGGTGCACAGCGCGGTACCGCATCATTTGGTAAGCCAGTTAGCCAGTCAGCATGTCGACGTCGTGCTGGCCGGTGAAGGGGCCGATGAATTATTTGCAGGTTACTCACACTATGGGCGATACCAAGACCCGACTGCCCTGCACACCGAATTGGTTGAAACTCTTCAGGGCATGCACATCGGTGGTTTACAACGAGTCGACCGGATCGCTGGTGCCCACGGGCTAGAAGTGCGGGTCCCGTTTCTTGACCTGGATGTTGTGGAACTTGCCATGGCAATACCGGCCGAATGGAAACTCATCACTGCCCAGTATCCTGCCAAATGGTTGCTCCGGATGGCCTTCGACGATTGGTTGCCAACCGAAATACTCTGGCGCACAAAGGCTCAATTCGGTGAAGGCACCGGCATGCATGAATTACTTGGTCGCCACTACGGTGCCAGCGTATCGGAAGAGGAATTACACCGGGAGGCAAACGTGGTCAGCCCTCCGTTACGTACCCGGGAGGAACTGGCCTACTATCGTATATTCAGCCAGAGATTGTCGGGTTTTGACATTGGCCAAGTTATCGGCCGGTTTGCCGAAGCCTAACAACCCTAGTCGGCGGCGTCTCTGCCTTTGGCGCGAAGCCGTTCCCGCTGATTGGGGTTAGCTGATTGACGGAACGGTATTTCCACTATTTCTGCTGCCACCGGGTTACCTGGTACATCTGCATAGGCATCAGGCAAATGAACCCAGAGTTCGGTACCCAGTGCCGTACTTTCGACTGGCACGTATCCCATTGCAATGTTTTGATTCAGTTCTGGCGAATACCACGGAGAAGTGATGTACCCGGTGGGTTCAGCATCCCAGCTTTCTGAGATGAGCCAGAAATCTGGGGCATAATCGTCAATTTCAGCACCGCCCAAAACCATACCTACCAGCTGATGGGTAAAAGGATAGTCTCCCGCATCTAACTGAGCGCGCACCTTTTCAAGTTTGGTTTTCCCAATGTAATCGGCTTCCTTATGCCGTGGCACTTGGTAAGCCAGGTTGGCTTGGAAAGGCAGGATCTCTTGGTCCATGTCCTGGCCCCAGGAAAGAATGCCGGCGGCAATACGGCGATGATGTGTCGGTGCGATTACTGATAACTGGTGTTTTTTACCGGCCTGCAGTATTGCATTCCACAAATCATCAGCATATTTATAAGCATCATAAAGATAGATTTCGTAGCCTTTTTCGCCGGAAAACCCGGTTTGCGAAATCAGCACATCGTGATCAGCAAGTGTTGCTGACATGATGCCAAAGAACGGTATCGAATCGACTTCCTCGCCAAAGAGGTCGGTCATCAGATCAACTGATTTTGGGCCTTGGACCTGAACTGGGGCAACATCAATTTCTTGAATATCGACATCAAAGTGCTGCCAGATATTGATGCCACGCAGCCACAATTCGACGTCGGAATCAGAAATCGAGAACCAAAATTCATCATCTGCAACGCGTAGTAATATCGGATCATTGATGATGCCGCCTGATTCGTTGCACAGCACCACATAGCGTGCCCGCATAACCGGGATTTTGGTTGCATCACGGGTGATGACAAAATTTACAAACGCTTCGGCATCTGGGCCTTTGACCTGGATTTGGCGTTCAACGGCAACGTCCCATAAAGTCACGTGGTTGACCAGCGCATCGTATTCAGCCATGGGTCCGCCATCCTCAAACCGGATGAAACCTCGGGGATGGTAACGGTGGTTATAAACAGATGCTCGCCAGCAGCCAGCCTCCATGGAGAGGTGCCAATAGGGAGATTTGCGTACCCGAGTGTCTATCAGCATTTCCACTGGAGTTGGACCAGACTGGCGTAGATTGAAAGGAACATTGCGATCAGATTGATCAATAGAAGGAACGTTTGAGTGTCCGCTTGATGGACCATTTGCATCCATGGCGAGTCTCCTAATATGCGACGGGAGAGTGAATGACGGTATGCAATATTTGCCCTCAGTCTAATCTTGCCGACGAAAACCTGTCAGTAGCGATCTGGCGAAAACGGTTCAGACGCGGACTGCGTGACCCTAGCTCCAAAAGGATTCGCTACGTGGAAATTAGCACAGATTCTGCTTCTCAGACGCACGAACCACAAAGATATCGTCGTCTTTCAATTTTGTCGTCACCAGCTCAGAACAGTAGCGCAAACTGTTAACAAAATAATGTATTCGCAGGGTGCCGGACTGCTTATCGGTCTAGTCGGGGTCGGTATTGCAATAGGTATTGCAATCACCGCGAGTCCAACAGACCGCAAGGATCTGATAGGGCAGAACTGTAACTGGTGTGCCCCACTGCATAATACTGTGAACGCGGTCACTAGAATGATGGCGGCATTCACATATTTTTGTGTAGAGGAGTTTCCATTGATCACACCGCCGCTGACAGACGATGCCATCCCCGGATACCTGAAGTCTCTGGGGGTCCCCGGTATCATTGATCTGCACGTGCACTTCATGCCCGATAGGGTGCAACAAAAGGTCTGGGGATTTTTTGATCATCTGGCGGAAATGGGCGAATCTCCCTGGCCCATTGCCTATCGGTACACCGATCACCAGCGCGTAGAGATTCTGCGAAATATGGGCGTCACTGCATACAGCACGCTGAACTATGCGCATCGTCCAGGTATGGCGGCATTCCTCAACGAATACTCAAAAACGTTTGCCGCCGAGCACAAAGACGCCATTCATTCGGCTACGTTTTACCCGGAGCCCGGGGTTGAAGCCATGGTTGGCCAGGTGTTGGACGACGGCGCCAAGATCTTCAAAATTCATATCCAGGTCGGTGGGTTTTCCGCACTGGATCCGGCGCTTGCGTCGTCATGGGAGCTTATCGCCCAGGCCGGCGTACCCGTGGTAATGCATTGCGGCAGTGGCCCACATCAGGGCGAATTCACGGGGCCCGAACCGATATTTGAACTCGTCGAACGCTATCCGGAATTAGTGTTGGTGATCGCGCATATGGGTATGCCCGAGTATAACGAGTTTGCCCAACTGGCCCGCCAGGCACCCAATGTGCACCTGGATACCACCATGGTTGGGACCGATTTCTTTGAACAGGAATTCATGCCCGTCCCGCCCGATTACTTAGACACGGCAGCTGAACTGCAGGACAAGATTGTTTTGGGAACCGATTTCCCAACTATTCCGCATCACTACAGCCACCAAATCGAGGCGTTACATAACTGGGGCCTCGGCGAAGACTGGATGCGCAAGGTGCTGTGGGAAAACCCCAAGAAACTGGTGAATTTGGAACACTAACTTCCTTTACTTGCATCGTCGCTGGGGGATATCATCGTTGTATGGCGATGAAACAAGAACTCGCGGTTGACGACCACGCAACACAGGCCTATGCCCATCTATTCCAGGCGTTTGCTGACCCCACACGGCTGGCCCTGCTGCAACACCTATCCACCGGTGAGCACCGGGTGCGCGACCTCGTCGAGCATATGAACCTGGCACAATCCACGGTGAGCAAACACCTGAGTTTTCTGCTGGAGTGCGGGCTGATAACGCCTCGCCCGCAAGGAAGAGCAACCTGGTATGCGCTGGCTGAACCCGCGCTATTAAAGATCTTGGTGGCCGCCGCCGAAAAAATGTTGGATGCCACGGGCAAGAGTGCCCAACTTTGTGTGCACCTTCGTCTCGATGAAGCGCAGTTGGAGGAGAAGTAATGGCTGCTGGTCATCACCACACACATTCTGTTGAACAGACGGGCCAGTCTCCAGATTTCCGCAAAAAGCTGTGGATCGCGTTCGGCATCACCGCGTTTATTATCGTGGTGCAACTGGTCGGCGCCGTCCTTACCGGTAGCTTGGCGCTACTGACCGATACCGTCCACGCCATCACCGACGCCTCCGGGTTGCTGGTGGCCCTTATCGCCGCGACCCTGATGCTGAGGCCCCCGACGGCGAAAAGAACATGGGGCTTCCGCCGCATCGAAGTCATTGCAGCGCTAGGCCAAGCCACCTTATTACTGGGCATCGGCGTCTACGCGGCGATCGAAGGCGTGCGTCGTCTTATTGAACCTCCAGAGGTGCCCGCCATCGAATTGCTCATCTTTGGTGTGCTCGGGCTGCTTGCCAATGTAGTTGCGCTAGCGGTGTTGGCGTCCAGCCGCGAGGCGAATTTCAATATGCGCGCGGCATTTCTCGAGGTGCTCAACGATGCGCTGGGCTCGCTGGGGGTCATTGTGGCGGCAATTGTTATTGCGACGACGGGCTTCCAGCAGGCTGATGCCATCGCGGGGCTGTTGATCGTCGTGTTGATCGTACCCCGGGCATATATATTGATGCGCGAAACCCTGCGGGTGCTCATGGAGTTCACTCCGGAAGGGTTGGATTTGGACGAGGTCCGCCGTCATATCATGGCGCTGGAGCACGTTATCGACGTCCACGATTTGCATGCCTCAACTGTGGCTACCGGATTGCCAGTGCTGACCGCCCACATCGTGGTTAAAGACGAATGTTTTGTTTCCGGCCACGTTGCGCAGCAATTGCAGGCGGTGCAAGAGTGCGTCAGTAAGCATTTTGACGTGGCGATTCATCACTCAACCTTTCAAATTGAAACCGCCGATATTGCCGCGCATGAGCCTGACGTTTTGAAGCACAACTAATCCTCGGCTAGCTTGCATGTTCCTTGGTTAGTTAGTACAGTAATGAACCACTGAGGTAATCGACCCGTAAGGTCGCATCACTAGAGTGGAAGGTGTGTTCGATGGATGATGGCCGTCCACTGTTTATCCAAATCGCAGAGAAAATTGAAGCATCGATCCTCGATGGCTCACTGGCCGAAGAAGATCGGGCGCCGTCGACAAATGAACTTTCAGCGTTTTACCGCGTCAACCCAGCAACCGCTGGCAAAGGTATCAACCTGTTAGTTGATCGTGGCATCTTAGAAAAACGACGCGGTTTGGGGACCTTCGTTGCCCCCGGAGCGCAACATATCGTGCGTAACCAACGAGTCGAAGAATTCGCTCAGCACTACCTCGACCCCCTGCTGGCCGAAGCAAGGGCAATTGGACTAGATACCGACGCGGTCCTGGCCATGCTGCGTGACCGCAATACGTCCTAACCAAGGAGATACCATGACTACCTTCGATACCGAACAACATATCAGGGCAATCGAAGCACAAGGCATCACTCGACGGTTTAAAAGTACCGTTGCCCTTGATAACGTCACACTAGATTTTGAAAAAGATAAGATACACGGCCTGCTGGGTCGAAACGGTGCCGGCAAAACCACGCTGATGTCGGTTATGAC
>Ga0209487_1001276_pt1 | contig 21502 bp, 19 predicted proteins | sample Poulit2012_FD_187524 | JGI IMG/M metagenome (GOLD analysis project Ga0209487, IMG submission 187524) | Agricultural soil microbial communities from Georgia to study Nitrogen management - Poultry litter 2012 (SPAdes) (version 2) | ecosystem: Environmental > Terrestrial > Soil > Agricultural land...
GCCCCGCCCCGAGACGGGTTCTAGTTCCTCGCGCCTACGGGGTAAACTGGCCCGTGGCAGCGACCCGGCAATCACCGGTGAGCCTTCCGGAAGAACGAGAGCGACGCCGTCCTTAATTGAACGAAACCGCCTCTAGTAGAACCGGACGGGTAGGCCCGACATAGCTGTAGTTAAGCGGTTTGTGCGCCATAAAGGAGGCGTGCAGCAAGCGGGGTGGTACCGCGGCAATCCACCACCAGGTGGGGTGTCGTCCTCGCGGCAAGAGCGGCTTGTTCGCAAGCCTTATCCGCAGGAGTGTCACCACCCATGGCCTATCCGATGCATCGGTCTCAGGCAGTTCCCGCATCCCCGGATCTGCCCGGAATTGAAAAGGACGTCCTTGCCTATTGGCAGCAGGACGACACTTTCCAGGCCTCCATTGACCAGCGCCCCGCGGGCGAAAACGGCGATAACGAGTTCGTCTTTTATGACGGCCCGCCCTTCGCCAACGGCCTGCCCCACTACGGACACCTCCTGACGGGCTACGCCAAAGATGTTGTACCGCGCTACCAAACGATGCGCGGGCGCAAGGTGGAGCGCCGCTTCGGATGGGACACCCACGGACTTCCGGCCGAGCTCGAGGCCGAAAGAGAACTGGGCATCACCGATAAGTCCCAGATCGAACAAATGGGCATCGACAAGTTCAACGAGGCCTGCCGCACCTCGGTGCTGCGCTACACCAAAGAGTGGGAAGAGTACGTCACCCGCCAGGGCCGCTGGGTCGACTTCGAAAACGACTATAAGACCCTGGACATCACGTTCATGGAGTCGGTGATCTGGGCCTTCAAACAGCTCTACGACAAGGGCTTGGCCTATGAGGGCTACCGCGTGCTGCCGTACTGCTGGCGCGATGAGACCCCGCTTTCGAACCACGAACTGCGCATGGATGACGACGTCTATGCCTCGCGCCAGGATCCCTCGCTCACGGTCGGGCTGCGGCTCGAGACCGGCGAATTGATGCTGATCTGGACGACGACGCCGTGGACCCTGCCCTCCAACCTCGCGGTCGCAGTAGGGCCCGACGTTGAATACGTCGCGGTAAAGCCCGAACCCGAGTCACCTTTCGGTCAGAGCAACCCCGGCGAACAGGTCATTTTGGCGCGCGCGCTCGTGGAGCGTTTCGCCCGCGAACTGGGCGAAGAGCCCGAGGTTGTGAAAACCATGTCGGGCCGCGACCTCGAAGGCCTGCAGTACCACCCGCCGTTCGCCTATTTTGCGGGGCGCGAAAACGCCCACCGGGTGTTGGCGGGCGATTTTGTTTCCACCGAAGACGGCACCGGTATCGTCCACTTGGCGCCCGCCTTCGGTGAAGACGATATGGAAGTTTGTGCGGCTGCCGGAATCACGCCCGTGGTCCCAGTGAACTCCAAGGGGCAGTTCACATCTGAGGTTCCTGACTACGCCGATGTGCAGGTCTTTGAGGCCAATAAAGGCATCATCGCGGACCTGAAGAACGCGACCGGCCCGATCGCCGAAATCGCCGCCGAAATTCGGCCCGCGCTGGTGCGCCACGAAACCTATGAGCACTCCTACCCGCACTGCTGGCGCTGCCGCAACCCCCTGATCTATAAGGCGGTTTCGAGCTGGTTCGTGAAGGTCACCGAGTTCAAAGACCGCATGGTCGAACTCAATGAGGAAATCTCTTGGACGCCCGAACACATCAAGCACGGCCAATTCGGCAAGTGGCTCGAAAACGCGCGCGACTGGTCGATCTCCCGCAATCGGTACTGGGGAACGCCCATCCCGGTGTGGGTGTCCGATAACCCCGAATACCCCCGCATCGACGTGTACGGTTCCTTGGCCGAAATCGAGGCCGATTTCGGGCGCCTCCCACTCAACGACGCGGGCGAACCGGATCTCCACCGCCCCTATATCGATGAGCTCACCCGCCCCAACCCGGATGACCCGAGCGGCGAATCCACGATGCGCCGGATCACCGACGTGCTCGACGTGTGGTTCGACTCCGGTGCGATGCCCTTCGCGCAGGTGCACTACCCGTTCGACAACGCCGACTGGTTCGAACACCACTACCCGGGCGACTTCATTGTCGAATACATCGGCCAAACCCGCGGCTGGTTCTACACCCTCCATATTTTGGCGACCGCGCTGTTTGACCGCCCCGCGTTCCGCACCTGCATTTCGCACGGCATCGTGCTCGGAGATGACGGCCGCAAAGCCTCGAAATCGCTGCGCAACTACCCCGACCCGATGGAAATGTTCATCAAATACGGCTCGGATGCGGTGCGCTGGGCACTGATGAGCTCACCCGTTTTGCGCGGCGGCAACCTCGTCGTTTCGGAAGAATCAATTAGGGACGGCGTGCGGCAGGTCTTGCTGCCCCTGTGGTCTACGTATTACTTCTTTTCGCTCTACGCGGGTGCCGCTAACGGTGGGGCGGGAATCACCACCTCGGGCGTTACAGCCGCCACCGAATTGGCCACTATGGACCGCTATGTTTTGGCACGCACCCGGCTGCTGGTGGAAAAGGTGACCACCGGCATGGACGCCTACGACATTACGGGCGCCTCCGCAGCCGTACGCGAGCACCTCGATCTGCTCACCAACTGGTACGTCCGCACCCAGCGCGATCGCTTCTGGAATGAAGACCAAGCCGCTTTCGACACCCTCTACACGTCGCTGGAAGTCCTCACCCGCGTCATGGCGCCCCTGGCCCCGATGATCACCGAAGAGGTGTGGCGCGGGCTGACCGGCGGCCGGTCAATTCACCTCACCGACTGGCCTTCACTGGCTGCCGGCGCCGCGGAAGAGGCCGTACTGGCCCCCGATGCGGAACTGGTCACCGCGATGGACACGGTCCGCGAAGCATGCACCGCCGCACTGGGATTGCGTAAAGCGCACCAGATCCGGGTTCGGCAGCCGCTGCGCCGGGTCCGCGTGGCGCTGCCCGAGGCGCAGCGCGCCAATGACTTGCGCGAACTATCGGAACTCATCTCCCATGAGGTCAACCTGAAGGAAGTCGACGTTCTGGTGCTGGACGAAGCCTCCTATGGCGACCTGGGCGTTGAAAAGCGCCTGGCAGTCAATGCCCGCGCTGCGGGCCCGCGCCTGGGTAAGGACGTGCAAACGGTGATCCGCGCCGCTAAGGCCGGAGATTGGGGCTTGAAGCCCGGCGCCGGAGCCGACGGCGCCGATCACGCGCTCGTTGGGGGAGTCGAACTCCTACCGGGCGAGTTCACCACCACCTTGACCGTGGCCGAACAGGACAGCGAAGAGCTGGCCGCCACCACGCTGCCCTCGGGCGGCATCGTGCTCCTCGACTTGGCCATTGACGATGAGTTGCGCGCCGAGGGCCACGCCCGCGATGTCGTGCGCGCGGTGCAAGATGAGCGCAAGGCTTCCGGCCTCGACGTCGGGGACCGCATCCGGGCCTGGATTGAAGTGCCCGGCGATCAAGCCGCCGGCGTGGAGGCCCATCGCGACTTCATTGCCGCCGAAACTCTCGCGCTCGAGCTCACAATTGAGGTCTCACCGACCCAAGACACGCACGTGCGCGTAGAAAAGATCGAATCGTGACGGGGCCTGAAGCCACGTCAAACGACGATGCGCAACACAGCGCTGCGGCCCAGCGTGCGGTAGAGATTTACCGCGCGCTGCTGGCCCGCGCGCCTGAAAACGAGATCGAACCCGATCTCGATCGCATGCGCATGATCGCGGACTTAACGGGGGAGCCCCAGAACGCCCAACCGATCATTCACCTCACGGGGACGAACGGCAAAACCTCAACCTCGCGCATGATTGAGCGCCTCCTGCGTGAAATGAACCTGCGCACCGGCAGGTACACCTCCCCGCACCTAACCGATGTGCGCGAACGCATCGCGATCGACGGAGCCCCAATCTCGGCGGTGCGGTTCGCCGAAGTTTGGGACGACCTCCAGCCCTATCTGGCGATCGTCGATGAACAATCACAAGCCAGCGGCGGGCCGCGCCTGACCTACTTCGAAACGCTCACCGCCATGGCCTACGCCGCCTTCGCCGATAACCCGGTAGACGTCGGCATCGTCGAAGTTGGCATGGGCGGGCAATGGGATGCGACCAATATCGCCACTGGTCAAGTGGCAGTCATCACCACCATCACGCGCGATCACGAAAAATGGTTGGGCAATTCCCTCACCGATATCGCGAAAGAAAAAGCGGGAATCATCAAACCCAATGCGACCGTGATCCTCGCGCCCCAGCGCGAAGAGGTCGAAGAGATTCTCCTGGCCGCCGCTGCCGAACAGGGGGCGCGCGTGATTCGGGAGGGCACCGACTTGGCCGTGCTCGACCGCCAAGTCGCGGTCGGAGGCCAACTCCTGACCCTGCAAACCCCGGGCGGTATTTATGAAGGAATCTTCCTGCCGCTGCTGGGTGCACATCAGGCACATAATGCGCTCCTGGCGCTCGCGGCAGTTGAGCAGTTCATCGGTTCAGGTGGAGCGTTGGCTGGCGATGTCGTTGAGAAGGCATTTGGGGATGTTTCTTCGCCCGGTCGATTGGAACTGGTGCGCTCCAGCCCGACAATAATTGTGGACGCCGCCCATAACGCGGGTGGTGCCGCCGCCCTGGGTGCGGCTTTAGAAGAGGTCTTCAATTTTGAGCGGACCGTGGCGATTATTGGCATGTTGGACGATAAAGCCGCCGAAGCGTTTTTATCGGAACTAGAGCCCGTCGTCTCGGACGTGGTGGTCACCGAACCAGCCTCACCGCGCGCCCTGCCCCTCGATGAGCTCGCCGAGATAGCGCGCGACGTTTTTGATGAAGACCGCGTGCACGTGGCCCCGCGTCTTGATGACGCGGTAGAGCAGGCGGCTACGCTGGCCGAAACCCACGATGGTCCGCTGGGTGGTGGAGTCGTTATTACCGGCTCCATCGTGCTGGTAGCCCACGCGCGGATCCTGTTTGGCAAGAAGGAGGCCTAGTGCCATTAGAAACCCCCACAACTGGGGAACAGGCGACTAAGCCTCAGCGTTCGGCGCGCAAAATGTTTGCCACCGCGACCCTGTCCCTGCAGGCGCTGGTGCTGTTCTTTGCCACACTGGTCGCCCACGGATTAGCGGATCTGCCCCGGGGAATTGTGTGGGGAGTGGGATGTGGTCTAGCGCTCGCTTGCATTTTGATTGTCGGTACCCTGCGCTTTGAGTGGGGGTACTGGCTGGGTTGGGCGGTGCAGCTGCCGGTTCTGATCTGCGCAATTTGGTTGCCCGCGGTCGGAATCATCGGTGTGGTTTTCCTCGCCATCTGGTGGTGGGGGGAGCACGCGGGCAAAAAAATTGATCGCGAACGGGCTCAGTTCCAACATCAACAGGCGTAGTTAAGTTAAAACCAAGAGAAATATAGGTAGGCTCCAAGCTCATGACACAGGTAAATGGTGACGTTGAACGCACCCTCGTTTTAATTAAGCCCGATGGTGTGAAGCGCGCGCTGATCGGTGAAATCCTCGGCCGCATCGAGGCCAAGGGCTATGAAATTTCCGCGCTCGAGATGCGCACCGCAGATACGGAACTACTCACAGCGCACTACGAAGAACATGTTGGTAAGCCGTTCTTCGAACCGCTGGTCGAATTCATGTCTTCCGGTCCCGTAGTCGCCGCGGTAGTTACCGGACAGCGCGTCATTGAATCTTTCCGCACCCTGGCCGGGGCCACTGACCCGATCGTGGCCACCCCGGGAACCATCCGCGGCGACCTGGGCCGGGACTGGGGCCTAAAGGTCGTACACAACCTGGTGCACGGCTCCGATGCTGTTGCATCCGCCGAGCGCGAGATCGCGCTGTGGTTCCCGAATCTCGCTAACTAGGCAACCGATAGATAACTAGGCAAAACAGTGCATTTAAAGACGCTAACTCTGCGCGGGTTTAAGTCGTTTGCTTCGGCAACGACTCTAAACTTTGAGCCGGGAATCACCTGCGTCGTGGGACCCAACGGTTCCGGTAAATCTAATGTCGTAGACGCCCTCGCCTGGGTCTTAGGCGAACAGGGAGCTAAATCTCTGCGCGGCGGAAAAATGGAAGACGTTATTTTTGCCGGAACCTCGGGTCGGGCCCCACTGGGGCGGGCTGAAGTTGCCGTCACAATCGACAACTCCGATGGCAAACTTCCCATCGACTATTCGGAAGTAACGCTCTCACGCACCCTGTTCCGCAACGGCGGATCCGAATACGCCATCAATGGTTCACCCGTGCGCCTGTTGGACATTCAAGAATTACTGTCCGACTCCGGCATTGGCCGCGAAATGCACGTGATCATTGGTCAAGGCCAACTCGATGCGGTTTTGCACGCTACTCCCGAAGAACGGCGCGGTTTCATTGAAGAGGCCGCCGGGGTGCTCAAGCACCGCAAGCGCAAAGAAAAAGCGCTCCGGAAACTGGATGCGATGCAGGGAAACCTCACGCGCCTCACCGACCTCATCTCCGAAATTCGCCGCCAACTGGGCCCGCTGGGCAAACAAGCTGAAGTGGCGCGTCGGGCCCAGGTTATTCAGCACCAGTTGCGGGATGCGGGTGCGCGGCTGCTGGCCGACGATTACGCGCAGTTGAGCGCCACGTTCGAACAGGATGTGGCGGACGAACGGGCGGTGAAAGAGCGGCAAAAGAGCGTCGCGACCGCCCTGGATGCCCGCCGCCAAGAACTCGCTAGTGCTGAGGAAGCGGCCGCCGGAATCTCGCAGGCACATGCGCAGTCAAATGAGCTTTGGTATCGCACTTCGAGTCTGCGCGAGCGCGTGCGCTCCACGATCTCATTGGCTGCGGAACGTTCCCGGCTGTTGGGAACCACCGACTCCGAGTCCGCCAATCACCGCGATATCGAACAACTTGAGCAACAGTTACAGCGCGTTAGCGCCACTTTAGAAGAACTCCAAGATGAGGTAGTACAGGCTAAGGAACGCTTGAGCGCTGCTGAAGATGACCGCAAAGAAGCTGAAGCCCAGGTTCATGATGAACAAAACCGAGTTGCACAACTGCAACGCGTCGCAGCGGACCGGCGGGAGGGCCTCGCTCGCCTCACCGGGGCTGTGGGGGAGCAGCGGTCGCGGGTTGAGGCCACCGAGGCAGAAATTGGGCGGCTTCAAGAGCGGCTCACCGAAGTTAAGAAGCGGCAATCGAGCGCACAATTAGAATTCACAGCTTTAGAAGGCACAGTCGCCGGCGTTGAAGAGGGCGAAGAGGACCTCGACGCTGAATACGAACGCGCTGCTGAGTCGCTCGAGGCCGAAACGGAAGAACTTCGCGCTCTGGAAGAACAGCACGCCGCCGCTAATACTGATCGCGCCCGATGGCAGGCCCGCAAGGAAGCCCTAAATATGTCGCTCCTGCGCAAAGATGGCGCGGGAGCCCTACTGGAATTACGCGAAGAATTGCCCGCGATCCTGGGCTCCGTCGCGGCGCTGCTCACAATTGAACCGGGCTCGGAAAATGCCATTGCCGCCGCTTTAGGGTCGCAAGCTGATGCAGTAGCCGTGCGGGACTTAGGGGGTGCCATCGATGGAATCCGGCGCTTGCGCGATGACGATGCGGGGCGGGCCGAGTTCCTGATCGGTAGCGACACCTTGGAGCCGGAAGAGCCTTGGGTCCCGCCCGCGGGATTGCCAGAAGATGTCTACGCAGCGGCCGCGGTGGTGACCGCCCCACCGGAGATTCGCTCGGCGGTAAATAAGGCGCTCACCGCGGTGGTCGTCGTCCCAGATTTGGTTATCGCCCAGCAGGTAATTTCGCGGCACCCCGATCTTATTGCCGCGACTTTGGACGGCGATCTGATCGCGGGCGCGCACGCGACCGGCGGGGCACATGGCTCACCTTCGGTACTGGAATTGCAGGCCGCATATGACGAAGCCGCCGCGCAATTAGACGACGCCGTCCAGCGCAGCGATAAGGCCGCTTTTGCTTTAGAAGCAATCCGCGAACGCAAGGCAGCAGCCGCGCAGCGGGCCGAAAAGATATTAGAACAACTACACCAATCGGACGCCAAATTGGCGGCGGTGGCAGAGCAATTAGGAACCTTGGGCTCGCAGGTACGCGCCGCGCAGGCCGAGGCGGATCGTATTACCGAACACATCGCGACCGCCCAAGAAAGGCTCACAACCGAGCAAAGCGAATTAGCACAGCGCGTCGAGCGGTTGCGCGCAGTTGAAGCCACGAGCGAATCTCAGCAAACTGAAGCGCAGGACGTTGATGAAGCCCAGCTGGAAGAGCTAAACCGGATCGCGGCGCAAAAGCGCGCCGCGGAAATGGATGCACGCCTCAACCTGCGCACGGTGGAAGAGCGCGAACGTGCCCAAAACGGGCGGAAACAATCGCTGCAGCGCACAATCCTCACCGAGCGCGAAGCGCGCCAGCGGGCGCAGGAGCGGGCCCGCAAACGCCAAGCCCAAGCCGAAGTTGCACACGTTGTGACAGAAGCCGGCGGTGAACTGCTCACGCAGGTTGAACGCGCACTTGAGCGCGCCGCCGATGAGCGCGAACAACTCGCCACCCAACGGGCGCAAAGTGATGAGCAGATCAACTCCTTGCGCAAGACCATTGACGAACTGGCCGCCGAAATGGCCCAACTCACCGACGCCGTCCATCGGGATGAAGTGGCCCGCACCCAACAGCGCCTGCAGATAGAACAGCTCCAACAGCGGGCCTTAGACGAATACGGCATGACGTCAGATGACTTGCTGTCGGAATACGGGCCCGATGTTTTAGTTCCCGCCGATCCCGTTCCCGAACTGGAAGCAGAGGAACAACCCGAACCGGCGCCCTATGTGCGCGGGGACCAGGAAAAACGCCTGCGCAAAGCCCAGCGCGCCATGTCACTCCTGGGGCGGGTCAACCCGCTCGCGCTCGAAGAATTCTCGGCCCTCGAAGAGCGGCACAAGTTTTTGAGCGAACAACTGCAAGACTTGAAAAAGTCTCGCGAAGACCTCCTGTCGATAGTCGCCGAGATCGACGACCGGGTCGAGAAGGTATTCGCCGCCGCCTATGCGGATACGGCCCAGCAGTTTGAGGGCGTCTTCTCTCGGCTCTTCCCCGGCGGGGAGGGGCGCCTGGTGCTCACCGATCCTGACAACATGCTCACCACGGGGATCGAGGTGGAAGCCCGTCCTGCGGGGAAAAAGGTTAAACGCCTCTCGCTGCTATCCGGCGGCGAGCGATCGCTGACCGCAGTTGCAATACTCGTAGCCATTTTCAAGGCCCGCCCCAGCCCGTTCTATGTCTTGGACGAGGTAGAAGCCGCCCTCGATGACGTGAACCTGGGGCGCCTGATCGAGCTCTTTAAGGAACTGCGCGACAACAGCCAGCTGCTGATTATCACGCACCAAAAACGCACAATGGAGGTCGCAGACGCCCTCTACGGTGTCACGATGCGCGGCGATGGCGTCACCACGGTGATCTCCCAGCGGCTCCAAGAAGAAGCGCCCGCGCAGGCTGAAACTACGCAGTAGCCGCATACTTAAATAAGTCATAACTGTCTGTTCATTACTGAAACCTGAGGACATTCGTGGAAAACTGGTGGATCTTTTTAGTAATCGGGATCGTCATCGTGGCCGCGCTGGCGGCGCTGATCCCGACGGTACGAGCGCGTCGAGGCAAGGCCCAAACCCCAACGCTCACCGAGCCGCAGACCGAGGCCCCACCTAAAGCACCGGAAGCAGCAACTCCGCCAGCCACCGATACCGCCCCGCGGGCTCCCGCAGCCCCTCCAGCGGTCGAGCCAGAGTTGGAGACTCCGGCCCCAGCGGCGGGACGCCTCGTGCGGCTGCGGGCCCGGCTAGCGCGCTCTGGATCTCCGCTGGGATCAACGCTGCTGCGCATCCTCTCTCGCGATCATTTGAGCGAAGAAGACTGGGAAGAGATCGAAGAATCCTTGCTCGTGGCCGACGTGGGTACGGCACCCTCAATTGAGCTAGTCGATCGCCTGCGCGAAGAGGTACGCGTCCAAGGAATTTCTGACGGCGGCGCGGTGCGTAAATTGTTGCGGGATGAACTTATCCGCCTCGTTGACCCGAACCTGGACCGTTCCCTCGCGCTCGAAGCCAGCCCCGAAGCCGAAGCGGGCGCTCCCGCGATTGTTTTGATGGTCGGCGTCAACGGCACCGGAAAGACCACGACCGTGGGCAAGCTCGCGCGAGTGCTGGTGGCTGAGGGCAAGCAACCGATTCTGGGGGCTGCGGACACCTTCCGCGCCGCGGCGGCCGAGCAGTTAACTACCTGGGGGCGTCGCGTTGGAGTGACAACCGTTCGATCCGATCGCGAGGGCGCAGACCCGGCATCGGTTGCCTTTGACGCTGTAGATCGCGGCTATAACGAGGGCGCGGACGTGGTGCTCATCGATACCGCGGGCCGACTGCAAAACAAACGTGACCTCATGGACGAATTGAGCAAAATCAAACGCGCCGCGTCACGGAAAGGCCCAGTTAACGAAGTCCTGCTGGTCCTGGATGCGACCACCGGGCAAAACGGCCTCGTCCAAGCGAAGGTTTTTGCGGAAGCCGTCGACATCACAGGTGTTGTCTTAACCAAGTTGGACGGCACCGCCAAGGGAGGGATCGTGATAGCGGTCCAGCGGGAACTGGGAGTGCCCGTCAAGCTCGTTGGTTTAGGGGAAGGCGCGGATGATCTGGCGCCCTTCGAAGCCGAGGCCTTCGTTGATGGTCTCCTGGGCGAGGACTAGATTAAGGCGCGGTAACCTGTACTTTTACTTTCATTTCGACCAAGGGACGTGCAACGTAAGTGTTTGCTAGCCTCTCCGACCGTCTTGCGAATACGTTTAAGAATCTGCGCGGCAAGGGCCTCTTATCGCAGGCCGACGTCGACGCGACCGTACGTGAGATTCGCCGGGCCCTTCTGGATGCCGACGTTGCGGTACCGGTAGTTCGCCAGTTCGCAGCCGCTATTCGCGAGCGCGCGCTTTCGACCGAAGTCTCTGCCGCGCTGAATCCGGCGCAGCAGATCGTAAAAATCGTGCACGAAGAACTCGTGCAGATCCTGGGTGGGGAGCAGCGCGAACTGCAATTCGCCAAGCGTCCACCCACGGTCATCATGCTTGCGGGTTTGCAGGGTGCGGGTAAAACCACCCTGGCCGGAAAATTGGCCAAGCATCTGCGCGAAGACGGGCACACCCCCGTTTTGGTGGCAGCTGACCTCCAGCGTCCCAACGCCGTCACGCAGTTGCAGGTCGTGGCTGAGCGCGCCGGTGTACCGGCTTTTGCGCCGCATCCGGGAGCTTCCGAAAGCGGAGAACTGCCCGATGCGGGTCCCGGTGATCCGGTAACTGTTGCCAAAGACTCGATCGAGTTTGCCAAAGACAAACTCCATGATGTGGTGATTGTTGACACGGCCGGCCGGCTGGGCGTCGACGCCGAAATGATGCAGCAGGCCGCAGATATTCGCGATGCAGTTCAGCCGGACGAAGTTATTTTCGTAATTGACGCGATGACTGGTCAAGACGCGGTCACCACTGCCCAGGCATTTGCCGATGGTGTGGGTATTACCGGCGTCGTGCTTTCCAAGCTTGACGGTGACGCACGCGGTGGTGCGGCGTTATCGGTTGCGTCGGTGACGCAACGTCCGATTCTGTTCGCGTCCACGGGTGAAAACCTCAAAGACTTTGAAGTATTCCACCCTGATCGGGTCGCATCGCGCATTCTCGATATGGGCGACATGCTCACACTCATCGAGCAGGCCGAAAAGGCCTTCGATGCTGAGCAAGCCGAAGCAATGGCCCAAAAAATGGAGTCCGGCGCTGGTCTGACTCTGGAAGATTTCCTGCAGCAGCTTCAGGCTGTTAAGCAGATGGGTTCGATGAAGAAGCTGCTCGGCATGATGCCGGGAATGGCGCAGGCACGCGAGGAGCTAGAAAACTTCGACGACCGGGACGTAGATCGGATCGAAGCAATAGTTCGCTCCATGACACCGGCCGAACGGCAAAACCCGAAAATACTGAACGGTTCACGTCGGGCGCGAATTGCGCGCGGCTCCGGTACCACCGTGACCGAGGTAAATCAGCTCATTCAGCGCTTTGAAGCGGCGCAAACAATGATGAAGCAGATGAACCAGCGCGGCGGTGCGCCCGGAATGCCGGGTATGCCAGGAGCACCAGGTATGGGCTTTGGCAAGAAATCGCGGGGCCGTACCGCACCGAAAGGTAAGAAAAAGAAGGGCCGCTCCGGTAATCCGGCTAAGCGCGCCCAACAAGAACGGGAAGCAGCGCTGCGCGAAGCGCAGGGTGGCGCGGCCCCGGGCTCGGCTTTCGGAATCGGCGACGAAAAACCCTCCGAACAAGAGGTGCAACTGCCGCCCGGTTTCGGTAAGTTCCTCCCGTAAATGATCTTGCACCTGACAGGCCCCATCTACGGCACTTCCGGTGAGTGCCACGAACAAGCCTGGGTGGTTGACGGTCGCATCACGTATCGGGATCCAGGTGGGGACTCGCAGCAGATCTCGGGTTGGGTCGTGCCTGGTTTAGTGGATGTGCACTGCCATATTGGACTCGATGCCCACGGCGCGGTCGCCGCCGATGTGGCCGGGCAGCAAGCGATAACCGACCGGGACAGCGGTGTTCTCCTCGTGCGCGATGCGGGTGTTCCATCCGATACCGCGTGGATGGATGAGCGCCGCGACCTGCCGCGCATCATTCGTTCCGGTCAGCATCTGGCACGCCCCAAGCGCTATATCCGCTATTACGCGCAGGAACTGGACGACGTGCGTGACTTGCCGGCGGCGGTGGAATATCAAGCGCGACGTTCCAATGGTTGGGTCAAATTGGTGGCTGACTGGATTGATCGTGATCACGGTGATCTCGCACCCCTTTGGCCTGATGACGTGCTGGCTGAGGCGGTAGCGCGCGCCCATGACCTGGGTGTTCGCGTCACCGCGCACACCTTTAGCGCGGAAGCGCTGCCCGGGCTTTTAGCCGCCAATATTGACGGCATTGAGCATGCCTGCGGTGCTGACGAGGAACTGGCTCAAGAGATCGCGCAGCGCGGGATCCCCGTCACCCCCACGCTATTGCAGGTGGGCACGTTTTTAGAGATCGCGGCGCAAGCCGATGCGAAGTTCCCCCAATTCGCGGATCGGATGCGCCGGCTGCATGCGCAGCGCTACGAGACCATCGCGATGCTGCACGAAGCCGGTGTGTTCCTGCCCGTCGGGACCGATGCCGGGGGCATGATCGCGCACGGCCGGATCGCGGCCGAAGCCGGTGAAATGGTGCGCGCTGGAGTCCCCACAGGTGATGTGCTGGCGGCAGCAACCTGGCGCGGCCGGGCCTTTTTGGGGGCGGAAGGCCTCGAAGAGGGAGTGCGCGCTGACTTTGTGATCTACGACGCGGATCCCCGCGAAAATATTACGGTGTTGGAACGTCCGAACGGAGTGTATCTGTCGGGAATCAAGCAGGGCTAGCGCCTCAGAAAATGGCGCCGGGGCGCTAAAGTGGTGCAAGCTCTGCCCGTTAGCCCGACCCGAAGTCGCAAAAGTGCGTCGCTTCTGGCAGAATTACGCGCTGTACTAGCTTCGGCAGCGCCCCTCTTTCGTTGTCATAGCGTGTCCACACAGCCTCAGTTCGCAATCTGGTCCCCACAGCATGGCGAAAATCTGAGGAATACGTTGAGAAACAGGAGAGTCCACCACAGTGGCTGTCAAGATCCGTTTGAAGCGGTTGGGTAAAATTCACTCACCGTTTTACCGCGTTGTCGTTGCCGATTCACGTACCAAGCGTGATGGTCGCGTCATCGAAGAAATCGGGAAATACAACCCGAACCTGCAACCGTCATTGATCGAAATCGAATCCGAGCGTGCTCAGTACTGGCTTGGTGTCGGCGCGCAGCCGTCCGAGCAGGTGCTCGCGCTCCTGAAGGTCACCGGCGATTGGCAGAAGTTCAAGGGCCTGCCCGGCGCCGAAGGCACCCTGCAGACTCCGGAAGGCAAGTCTGATCCGCAGGAGGCAATAGCCGCTGCTGAAAAGGCTGCCGCTGAGCGCCGTGAAGAAGCAGAAAAGGCCAAGAAGGCTGCGGAAGCTGAAGCCGCCAAGGCCGAAGCAGAAGCCGCTGCGGCCGCGAAGGCCGAGAGCGAAGAAGCTGGCAAGGAAGAGCCTGCTGAAGCGGCGGAATCCGCTGAGGCCGAGCAGGAGAACTGATCATGCTCGCTGAAGCGCTGGAGCACCTCGTCCGCGGGATTGTCGATCACCCCGATGATGTTTCGGTGGCGTCTGCTCGGCAGCGTCGCGGTCAGCTTTTGAAGGTTCACGTCAACCCCGAGGACCTCGGGCGAGTGATCGGTCGTGGTGGCCGGACTGCTCGCGCTTTGCGCACCGTGGTTGGTGCGATCAACAACGGCGCGCCCGTCCGCGTTGATGTCGTCGATGTAGACCGGAACTAGCGCTTTAAATCGCAAAACTGGTTTCAATCTAGGGGCTCGACCTGTTCTCAGGTCGAGCCCCTAGTCTTATGTTGATCTACTTCTTTGAAGAAGGGCACCCGAATGGAACTCATCGTCGCGGTAATAACGCGCCCCCACGGTTTGAAGGGCGACGTTGCACTCGAATTGCGCACCGATATTCCCGAAGAGCGCTTCGCAATCGGAGAAGAACTTCGCACCTCGGATGGGCGAACCTTCACGGTCCGCAGAGGCTGGCAACACTCCGGCCGCTGGCTCGTGTCATTCGTCGAGGTGCCCGACCGCACCGCTGCCGAAGAGTTGCGGGGTGTGGAGTTGCTGGTCGATGCGCCGGAATCAGATGAGGAAGACGCGTGGTACGCCCACGAACTCGACGGGTTGGACGTCGAACTCGTCACGGGCGAACCGGTCGGAAAAGTTATCGGGCTGGAGCATCTGCCGGCCCAAGACGCGCTGGTCGTGCGCGAACCATCGGGAGCCCAGACCCTGGTTCCGCTCGTAACAGAAATTGTGCCCGAAGTTGATATTGCCGCCGGTGTCGTGAAGATCGACCCGCCGGCCGGCCTTCTGACAGATATTTTGAAATTGGAAGACGACGAGTAAGACCATGAGCACAGTGCAGCCAAATTTAGGCATCGACGTGGTGAGCATTTTCCCGGAGTATCTGGACGCTTTGGAACTCTCCCTCGTCGGGAAGGCGCGCAAAAATGGTCTGGTACGCCTCGCCGTCCATAATTTGCGTGACTGGACCACTGATCGCCACCGCACGGTTGATGACACTCCCTATGGTGGGGGAGCGGGCATGGTGATGAAGCCCGATGTTTGGGGTCAGGCGCTGGATGCGACGCTCACTGCTGATGCGCGCCTCCTGATCCCCACTCCGGCCGGTGAGGTCTTTGATCAGCGGATGGCGGAGGAATTAGCCACGGAGTCCCATCTGGTTCTCGCCTGCGGCAGATATGAAGGTATCGACTCGCGCGTGGCGGAACACTATCGGCAAACACACCGCGTTACGGAGTTCTCGATTGGGGATTACGTGCTGAACGGCGGTGAATCAGCCGCCCTGGTTCTGATCGAGGCCGTTGTGCGCTTATTGCCCGAAGTCCTGGGTAATCCCGAATCGATCATCGAAGAATCACATAATATTTCCGGGACTCTCGAGGCCCCGGTATATACCAAACCGCCCGTGTGGCGGGGGCTAGAAGTACCAGAAATTCTGGCCTCTGGAAATCACAGCCTCATCGAAGCCTGGCGGCGCGAACAAGCCCTGATTCGCACAGCGGAAATTCGCCCCGACCTGCTCGATAAACTAGATGTCGAACATCTAACCCAGCAGCAACGGGCCCTGCTCGATGAGTTGCGCCGGGAGCGCGAAATTAGCGCAACAGGAGAAACCGCCAAGCGCTAGCCGGTCCCGATTACACATGTGCGCGCGGAATGTGGCAACATAGTGCGCTGGTGCGTGTTGAGCCTCTGCCATGGGGGAGTGCTCGCCAGCCGTAGCCCTATCGGGCCCAGTGCACCAGTTGATAAAATTATTCGGGTTTGGAAATCAAACCCCCGAACGCGTTTCTGACCTGTGGCAGGACGAGGAGTAATCATGCACAAGCTCGACCCGATCGATGCAGCGTCCATTCGTGACGACATCCCCAACTTCCGCCCCGGTGACACCGTCAAGGTGCACGTGAAGGTTATTGAAGGCGAACGTACTCGTATTCAGATCTTCCAGGGCGTTGTCATTGCCCGTAAGGGTGCTGGCGTGCGTGAGTCCTTCACCGTCCGCAAGGTCGCCTTTGGTGTCGGCGTGGAGCGTACCTTCCCGGTACACGCCCCCACCATCGACCAGATTGAGATCGTAACCCGCGGTGACGTGCGTCGTGCCAAGCTGTACTACCTGCGCAGCCTGCGCGGTAAGGCCACCCGCATTCGCGAAAAGCGGGAGACCACACCGACCAAGTAGGTTCGGTGGATTCGGTCTAAGTGAGACATGCTGCTGGGCCCGGCCGCAGCAACGCGGCCTCCACGCAGCGCAACAGTGCGACGCGTGGGCTTCTAGGCTGGCTACGAGAAGTAGGAATCGTAGTCGGCCTTGCCCTCGTAATATCGTTCTTAGTCAAGACTTTCCTACTGCAAGCCTTTTACATCCCCAGCGAATCGATGGAGCAGACGCTCCTGCGCGGGGACCGGGTGATCGTCAATAAAATTGGCGCCAATAAAGTGAATCGCGGCGATATTGTCGTCTTCACCGATCCGGGAAGGTGGCTGGGTGGCCACTCCGGCGCCAATGAATCTGGTGGCATCGTCAACGCCGTCTTAACGTTTATAGGGGTTTTGCCCCAGGACGATGGCGACCACCTCATCAAGCGCGTAATCGGAGTCGGCGGCGATGAAGTCGCGTGCTGTGATGATGCGGGCCGTGTGACGGTAAATGGCGTTGCGCTCGATGAGACTTACCTGGCGCCGGGCAGTGTTCCCCACACCATCAAATTTGAAACCACGGTGCCCGAAGGGTACCTATGGGTTATGGGCGATAATCGTTCCCATTCCGGTGACTCCCGCATGCACCAAGGCGACCCGGGTGGGGGAGCAATCTCCGAGAAGCGGGTAGTGGGAATCGCGTTCATTCGCGTTTGGCCCTTCGACCGTTTCAGTCTGCTAAAACAGCCCTCAGACGTGTTTTCTGCCGTCGAATCACAATGAGTACTCCACCCACCCTGCGGCGCGAGCGCCAATTGCTGCGTGAAATCACCGACACGGCGGGGCCAGCTTGCCTGATCGCTGGGATCGACGAGGTGGGTCGGGGCGCTCTGGCTGGTCCGGTGACGGTTGGGGTGGTGCTTATTGATATTCATACGCGAACCGCGCCCAATGGATTGCGGGATTCAAAACTGCTTTCGCCCACGCGCCGTGCTGAACTGATTAATCCGCTGCGCACGTGGGGAATTGCGCGCGGAGTTGGGCATGCCAGCAATCTAGAAATTGACGCGCTCGGGATCAATGCCGCTCTCGCACTGGCGGGGCTGCGCGCCCTAGAACAGTGCGAAGCCATACCCGATGTGATCTTGCTCGATGGGCGACACGACTGGCTTTCCCCGCCCCAAGACCTATTTTCGGAACTGTGCCGCGATGAAGAGAGCCGTGACGTGCTGTCTATCAAGCGCGACCAGGTACTGCCCAATACGCCACGGGTGCACACCGTCATTGGTGGCGATATGACCTGCGCCTCGATCGCTGCGGCGAGCGTTCTTGCCAAAGTTGAGCGCGATGCCATCATGACCGAATTGGCAGCCCACCCCGCCCACGCTCCTTACGGTTGGGAGGGAAATAAGGGGTACGGCGCCGCGCAGCACCTTGCCGCGCTCCAAGAACGCGGGTCTTGTGATCACCACCGCCAGTCTTGGGATTTTCCTTGCGGCCCATTTAGAGTCGAATGCGGTGCGCCGAGTACGCAGATTCAGGCCTCATGAGTCATGATGGATGAGTGAGTGCTGATGACCTGGAGAATTACGAAACCAACATGGAGCTCGCGCTCTATCGCGAATACCGTGATGTGGTGGGTTTATTCACATACGTCGTAGAGACTGAGCGCCGTTTTTACCTCGCGAATCAAGTGGATTTACAAGTGCGATCCGCCGGCGGGGAAGTTTTCTTTGAACTCCTACTCGAAGACGCGTGGGTGTGGGACGTGTATCGCTCGGCTCGATTCGTGAAGACAGTGCGCGTGGTGACATTCAAGGACGTCAACGTAGAAGAACTAGCCAAGGCAGATATCGAACTGCCCAATTGAGCGGCGGTTTGGGGCGCGAGTTTTGGTTCTCTAGTTATCCCCAACTATCCCCAGCCTTAGTGACGCACTGGTAGTCCACAGTTTCTCGCACGTGCCTTACCCGTCCGCGTTTTACGCGCCACCTTAGACGGTGGAGGTGGTGCCACGATGCACACAAATCAAGCGGTGGGTAAGTACGGGGAACGCGTGGCGGCCCGCTACCTGCTGCAACACGGCTACGACATTTTAGAAACGAACTGGCGGGGGCGAGCTGGTGAGTTAGACATCATCGCGCGCAAGGGAAAAATTGCGGTCATCGTCGAAGTCAAAACCCGCCGCGGCTTGCAGTTCGGGCATCCCGCCAGCGCGGTAAACCATCGCAAACTGCGGCGCATGAAAGAACTCGCCGTGGAGTGGCTGCACAATCAGCAAGAGTTTTACCCCGATGTGCGCTTCGACGTGATTTCCGTTCTGTGCGCCGCGAAGGGCGCCGCCCAGGTCGAGCACCTCCAAGCGGTGATCTGATGAGTCTGGGAACAACCCGCTGCGTCACGATTGAGGGAGTAAACGGGGCCTGCATCGAGGTCGAAGCTCATTTAGCATCCGCGATACCCGCGTTCACGATTGTGGGATTGCCCGATGCAGCGCTCGGTGAAGCGAAGGACCGGGTTCGGGCCGCCGTAACGAGTTCGGGGTTGCCCTGGCCCATGCGGCGCATCACCGTCAATTTGGTTCCCGCGTCCCTGCCGAAGGCCGGAGCCTTATTCGATCTCGCCATTGCGATTGCGGTTTTGGCAGCGGATCACCAAATAGATCCCGTTCGCGCTAATAAAACTGTGCACTTAGGGGAGTTAGGTTTAGATGGAAGGTTGCGCGCGGTGCGCGGCGCTTTGCCCGCAGTTGCCGCTGCAGTTGCGGGCGGGTTTGAACGCATAATTGTTCCGCGCGAAAATCTGCAAGAAGCGCAATTGATTCCAGGAGCCCAGGTCGTTGGCGCCGATACGTTGGCTCAGGTAGCCCGAATGCACGGCGCCGACATTGCGGCACCTCCCATACAAGTTGCGCCACCGGAGCTGCCGCTTCCATCTGATGCGACCCCAAAGTTGGATTTGAAAGATGTTGCCGGGCAACCCGAAGCGATTAAAGCCTTAGAAGTCGCTGCAGCCGGTGGCCATCATTTATTCATGGTCGGGCCACCCGGAGCCGGCAAGACGATGCTCGCCCGGCGTCTTCCGGGAATCCTGCCCGACTTAACGGATCAAGAGGCGGTTGAAGTTACTTCCGTTCACTCGGTGGCGGGGACGTTTAACCCGGTGGCCGGACTCATGACGAGACCCCCATTTGAAGATCCCCACCACACCGCAACGGCGGGTGCGATCGTGGGAGGCGGATCCCGGCTCGTGCGGCCGGGAGCAATATCTCGCGCGCATCGCGGGGTCCTGTTTTTGGATGAGGCGCCGGAATTCTCCCCTCGGGTGCTGGACACATTGCGTCAGCCCCTCGAGCAGGGGCGGATCATTATTCATCGGGCCAATTCGGTGGCCAGCTTTCCCGCCAGTTTTCAGTTGATATTGGCGGCAAATCCGTGCCCGTGTGGAAACGCCGTAGGTAAGCGGCGAGATTGTGAATGTGCCCCAATGGCGCGCCGGCGCTACGCCAGTCGGCTCTCCGGTCCACTTTTGGACCGCGTTGACTTGCAACTGGAAGTACATCCGCTCACGAATGCCCGCATGGTTTTGAGCGCTGAACGTGAACAAGTTAATTCAGCAACAGTTGCCCAGCGCGTACAAGAGGCGCGCCGGCGCCAGGAAGTCCGCTGGCGGGGTACCCCGTGGCGGCTCAATAGCGAAATACCCGGCGACGAACTTCGGTCGCGTGCTGAGCCAGGCCGCCTGCGGAATCTCATGGGGTATCTCGATACCGGGAAGTTGAGTTTGCGCGGGGTGGACCGGGTTTTGCGAGTTGCTTGGACTCTTGCAGATCTACGGCAACACGAACATCCCGATGCCACCGATGTGGGTCTCGCACTGGCGCTACGAACGCGCGGGCGGGCCGGAGGGAGTTTCGCGTGAGCATCAATCAAAAACGGCTGGAAGAGATTGCGGGTTCTGCCGCAGACGCGAATCGCTTGGCACGGGCGATTTGGGCGCGAGTTACCGAACCAGCAGATCCGCTCTTGGGCGCGATCCTCGATGCACTGGGCGCAAGTGAGGCGTTGAGTTGGCTTCATTCAATAACCCAAACCCAACGTCATATTGCCCACCTGCCGATGGAGTTATGCAATATTGATCGTCCGACGCGTGACCGAATTCTCAAGGCGCTCGGCCGCTGGCAACCACGCTTGGCTGCGATTGAAGTTGACCGCGAAATGCGGGCGCTCGAGCTGTTCGATGGTGAAATTTTGACGCCGCAAGATTCCACTTGGCCCCAGGGACTTACTGATTTGGGCTATACCGCTCCGGCCTGCCTATGGGTACGGGGCGCCATCGACTTGGCGGTGGCCTCCCAGCGCTCGGTGGCGATTGTGGGAGCGCGGGCATGCACCTCGTATGGCGAAGAAGTAACGGGACAACTCGTGTCTGACCTGAGCGGACGCGACTTCGCGATCGTGTCCGGCGGTGCGTATGGCATCGATATAGCCGCGCATCGGGTGGCGTTGGCTGTGCACGGTGTCACCATTGCGGTGCTGGCAGGCGGTGCCGACCGCTTATATCCGCGCGGCAACGCGCACGTGCTGCAGGAGGTGGCAGAAACTGGACTCGTTATTAGCGAGCATCCACCGGGTTCGGCACCAACGCGCGCGCGATTCTTGACGCGGAACAGGTTGATTGCGGCCCTCGCCCAAGCCACGGTTGTCGTCGAAGCGGCCTGGCGGTCAGGTGCGCTCAGCACTGCCCGGCATGCGGCCAAATTGGGCAGGCCGTTAGGAGCCGTACCTGGACCAGTAACTTCCATGATGTCGGGCGGCTGCCACGAACTGCTTCGGGAAAATGGCGCGATATGCGTTACCGATGGGGCAGAGATCGCGGAGCTCGCAGGCCAAATTGGCGCTGATCTGCGCCCAGAACGAACTCCCGCACCACCGACTCTGTTCGACACCCTTGACGAAGTAGAAGCAGCAGTCACTGAGGCACTACCGCTGCGGAACGGCGCGACAATCCAAAATGTGGCTCGCACGGCCGGATTGACCATAGAACTGACCATGGCCACGCTGGCGAAATTGGAAATGAGCGAGATCGCCTTCCGAGACGGCAGCATGTGGCGACGAGGCAATGAAAAATAGGAGGGTGGGAGGAGCCTTTTTGCTCCTCCCACCCTCCTAT
>Ga0209487_1001278_pt1 | contig 21496 bp, 16 predicted proteins | sample Poulit2012_FD_187524 | JGI IMG/M metagenome (GOLD analysis project Ga0209487, IMG submission 187524) | Agricultural soil microbial communities from Georgia to study Nitrogen management - Poultry litter 2012 (SPAdes) (version 2) | ecosystem: Environmental > Terrestrial > Soil > Agricultural land...
GGGGATTCACACCGAGATGTTTTCCGATGGAATTCTACCATTAGTAGAAAAGGGTGTTATTACTGGAGAGCATAAAGCAAATCACGTAGGAAAAATCCTCTCTGCTTTTGCTATGGGAACACAGAAATTATATGATTTTATTGACGATAACCCATCGATCGTATTTAAGGAGGCAGGATATACTAACGATACGGCCTTAATTCGTCAAAACCCAAAAGTAGTGGCTATTAACTCGGCTATAGAAATTGATTTGACTGGACAGGTTTGTGCCGATAGTATAGGAACTTATCAATATTCTGGCGTGGGAGGGCAAATGGATTTTATCCGAGGTGCGTCTTTATCCGAAGGTGGAAAACCAATTATCGCTATGCCCGCAACCACCAATAAAGGAGTTTCTAAAATAGTTCCTTTTATAAATCAAGGCGCTAGCGTTACTACCACTCGTGCACACGTTCATTATGTTGCTACCGAATATGGCGTAGTAAATCTATATGGAAAATCTTTAGCCGAACGAACTAAACTCTTAACCTCTATTGCCCATCCCGACCACAGAGAGCAATTAGAAAGAGAAGCTCATGCAAGATTTAAATATTAGAAAAATATTACTTCGGACTGTTGAGGTACTCTAAGTAATTCTAAACCTAAAGAAATAGAAAACCCAGATGGATAAAGAACGCTTTTTCCAAATCTGGGTTTTCTTATTTAAATTTCTTCCTTCTAAAGTATCCTTTTCTATCTTTCTATTCGTTGGTCTTTAGGTACATTGATTACCCCAGCGCCGTCCACAAGCCAATTTTCTTTGTCATGTATTAGTTTTATTGTCAATCGGAAGTCTGGCCAATCTACTCCTCTTACGATTAGGTAGTTTTCTTTTTTGCTTTCTATTTCAAATTTACTTGGAGAGTCCTGAGCGTCCAAAATCGGGTCGAATCCAAGACCATATTCGGGATTTTCTTTTTCTGCTGCGTCTTCCAGTGTTTTTAACTCTGTTTTAAACTTAGTTGACACATCTTTTCGCTGATTTATCCAATTTACTCTATTGGAGTTTTCGTCAAAATTATAGAGAAACTCTAAGTAGTCATTTATGAAAATCAACCCAACTTGATAGTCTATTTCTTTGGTAGGTAAAGTTTCTGTTGATTCAGCTTCTTTTTTAGTATTTGGCGAATTACAGCTGATAATTAATAACCCAAAAACGAATAATAGTTGAATAGTTTTCATGAAATTTAAGTTTGTTTTTGCAACATTTGAAACTTCTCTTAATCTTTATACGGATCGTAAATATCTTCGCCAGCCATCGCTACGCCAATTGGATGCAATCGATGTTTAATCTTTATGGTGTCGCCTTGATGTTCCAATACTTCTTCTAAATTCTTATACACCTCTGGTGCTTCATCGGCGCCTCCTCCACGTAAGTAAATATCTTTTTTGTTTAATTCCGCTTGTACTTTGTCGAAATTCACTACTCCTTTAGATACAAGAGTTCGCACTCGTTTTTTACCTCTACGTTGCCATCTGGTTCTACCAAGAGCTTTGGTTCTAGATAGTACTCTTCCTGCTCCGTGAACGGTGGAATACAAAGCTTTTTTAGAGGTAGGCGTATCAACTCCTTCAACAATTACCGAAGTGTCGCGCATATTGGCACCAATAAAACCCTGCTGTCCTGGAAAAGCTGGTGTACATCCTTTACGGACTACCCAATAGTCTTCACCAAAATGTTTTTCTTTCCAAGCAAAATTATGGTGGTTATGCACTTCCTTTAAGGCTTTTCCGCCAACGATTTCCAAAACTTTATCCACTACAATATCGCGTCCAGCGTAAGCATATTTTCCAGCTAGGTCTAACGCCTGAATGTAATCTTGCCCAATTTCAGAATTTACATCAAACAGAAGTGGCTTCCCATTCATTGGACTTTGTTTTGGCTTATCGTTAAATTTTAGACCTTGTGCTAGTGACATAAATCCTGTAGTGGTTCTGTGACCAAATCCGCGGGAACCAAAGTGTACGCCAATCCATAACCATCCATCATCGTCCTCGAACAGATCCACAAAATGATTTCCACTTCCTACTGTCCCTAACTGCTCGTAGGCCATTTGCGCCATATCACGCAGTGGTTTTAATGAAGTACCCACAATCTCATCCAAAACCGGATGATCTACAGGCTCATTATTGATTCGTCCCACGCCAAAAGAAATTCGTTTAAAAATCTCGTCCATTACTTTTGGTACGTTTATATCCGAAGCGAGAATATCGGTTTTCACAGCTTTGTTTCCGCATGCGATATCAAAACCAACGCCCGATAAGGAAATCTTATCTTTGTAAGCTATGGCACCACCTATTGGGTGATTGTATCCATAATGCGCATCAGCTGTTAGCACCGCAATATCTTCTGGAGATTGAATGCAATTGTATAACTGATCGATAGCTCCTTTATCGATAAGCTCTTCGCCAAAAATAAAAACTTGTGTGTTCATGTAATTCAATTGATTTCAATACTTAATGTAGCTAAAATACTGGAAGATAGCAAATTGATTATTCTAGTTGTTTTGTGCAACTTATTTTTGGTATTTAAGGAGTGATTTACTGTGGAAGTTTACTTGCCGATTTGCTTATAGTTTCAACTGCAAATCAATGAAAACATAAGTATTTTAAGAGGAGTTTTCCTTTATGCTATTCTTAAAATCAAATGATTTTTGTTTTACTTATAAATTACTTGGTAAATGATGAGTTTTTCCTTTATTCATGATTATTAAATGCTGATTAAATATATGATATTAAAGATAAGCCGTGGCGCAATTTTTCTTTTAATTTTAATAAAAAAACTTATTAGTTATCGTATCTTAGTAACTCTTTTCATGTAGTGATTTCTCCTCTCTAAATAAGAGTGCTGAGCTTCCTTTAAAATTTAAAATCAAAACCATTTAAAATAGAATTGGTGTACGGATGAATGCTATAGTTTTCAATTAATATAAAAGGTTGTTCCTTAGCTTCTCAAAATTATAAATATGAAGCGATTCTATAATACATACTACAAGGCTAAGAGCAAAACTTATTTAAAGGAAATTAAGAGAGGCGTTTTTGCAAAACCATATAATTTAGCTAATGTTTTGCTACTTCATATTGGGGTGGGTTTGCTCAAGCTACTTTATATACTAACTGGTATTCAAAATCTGGATTTTGAAGAAGCGCAATACTGGACTTGGTCTAAGCATTTGGATATTTGGTATTATTCCAAACCGCCTATGGTGGCTTATTTAAACTGGTTTAGCACTTGGCTTTTTGGAGTACATGAATGGAGTGTGCGTTTAAATGCCGTGGTTCTTAGTATACTAACCGCGGTTGCAGTCTATTATTTAGCATTAGAGCTATATAAATCAGCGCGCCTAGCTTATTATTCCAGTTTGCTTATTTTATTTTTTCCTGGCTTCGTTTATATTTCCATTTACTTTACAACCGATGCCCCTCTTGTATTGTTTTGGGTATTGAGTCTATTGTTTTTCTGGAAGGCAATAAAAGCAAAGAGTGGAATAAAATATTGGTTGTTAACCGCGCTTTTTGTTGGCTTGGGATTGCTATCTAAATATGCGCTTTTATTCTTTTATCCGATATCTTTTTTATACCTGTTGCTCTATCATAGAGAGAAGTTAAAACAATCGGGATATTACTTTTGTGTGATTCTTTCATTGCTTTTTTTTCTTCCATTTGTAATTTGGAATATGAAGCATCAATGGGTTGGATTAGGACATTTAGCGCAGCTGTCAGGTTTTTTTCAATCCTCACATACTTTTACCTTTAAGAAAGTATTAGCTAGACAATCGGAGTTTTTAGGAGGACAGCTTGCATTTAATTTGCCCATTTTGTTTTTACTATTCTTTAGGCATAAATACAGAGGAGTTAAGGTTATTTCGCAAGACGCCGATCGCTTTCTACTTTTTCAACTAGTTTTTATATTTCTTGTATTTTTTGGTTTTGCTTTTTTTAAACGAGTTAATATCAATTGGTTATTATTCGCTTATGTTCCAGTTTACATCGTAGCGGCTCGGATTTTTATTAGTCAATCTTTCTTTAAAGGTATAGGCCTATGCTTTTCAGTTTTGGCCATTCTTTTTGCCTTATTTTTCTTTCAACCTTCCTTAGCACTTTTAGATTCGCCATTTTCCAAAGTAATGTCGGGTAAGGTAGATCCTAATAAGAAACTCCAGGGATGGTCTGATTTAGCGCTAGTTGCCGAAGCTAATCTAGAATTTATAAACGAGGAATCGCCCTTGATTTTTACTGAATCCTACCGTGTGGCTTCGGAACTTTCGTTTTATATGAAAGGAAATCCCGACGTTTACACACTTCCTATTCCAAATAAAAGAAAACATCAATTTGATATTTGGGGTTTACCGAAAAAAGATATTCTTGATTCTGGTGCAGCCATGTTAATTACCACCAATCCTATGAAAGATTATGGCTGGAAATATTCTGCTGAAAATTTAGTGCATAAGGATAGCTTGACATTGTATTATAAAAATCATCCGATTGGAACCTATTACTTTTATCTTCTAAAGGATTTTTATAAAGTAGAGGGAGTCGATGCAATCCTGCAACGGTATTAAGAAATTTTACGTTAATTATATGTGTTAATTTTGAGTGTAGATTGAATCAAAAACTCAAAATCAATTAACTAATCAAAGTTTAGTTATATATTTACCTATGAATTTTATTAATTAACATAATTTACTAACCAATTATTCTTAAAAATGAAAACCTTAAAGTACTTTGCAATGCTTTTTCTCCTAGTTTGTTTTACTGCTTGCAGCAGTGACGACAACAGTAGCAAAAGCTCTAATAATCATTTCACCTATAAAGGTAAAACCTATGAGTTAAAAGCTGGCATAATCGAAAAAGATGGAACGGACTGGAGCGACGATGGTTCTATGGAATATTACCTCACTTTGGTTACTTCTAATCTAAGCTTTGATGCCGACAATGATATCTGGCCAACAGAAAATTTATTTTCTTTAATCAATTTTAATCTGTATTCTAAAAATAAAAATCACCCAAATACAGGAACTTATAAAATTAATGAGGAGTATAATGTGGACTATACTATTGAGGATGCAATGGTTGTGTTAGATATAAATTGGGTAGAAGGCGAGGACGAATTGGTTGGAACTTTTCTTTTTATCACTTCAGGAAATGTCAAGCTTCATAAAACCGGAAATACCTATAAAATGGATTTTGAGTTTACTACCCATACCAATGAGATAATCAAAGGGCACTATGATGGGAAACTGATTGCTTATGATTATGATGAGGGTCAAGCGCGACCAGAAGTAAGAAGCCTATTCCAAAAGAAGCTTCAGTAATATATTGCTATTTATTTAGTTCAAGAATCTTGTAAAAAACGTCTTTGCTCCTAGTTTTAAGCGGAGACGTTTTACACTTTTTTTCTTACTCCAAAACAGAAGTGTTCATATCCAATGCCAATCCGATGTACTGATTGTTATTAAACTCAAACCGTCGATATTTTCCAACCAAGTTTCTGAGTATGTGCCTTTTCTGAAATGGTATTTATACTATTTATAAAAGTTTTGGAAATCGGGAATTTATTAACGAACTCCAATCGCATCTCTTCGAAGATTAAGTTCAGTACTCCTTTTCCTCTATACTGCTTATCTATACAAACAGGGCAATATTGAAAACTGTTTTTCACGCTTATCGCATTGTTTTTAAAGGAAAGTTTTGGAAATCGAAATACCATGAAATTAAATATTTCCCAATGCTCAAAATATTCCCAAGTTCCTGCAAAGGCAAAGGCATAGGCAATGATTAAACCGTTTTCGTTCTCGGCGACAAATACACCATTTTGTTTAAGAGTTTCTTCTATTTGCTCGATAGTAAATGGGGTGGTTACAAATCCACTTTTCTTTTCCTACTCCGTTAGCTTGCCGTATAAATTCTTTTCTTGAAGAGAGAGAATACCTGGAATATTCTTCTTGCTTCCAATCCTTGTTTTTATCATTCTGGTGTTTTTAGAAGTTACAATGAACTGTTATCGAATAGTGTATTTCCTTCCATACACTATCTACTTCGAATTCTGGTTTAAAGATACTCTCATTACTCTCTTTTCTTCCCATATTTATCCATTTTACAACCACAATGGCTACACGTGTAGCCACCAAATAAAGCTTCTTCCCAACTTTTAAGAATTTTTACATTCGGTTGTTCCAGTCCACATTTTGGACAATGGATCCCTTTTAAATTAATTACGAAGTTCTTTTTTTGCTCATGTTTTTATTCTTAATTGCTATTGTCGTTATAAATGGCAACACAAATTACTAAAGCTAAAGTACAAAAAAAAGCCACGAGTTATCGTGGCCTTTTAAATGCATAAACAGTAAAACTAAAAAACATTTAGTATCCAAAAATTTCTTCTAGGCTTAGTCTTTTTACTTCACCTAAGGATTTTAATTGCTCTTCACTTATATTGTCTTCATCGGTGATGATACAGTAAGCGTAAGGTTTCTTTTGAATTAGGTTAGTATGTAAATTATTCAGATCGGCTAATTCTAAATTAGCTAAACGCTCGTAGGTTGTTTTACGAATGTCATAATCCAATCCTAAACGCTCTGCATTTAAATAGCTAAACAGAATAGACGCGTCGTTTATTCTATCGGTCACTAGTTTTTTCTGCATGGCTTCTTTTGCATTTCCAAAAGCACGATTCGACTCTGGGAATTCATCTAACAATTCATGCATAGCTTCAACGGCCAAATCGAATTTGTCGTTTTGTGCTCCTACATAGGCTGTGAAGGAATTTTGTCTGTCCAATCGGCTAGCGGTCATTAATCCAGCATAAGTAGAATAGGCAAGTGCTTTAGACTCTCGAATGGTTTGGAAAACAATACTTCCCATGCCTCCTCCAAAATACTCATTGAATAATCGAATGGTAGGTACATTGTCTGCATTATATCCTCCCGCATTTCTGTAGAAAGTTACTTCTACTTGTACCATGTCGTAATCGGCAAAGTACACTTCGTTATTTTTAATTTCACGTTGCTTAAACACTTTGTTTTTTGGCATTGCGTTTATTTCTCCGTCGATCTCAATCAAAGAAGAAAGTTGCGTAGCTATTTCTTTATTTGTTTTTGGTCCGTAGTAAAGAATTTTAAACTGATAGCTCATCAGCTCTCTTAAGGATGCTAATAGTTTATCAGCAGTTAGGCTGTCTAGCTCTTCATCGGTCAATTCGTAGTTAAACGGATTGTCTGGGCCATATTGTGCATAGCTCAAAAGGCCTCTTTGAATCATTCCTTTGTTTTTCTTGCTGTTTTCTCTAGAGCGTTTTAGTCTAGCTTTATAAGCTTCTAAAGCTGCTTCGTCTGCTTGTGCATTTTCGATTAAATCATGGAATAAGCGGACAGATTCGTCAAAGTTTTCTTGTAATCCGCCAAGACTGATATACGATTCTTCTCCTTCTGTGCTGACGCTGAAGCTAGTTGCAAGAGCATAAAAAGCTTGCGTAATTTCATCGGCAGTTTTGTCTTTAGTGCCAACAAAACGAATGTAACTAGAGGCTATTGGCAACAACTTATTAGCATGGCTTCCTGTGTTAAAGTGATAGTACAAGCTGAATAAGTCGTTATTTTTATTTTGAACACTCAATAGTGGATAATTTCCTAAAATAGATTGATCGATATCCTTATCATAGTCTATCCAAACCGGATCTACTGGCGTTTCGGGAATGCTGTTTACATAGGCTAGGAAATCAGATTCTGCTTCCCGATTTACCTCAACTGCTGTAATTTGTGGTTTTTCTACTTTTACGGTGTTCGGATCTCTTCCTTGTTCTTTATAGACCACCACGTAGTTGTTTTTTAGATATTTCTTTGCGAAATCCATGATGTCCTGCTTGCTAACACTTGTAATTACATCGCTGAAAGCCAGGGTATTTGCCCAGTCCGTTTCTGACGTAAAATGTTCCATTAGCATCGAAGCAGAACGAGTAAAACTGTCGTAGGTGTTTATGTTTGACTTTTTAATATTGTTGCTGATAGAGGTGATGATCTCTTCTGAGAAGTTTCCATTTTTAATGTTCTCTATTTCCTTTAGCAAAAGATCTTTCACCTCCTCTGTACTTTGTCCTTCGGTAGGTGATCCAGATACTAGCAATACGCTATAATCTCTAAGTACATAAGGGAAGGCCGAAGCACCAAGTAATTTTTGTTGCTTAACTAAGTTTAAGTCGATAAGTCCAGCAGAACCATTTGATAAAATATTGCCTACTAACTCTAACATTTGCGCATCTTTTGATGAAGAGCCTGGAAAACGATACCCTATCATTACTCGCTCCGATTCTGGACCTATAACTTTACGTACTATTGGCGTTTCAATTGGCTTCTCGGGCTTAAAAGTATAAGGTTTTAGATCTGTCTTTTTCATATAAGAAAAAGATTGGTCTATTTTTTTTATCAAAGAATTGCTATCAAAATCACCTACCATAATGATTCCCATATTGTTCGGAACGTAATAGGTGTTGTAGTATTTTCTAATCTCTACTAAAGATGGATTTTTTAAATGCTCAATAGTTCCTATGGTAGTTTGCAATCCATAGTTATGATTTTTGAAAAGTTCTTCGAACATCACCTCAAAAACTTTACGTCCGTCGCTATCTAGCGAACGGTTTTTCTCTTCGTAAACCGCTTCTAATTCGGTGTGGAAAATACGAAATACAGGATTCCTAAAACGTTCTGCTTGAACAGCCAAGTATTTGTCTACAGCACTTGCTGGAATATTTTCGGTATAAACTGTTTGCTCGAAGGAAGTGAATGCGTTAGTTCCGCGTGCTCCCATTGCCGACATAAGTTTGTCGTATTCGTTTGCAATGGCAAACTTTGCTGCTTCGTTGGACACCCGGTCTATTTCACTATAAATTTCTTTTCGTTTTTCTTCGTCGGTTGTTTGGTTATACTCTTCATACAACGCTTCGATTTGGTCCAATAAGGGTTTTTCTTTTTCATAGTCGAGCGTTCCAAATTTGTCCGTTCCTTTAAAAAGCATGTGTTCAAGGTAGTGTGCAAGTCCAGTGTGAGTAGCTGGATCGGTTTTTGCACCAGCTTTTACAGCTATATAAGTTTGAATGTTCGGTTCCTTATGGTTTTCTGCCAAAATAACGGTTAGTCCGTTGTTTAAAGTATAATAACGCGCACCAGTTGGATCGTTTTCGACATACTGATAAGTGTAACCATCTTGCTTTCCTGTTTTCCATGTATACTTTTTCTGTGCTATTGCAGAAATAGTAAGAACGAAACTTAAAGCAAGAGAAATCGTTAGTCTAGAGAATAATTTCATACTAAGTTCTTTGAATTTGATTAATAGTGTTTAAAAATAAGTAAAATTTAAGAGGAAGACTAAGTCAAGATTGCTTTTAAATGCCAAGTTTCTGGGTCTATCAATAATTGAGTTGTCGAGTTTGCATAGATGATTTTATTTCACGTATTAATTCATCTGCGTTTTCCGAACTAACTATATATTTTTTATTGGTGGTTGTAATTCGTATCATTTTCTTTCTGTCTTTGACAAAACTGCTAGAGCCATCCATCGTTTTTCCTATAAAACCAAAGAATCCTTTACTTCCATAGGTCATAGTCAGATTAGAAAAGCACAATCTACTCACCTCAAGTATAGAAGATTTTGGAATATGGATTTGTCCTATGTTTTTCTTTAGAATAATGGCATCTTTTTCAAGAAGTATCTTATTTAATGAGTTAGAATAGAAGTATATAAGTGTGCCTAAAATTAAAGCGATTAAGATTATTGCTCCAATTAAACTAAATTTTCTACCTATTGTAATTAAAGAAAATAGAATCATTACCATAATAAGCAGCGAGCTTGAGGTGGCAATTTTAACAAACACAGAGCTTTTGCTTAAATAGGATTTCATCTTGATGATTGAATTTTTTATAATATTGTATCTTGCTCCTTAACAACACAGAAACTACACAGAGTCTATAATTTATCCCTTAGAAAACAGTGCATCAAAGAATGGTGTTTTTTTGAGGATAAAAGGATCTGCCCATTTAATTTTTTCTTTTATTTCAATAAATCCAAAATATTTAAAAAAGGTTCTGAAAGTGCGTGAAATATAGCAATAATAAGATGTTTTTTCATCTCCCATTAGCAACATCGGGAGTGCTTTGAAATATAACGCTGCATAAAACTCTGCATTTTGCTCTTTATCTCCATATTTTTTTAAAAGATAAAAACTATATCCTGGGTTTACCTTCCCAATATCTTCAGAATCATAACCATCACCATACGCCCAATTGAACTTGTAAATCAATGTATAAATCAATTCATTTAAGATAGCGTTGCCATCTTCGGCGAGTTTTTCACCTTTTTTGGTCAGACTTAATTTATCGTTTCTTTTTTTAGCTAAACTGCTAATTTGAAGTAGGATTCTTGTAAGACTCAAGTTATAAACATCGCCTTCTTTAACAAATTTGCTAATGCCTTCTTCAATCCATTCGTCTTTTATGTATCCTAACGCATAAATTTCCTTGGCTAGTGCTGGTCTTAATGCTCCAGTTTTGGTTAGTTCTATATGCTTTCCACCTTTCATCTTATCGATTAGATAGCGGACTTGCATTAAAATCGGACATTGTTCTAATTCTTTTTCAGATAATTTTCGAATCCCAAGTGGTGTTTTCGAGTTTGGAAATCGATGTTGTAATGTGGCCATTTCTTCGGGCGATAATCCATCAAAATCATCTATAGGCTTACTATTATGAGCTATCATTCGTTTATTTAGCTCTTTTTGAAGCTCCTCCATATTATCAAATCCGTCTAAGTTATTTAAGTCAATCATAGAGAAATATTTTTGGTTCTGCTGATACTGATAATTGAAAGGGAAAGGTAATTATTTTTTTGTTGAAAGCAGTGTTATGTGTTCAATTGATAAGCAATAGGTATCGTTGGTTTTTTGTGTGAATTTATAAAATAGGATTTTAATGATAAAGTCATTGAAATCATCGCTAAATATTTGAACTTTGTTTTGTTAGATAAAACATGAAACATGAATGATTCAAAACGAATTACCTTTGGAATAGTAGGTTATGGAAATTTAGGAAAAGGAGTGGCATTGGCTGCTACACAAAATCCTGACATGGAATTAGTAGGTATTTTTACACGAAGATTGGCTAATTCTTTGCAGGCAGATTTTCCTGTATATCCTTTAGAGGATTTAATAAAGTTTAAAAATAAACTAGATATTGTCATTCTCTGTGGGGGTTCTTTGCAAGATTTACCTGTTCAAGTACTGGAAGTAGCAAAGCACTTTAACACTGTCGATAGTTTTGATACGCATGCTAAGATTCCTGAGTATTTTGAAAAAGTGAATGCAATTAATTTAAAGTATAACACCTTATCTTTAATCTCTACAGGTTGGGATCCAGGTTTATTCTCTATGGCCAGATTGCTGGGAATATCGGTACTTCCAGAAGGAGAAGACTATACGTTTTGGGGAAAAGGCTTAAGTCAAGGACATAGCGATGCGTTACGAAAAGTAGAAGGAGTAAAACATGGTGTTCAATATACAGTGCCTATGGAAAGTGCCTTAGAAAAAGTACGGGCAGGAGAAAAGCCAGTTTTTACTGCTTCTGAAAAGCATGAGAGAATATGCTATGTTGTGCCTAAAAAAGGAGTGGATTTAAAGAAAATAGAACGGACTATCAAAACTATGCCACACTATTTTGAGGAGTATCATACCAAAGTGATTTTTATTGATGAAGCTACCTTCAAAACAGAACATCAAAAAATGCCACACGGCGGAACGGTTATTAGAACGGGTAGAAGTGCTGTAGGAGAAATTCAAAAATTAGAATTCTCTTTAGAACTTGAAAGCAATCCAAATTTTACTTCCAGTGTTTTATTAGCCTTTGCAAGAGCTACAGCAAAACTTGCTAAGGAAGGGCATATCGGAACAAAAACGGTATTCGATATTCCTTTAGGTTATTTATCGCCTCAAAGCCCCGAAGAGTTAAGAAGAAAATTATTGTAATGGATTTATGCAGACAAAAATAAATGTGTCATTTCTAGAAAGTGTGTTTTAAAAGAAAGGATTTAATAGCATTTATCTATTGCCCAGGCTTACTGCTGGAATCTGATAGTTGTTTTTAAATCCTTCTTTACTTTTTCGAAAATCATTAATGCTTTTCATCACATAGCATTTATCATTACAATAATATCCTCTCCATACCTGGTTGTTTTTTGTTCGCCAAAACCTCTTATTTGTAGCAATTCTTCTGGTGATTTTGGTCTCGCCTTAGCAATGCTCATCAGTTCTGAGTTGTGGCAAATCATAAAGGCTGGAATATTTAACTGATCTGCTTTATCTCTACGCCAGGCTTTTAAGTAGTTATACACCTCTTTGTCCGAAGCAGATAACTCATCTTCTGAGGTGACGCTAAACTTTGAGCTTGAACTTGAAGGTTTTGCTTCATAAATGGTTAGAATTGACCAATAATTTGGATCTGCTTCTACAAAGGCCGTCTGCATTCGCTTTAGCTTTTTATTGCTTAAAAACTCACTTAGATTATCCAGGTCGATTTGCTGGTGTTCTTGCGATATTCTTATTTTAAATACTTGTGCTTTCATGAATTCTTAGGTTAAAATAAATTCGAATACTATGATTCTTCTATTTTTAAACTGAAATATTCTTAATTAATAACATCCCTCTAAGTGCGAACTTAGAGGGATGTTTATGATTACTTTCCTCCTAACAGAAGGACTTCATTGCAAACCACCTCAGTGAAATAACGCTTATTTCCGTCTTTGTCTTCCCAAGTGCGTGTGGTTAGTCTCCCGTTCACTCCGATCTCTTTGCCTTTAGTGACATAGTTCTCGATAATCTCTGCGGTCTTGTTCCAGGCAACTACATTGTGCCATTCTGTTTGAGTGACGCGCTCGCCTTCCTTGTTGCGATAACTTTCGTTGGTGGCAAGTCTTAACTTCACTAATTTGCTCCCTGATTCTAAGTTTTGTACTTCTGGATCGTTTCCTACGTGCCCAATCAATTGTACGCTGTTTCTTAAATTGCTCATGGTTTTAATTATTTATTGGTTTAACAATTGAGTCTATCAATCTATCCGATCGACAATACAAAGGAGGGAATAAGAAAGGAAGATAGTCGGTGGTTAATCGTTTGTAGTCGATTATAGTCGACTGTAAATGCGTAAAAATGGATTTAGTGCTGATAGTCAGTCGGTTGTGTTTTGAGTGGAAATGCAGAGTAATAGTTTTTTTTCTTGCTATTATATAACTATTGAATAAAAGTCCGTTTATTTTTCAGAAAAAGTAAAAGGGTAACACTAATTTTTTCTTGTTTAGTCGAGCAATCAAGTAATTATCCACATTAGTTTTTAAGCTCATGTTTATCAATCTTAATTGTTTCCGTTGGCTCCATCAAGTTGATTTTTAAATTTAAGTAGCGCTCTATTACTTGTAATAACTGAAAGAGAACCGATTTAGCTTCAAAGTCTTGGTAAGTTTTAGGTAGTTCTACTTGTTTGAAGTTGTCTTTTAAAACATGAAGTTCTTTTAAAAAAGCCCTAGCTGTGTCGTCTGTGTGAACTGCTTCGCCTAACTTATCTATAAATACAGCAAGTTTGCTATTCACCTTCTCTTTTTCAGGTAATTCATCTATAAGAATTAGCATCTCTCGTAAGAGCTGAAATTGCTGTTGACGCATTCGGAAATATTCTGAATAGGAATGGTTTGTACCGGCTATCTGATTTTCTCTATCTCTTTTTGCTAATTCATTTGCTTCCTCAAAAAGTTTCTCCAACTCATTAATTTCACTTCTTTGCCAATTCATATCTTCTTTTCTTATCAGCTTTGATAGTTGTCGAAAAATTATCAGAAAACGAACTTCTACTGACTTCTTTAAATTCTCCAGTTTTTTATCTAAGCTTGGCATATATAGGTTTACTATAAATCCGGTGCCAATTCCTATGATAATAAGATATAGTTGATTGGAAATAAAATCTAAATTGAAATTCTTAAAGAGGTAGATGTTTAGCGTAATTACAGTGCTAGTGAAAATACCTGTTTCAATTTTAAAAAATATAGTAGTTGGGATAAACACCATCAACAAAACGGAGAGCACAACTGCAGAATAGCCAAATACTTCAAAAAATGCAGCAGAAAAAACAATGGCTAATAAGCAAGTTAAAAATCGATCGGCAGCTGTTCGAAGAGATCTTTTTCTAGAGGGTTGAATACATAACATAGCTAATATTCCTGCAGTGGCAACGTTGCTAACTCCTAAAGATTGGGCTATAGCCATTGATAAAGGAGTAGCAATAGCAGTTTTGAGCGTACGATAGCCGATTTTTTGTCTTACTTTATTAGTGAAGCGGTATAAATGATAGGTTAAATTCAACTTTTAGATTTATTAAATTTGAATGAATTAAGTTACTGAAATTCGCTTGATTTGAAGCTAAAATAACCTAGTAAAATATCTTTGCAATTAGTTAGTGACTAGAAAGTATAGCACATAGTTAAAGAGTAATGGAGTTGTTCGAAAAGTTGTATTTTTCTATGGTATTGATTAGAATATTAGTTAAAATCATAATAACCTGAGTGTTGTTTAATTGCTGATTTCTTATCTTTAAGTATAAAAATATTCTAGCCATGACAAATTCTGATAGATTCAAATTTCCTAAAAGGGTCGTGTTTGGCATCACTATTTTATATTTAGTGTTGATTCTTCTTACCTATTTATTACTTCATAAAGAGCCTATAGAGTTATGTGCAAAGCGCATGATGAGTGCTCAAGTAGTTGCATTGTTATTTCAATGTGTGTTGAATTATGTAAACTATCGATCGAAAGATAAAATAATCATACTTGCTACTTTGTTTGTAAGTGCAGCAATAATGGCGGGAGCGATTGTAGCTTTTATGAATTTGCCGTTTTTATGCGAATACTATTCCTATTAAAAATAAACATCAAGAACTTTCACTAAATAACTCAAGTTTCGTGCTTTATCTAAACATCTTATTTACTGCTGGTTACAAAATTTAGGGGCTGGTTTAAAAATGACGAAACCTCACTGTAAAGCCTTGATAATATGAAAGTTGGGTTAATTCCCGCTATCTTCAATCAATAAATCTAAAACTTTTAAAATGCTGGATTCAAGTCGCAAATGCCACTTTGTTTATCAACTACTCTTCAGAATATTTGTTTAAAATAATCAATGTGTTGCTTTCGTAAACATGGAACATTACTTGATATAAAAAACAATCGGGTAAAGAATCTAAAAAATCATTCACCTGTTCTTCGGTAAGATCGATTCCAGTATTGAACAGCACAAAACCATTTAGCTTTACCACTTTCTTCATAGCATCCCAAAATTCTGGCTTATAAAACTTCTCTGGGACAAGTAAGTCGATAAAAATATCGATTATAACAAGATCAAAAGAATCTTTTGTCTCGACAATATAGTGATAAGCATCTGCTTTTAAAATGTTTAATTTTTCAGACTCAACAATTCCAAACTCTTTTGCAGCGATATCGATTAGCATCGGATCCAATTCTATTGCAGTGACAGGTGCATGACAGTTATATCGATTTTTAAGTGAGCCAATAATACAACCGCCACCCATTCCTAAGAGCAATACAGAATTTACATTCTCGAGAGGAATATTATCCAATCCATAGTTTAAAACATCTTCTAAGGAACCATAAGAGTAGTTTGTGTGTTCTGTATCTAAGATTTTCTTTCCGTTCTCCCACTTAACTTTCAACAACCCATTTATAGATGAGTTGTATTCACGGACAGAAGACGAAGATTTATTCTGTGTTTTTTCTGATTTATTTTTCAATTGCTTCTAATAAAGTAAATAAAAGAGTTGTTTTTTATGATTGCAAATATACGAATTGGAGATACAAAAAAATAGTTCAGGACAAAATGAAGACTATGGATAAAGTTCCTCTTCTATTTGATAAAGAAAAACTTCATCAAATCGTTCAAAATATGGCTCGCCCATTTTCATGTTCTTATTGAAAAGTTCCAAAGCGTTTTGAAGATGATAAGTTGCTTTTTCGTTGTTGCCAAGTTTTTTGTAAAGTTTGCCCAACTGAAAATGTGCTTCTGTAAAAGTATCATAAACAGCTAATTGCTCCTCAAAGAAAGAAATAGCTTTTTCATATGCTCCGAGTTCTGTATAACATCTTCCTAAGTAAAAATAAGCAAGATGATTGTCCAGTGGATCAAAACCCTGTCGTTGGTCTTCTTCTAATATCCATTGAAATAGTTCTATAGCTTCTTGGTATTTTTCCAACCTGTAAAGTGCTTGAGCTTTAAGCAATAAGCAGGGCTCTCCATGACAGCCAAGCATTTTATTTGTAGTTTCTGGAAGTGTATCGAATATTAAATCGACATCGCGAATCGTGCCATGATAATCTCGATAAAAATATAACAAAGACCACGCGCGATATTGAAGCGAAAAAGTGGTGCCTTCGGCTAAATCTCGTTCTACAGCATCGTTAAGAATTCGCATGGCTTCGATATGTTCGCCAGTTTTTTTATAAGAATAGGATAAGCGTTCTCTGTAGTTGATATTATCTGGATTATAAACAAGAGAAGAATCTCTGTAAATTCGATGTGATTCGGAAGACTGGTAATAATTTGAAGATAAATCAAAATAATATTTTGAAAGAGAATCTCGCTCTTTTTGCGTCAGGTCAGCATGTGTGTCTGTTTTCTTCTCTGAGCGAGTACAGCTAAAGAAAAGAGGGAGTAATAATAAAAGAGTATAAATTCTTAAGGACATAAATCAGTGATTTTACCGTTTTCAATTTTGAACATCATAAACGCATGAATACTTGGTTCGGAGGGGTTATCAGAAGTTTCTGGCCAGTTGTCTAATTTTAAAACTTCGTCTATTAAATGGTGCACTAGAGCGGCATTAAATGCTGTGGATTGGAAATTAAAATCCATTTGTTCCAAACCGATTTGCCCCAACTTTCCTTTGCAATTAACCAAAAAATGTATTGTGATATATCCATCCTCTTGCATTCCTATCGGCGCATTTTCATTGACTTTTTTTAAGACAAAATCGTTGCCATCTACATATTTGAAGTCTGGATTAAAATTATAATATTCGATTGGACGTAAAGTATTACAAGTTTTAAAAGATTTAATCGGAGAGAAATTATTTTTTTCCGGACTATAGCTTTCTGTAATTTCTTCAAGCTTATCAAAGTAATAAATGTTGAAGGAGTTTTCTGTTAAATTGGTGATTTGATAGGTTTTTTGAAGATTTCCTTCGAGTTGTAAATAGGAGAAGAAGAACTTTCCATTGCGTTCTAGAAGTTGGTATTCTTCCGAAAATTCTTCGGTCAGTAAATGTTGCTCGTTGTAAAAGTACGAGTATCTTGTAGTAAGAATTTCTTCAGAAAAATGAAGGGTTCGGATAATTTTTAAATCTCGATTGGGAGTTTGAACTTTCTTTATTTCTGCAGAATAAGATTGTTTGGTCAAAGTTTTTAAAACTTGTTCTCGTGTCCAAAGCGGCGTCTGCTTAGCCTTGAAATAATGAAATTCATATTGGGCAGAGTATTCAGGGATTAGAGTGGTTACTTTTAGTAAATTATTGTTTTTTACTATCTTATATTCTAATTCGTCTGTTTCTAAACTATCTTTCGATAGGATATACATCGATTCCAGATTGACTGCTGGTCTTTCTTCTATCCATGAATTAATCCAAACGGAATCTTGTTTTATTTCCAAAAAAGAAGGATTGGGAGAAGCATAATCATACCCGAAGTTATTCATCACATAATGACCAAAATCACTTATGTATAGGGTGTCATCGAATAAATCAGTAGGTTTTTCTGTACAACTAATAATCAGAATAAAAACCAATAAAAACACCTTCTTTATTATATTTTTTCTTCTCATCTGCATTATTTTTGTAAAGATATCAGAATTATTTTCATAGGAATGATAATTATTATATTTGAGTCTCTACTATTTCCGATATTTATAACATAAAATCATAAGTATTATTTTTTGCATATATTATTCTATTTCGACTTTTCTGACCAGTAGTAAAATATATTGTTGCCTTTTATTATACTGTGATGGAACTTCATAAAAATCGACCAGAGTTTAAATGCGATGGCGCCTGTTATTTTAACAAGTAATTAGCAAAAGAATTACAACAGGAAAGCAAGAGTTCATTAATAAAAAGTGCTGTAAAACAAGCTGTTCAACTTGTTATTAATCATAAAATATTCTCTTGAGTTCAATTTCCAATTGCTAGAGAATACTGCTTCTGTAAAAACGTTTTTACAGAAAAAACTTCACACTTTTTCTAGTGTTTTTGATTTCCTAGATGCTACTCAATAAGGTTAGAAATTACATTATAACGAATTTATTTCACTGCTTTATTTTTATGGAATGAGTAGGTAGAAATCATACTTTCACTTCTTTCCATTTGATGAGATGTAGGGTGATACCTTTATTTTATTCTAATTTTTATCGAAAATACATATCACGTAGAAGCAGTAAAAACCTTAAGTGAATTGTCCAAAAATAATACAAGAGCTAAAAAACTTTGGCAAGAATATAAAGGTAATATCGAATATTAATCGGAGTGTTCTAAACTTAAAAAATAAGTGCTTGCTTCAGTTTTGAGGCAGCTACTTAAAACAATTAAAACAAAGGATTATTTTAAATAACACATAACCAACCTTGTCTCAAGCCAATATGCTATAATCTTAAAGCCATGAAGCATTAGAAATCCTTAGTTTTCAATTACAATCTATGATATTTCAGTCCCCAGCTTTCCATATCAGCATTGGCAAAGTCTAACTTATATTTTTCTGGAATGCCAGACTCTTCTAACATAGAACCCACTTCAATTGATGGGAAAAGCTCTTCGTAGGTTATCATCTCGTTTAACGATATGCGTCTGTAGATATGCGAACGTGTTAGGTTTTTGGTTTCATCTAATCCACAAGCACCTAATAACTCAACATAGTTTTTAATAGTTTGCTCATGATAATTTGCAACGCGTATTTTCTTATCTTTTACTACAAGTCCAACAGTTAATTTAGGGTCTTGTGTAGTAATTCCAGTTGGACATCTGTTTGTATTACATAATAAAGCTTGAATACATCCTAAAGCCAATTTCATTGCCCGTGCCTGATAACAAGCATCGGCCCCGAGTGCCATGGCTCTAGCAACGTGAAAAGCTGAGGTGATTTTTCCAGCAGCGATAAGTTTAATATGTTGACGAATATCTAATCCATTCAAAATATTATGGACAAAGTCTAAACCATCGATCAGAGGTGCACCTACGTAATTGCTGAACTCTGGAGGCGCAGCTCCTGTACCTCCTTCGCCACCATCTACTGCAATAAAGTCTGGGTAAATATCTAAATGCATCATCGCTTTACAAACAGCTATAAACTCGCTCTTATGACCAATACATAGTTTGAAACCAACAGGTTTTCCACCAGACAAATCTCGGAGTTTCTTGATGAATTGTACCATTTCTAAGGGCGTATCAAATGCCGAGTGATAGGGAGGGGAAGCTACTAAAGTATGAGGTTCAATATGTCGAATTCTTGCAATTTCTTCTGAGTTTTTTGAAGCAGGCAATATTTCTCCATGTCCAGGTTTTGCACCTTGTGATATTTTTAATTCAATCATCTTCACGTTTGGATGTTTTGCCTTTTCAGCAAATAATTCAGGATTAAAGTTTCCTTTTTCATCTCGGCAACCAAAATAACCTGTTCCGATTTGCCAGATTAAGTCGCCTCCATGTATTAAATGATAATCGCTTAATCCACCTTCGCCAGTATTGTGCGCAAAATTTCCAATTTTAGCTCCAGCATTTAATGCCTCCACCGCATTGGCACTAATAGAGCCAAAACTCATGGCAGAAACATTTAAAATACTAGCAGAGTAGGGATGTTTACAATCTTTGTTTCCAATTATAACACGTGGGTCGTGGTTTAACGTATCGAAAGCTTTCGGCGCAATAGAGTGGCTCATCCATTCATAGCCCTCGGCATACACATCGAACTGCGTTCCAAAAGGGATGGTGTCGCGCACCTTCTTTGCACGTTGATATACCGTAGATCGATCGACTCGATGGAACGGACGTCCATCGATATCAGACTCAATAAAATATTGGTACATTTTAGGTCTAAGCTCTTCCAAAACATAACGCAAACGACCAAGTAAAGGATATATTCGTCGGATGGTATGACGCGTTTGTACCATGTCTATGTAGCCCATTATAGTGAATATCAATACAATTCCTGTGGCTACAAACCAGTTTTTATCGAGGTATAAAGCAAGAGCAAGGGTAATAATTAATAGAACACTGCTTATGATTACAAATTGTTTTCGCATGGTATTACACTTTTAAGTTAAAAACGTTTCGCACGCATTTTTTACAAAGCCACTTATTAAAATAGGGATTGTAAGGAACTTTTGTATTCTGTAAAGTCTTGCGTTATAAAAACATAAACACTAGTTTCGATAATGGCTTTGTTTACAGGTTGTTACAGTGTTTTAATAATAAAGGTCAAGACTTGTGTTATACAGGCAAAAGTTGGAAGCTTACATAACTAAATATAATAAGTTTATTTATCATAATTTATATTTTATGAAACTTTAAGCCCCAGCTTTCCATATCTGCATTTGCAAAATCTAATTTATATTTTTCTGGAATACCTGATTCCTCTAACATAGAGCCTAATTCAATTGATGGGAATAGCTCTTCGTAGGTTATCATCTCGTTTAACGAAATACGTCTGTAAATATGCGATCGTGTAAGGTTCTTAGTTTCATCTAAACCACAGGCACCCAATAACTCTGCATAGTTCTTTAGAGTTTGTTCGTGGTAATTCGCAACGCGTATTTTCTTATCCTCCACTACAAGCCCTATAGTTAATTTAGGGTCTTGAGTTGTGATTCCTGTAGGGCATCGGTTGGTGTTGCACAATAGAGCTTGAACACAGCCTAAAGCTAACATCATAGCACGTGCTTGATAACAAGCATCTGCTCCTATAGCCATAGCTCTAGCCACATGGAAAGCTGAGGTTATTTTTCCGGATGCAATAAGTTTGATATGCTTACGGATATCTAAACCATTCAAAATGTTATGAACAAAATCTAACCCATCTATTAAAGGTGCACCAACGTAATTACTGAACTCTGGCGGCGCTGCTCCTGTTCCACCTTCTCCACCATCTACGGATATATAATCTGGGTAGATATCAAGATGTATCATGGCCTTACAAATAGCAATAAACTCACTTTTATGGCCTATACATAGTTTAAAGCCAACGGGCTTTCCACTAGATAAATCGCGTAGTTCTTTTATAAACTTCACCATTTCTAATGGCGTATCAAAAGCCGAGTGGTAGGGTGGTGAAGCTACTAGCGTATGTGGTTCAATATGTCGGATTCTTGCAATTTCTTCTGAG
>Ga0209487_1001279_pt1 | contig 21493 bp, 32 predicted proteins | sample Poulit2012_FD_187524 | JGI IMG/M metagenome (GOLD analysis project Ga0209487, IMG submission 187524) | Agricultural soil microbial communities from Georgia to study Nitrogen management - Poultry litter 2012 (SPAdes) (version 2) | ecosystem: Environmental > Terrestrial > Soil > Agricultural land...
TGTACGTGCTGAGCAAGGAAGAGGGAGGCCGCCACACGCCCTTCTTTGATGGCTACCGCCCGCAGTTTTACTTCCGCACCACGGACGTGACCGGCTCCTGCAAGCTGCCCGAGGGCACGGAGATGGTCATGCCCGGCGACAACGTTCACCTGGCGGTGACGTTGATTGCCCCGATTGCCATGGAAGAGGGCCTGCGCTTTGCCATCCGCGAAGGGGGCCGCACCGTCGGCGCAGGCGTCGTCTCCAAGATCGTGGCCTGAGTCGGCATCTTCCCGGGCGGGGTCTCGATCCCGCCCGGGGAATGCCGTCGAGACCGAAGGTCTGCGGTCAGGGTCAATTCGAAGCGGGCTTTTGTTGACAGCGGTGTTCTGCACCCTTAGAATGCCCGCTCTGTTTTTCCGGCGGCTGGGGCCGATCCGGTCACCAAAGGCCTTTTATAAAAGTCAGATGGGAGTGTTGGTCAAGTGCAAAGCCAGCGAATCCGAATTCGTTTGAAAGCCTTCGACCACCGCCTGATCGATGCTTCAGCGCAAGAGATTGTCGACACGGCCCGGCGCACCGGCGCACAGGTTCGCGGACCCATTCCGCTGCCCACGCGCACCGAGCGCTACACCGTGCTGATTTCTCCACACGTTAACAAGGATGCGCGCGATCAGTATGAGCTGAGAACGCACAAGCGCATGCTGGACATCGTGGAGCCGACGGAGAAGACCGTCGATGCACTGATGAAGCTGGATCTTGCGGCAGGAGTCGAGGTTCAGATCAGCCTCGGTTGATCCGCCACACACATTGCTGTTCAGGACCCGCTCAGGGGCCCACCCTGGGCTGTGTAACACTCGTCAAGAGTGGCCATAGAGGGTGTCAGCCCCGTACACTTTGAGGTTGGAAGATGACAATTGGCTTGGTCGGTCGCAAGGCCGGCATGACCCGCGTATTCACCGACGACGGTGTCTCCATTCCCGTTACCGTCATAGCGGTTGATCCCAATCGTGTGACCTCCGTCAAGACCGTCGAGAGCGACGGCTACGATGCCGTGCAGGTCACTGCCGGAGAGCGCAAGGCTTCCCGCATCAATCGTCCCGAGGCCGGGCACTTCGCTGCTGCCGAGGTGGCGGCGGGCCGTGGTCTCTGGGAGTTTCGCCTGGAGGGCGAGTCCGCAGCTCCGGAAGTGGGCGCCGAGCTCTCCGTCGGCCAGTTCGAGGCCGGCCAGAAGGTCGATGTCACCGGCACTTCCCGAGGCAAGGGCTTCCAGGGCGGCGTCAAGCGCTGGAACTTCAGCATGCAGGACGCCACCCACGGCAACTCCAGGGCCCACCGGGTGCTGGGCTCTACGGGGCAGAACCAGACGCCAGGCAAGGTGTTCAAGGGCAAGAAGATGCCCGGACAGATGGGCGCGCGTCGCGTCACCGAGCAGTCGCTCGAAGTGGTGCGCGTCGATGCCGAGCGCAATCTTTTGCTGGTCAAGGGTGCCGTTCCCGGCGCTCCCGGAGGCGACGTCATCGTGCGCCCCGCGGTGAAGCTCAGGAATTCTTGAGGGGTCATCCATGGAATTGAGTATTGCCAAGCCCGGCGGCGATGGGTCGGCGGGAACGGTTCAGGTTTCTCCCAGCAATTTTGCCCGGGAGTTCAATGAGGACCTGGTGCACCAGGTGGTGACGGCCTACCTCGCCGGCGCCCGCCAGGGCAGCAGGGCCCAGAAGAGTCGTGCCGAAGTGCGTGGCGGGGGCCGCAAGCCTTGGCGCCAGAAGGGCACTGGACGGGCCCGCGCGGGCTCCATTCGCTCCCCCATCTGGCGCGGGGGCGGCGTGACCTTTGCGGCGCGTCCCCAGGACCATTCGCGCAAGGTCAACCGCAAGATGTACCGCGCTGCCCTGCGCTCCATCCTGTCGGAGCTGGCGCGCCAGGAGCGCCTGGTGGTGGTCGAGGAGCTGGCCGTGGCGGAGCCCCGGACGAAGCTGCTGGTAGAGCAGCTGAATGGCTACGATCTCCACGATGCGCTGATCATCTCGCAGGAGCCGGACGACAAGCTCTACCTGGCCGCCCGCAACCTTCCCCGGGTCGAGGTCCGGGATGTCAGGGCGGTCGATCCGGTGAGCCTGGTGGCCTACGAGAAGGTGGTGATCACCGTGCCGGCGCTGAAGAAGTTTGAGGAGATGCTGGGATGAATCCAGAACGCGTCTACAAGATCGTGCTCGGCCCGCACATGTCGGAAAAGGCCGCCAATGTGGCCGAAGACCACAACCAGATCGCACTGAAGGTGGCCAGGGATGCCAGTCGCCGTGAAATCAAGAAGGCGGTGGAGCAGCTGTTCGACGTCGAGGTGGAGAGTGTGCGCACCCTGGTGGTCAAGGGCAAGGTCAAGCACAACCGCTTCGGCGAGACCCGCCGGCCCACCTGGAAGAAGGCCTATGTCCGCCTGAAGCAGGGCCAGGACATCGACTTCGCCGTCGCTGACTACTGAGGGGGAGCAGGAACATGGCAATTGTAAAGAGCAAACCCACTTCCCCGGGTCGTCGTTTCTCGGTGCGGGTGGTGGACAAGGAGCTGCACAAGGGCGGGCCCTACAAGCCCCTGGTGCGGAAGAAGAGCCGGACCGGTGGCCGCAACCACCACGGCCGCATCACCACCCGCTACATGGGCGGTGGCCACAAGCAGAGCTATCGCATCGTCGATTTTCGGCGGAACAAGGATGTCGTGCCCGGGAAGATCGAGCGCCTGGAGTATGACCCCAACCGCAGCGCGAACATTGCCCTGGTGCTGTACGCCGACGGCGAGCGCCGCTACATCATCGCCCCGAAGGGGGTGAGGGTCGGTGATCAGATCCAGTCCGGCGAGACGGCACCGATCAAGGCCGGCAATGCGCTGCCGCTGGCGAACATCCCCCTGGGTACGACGGTGCACTGCGTCGAGCTCCGGCCGGGCAAGGGCGGCCAGATCGCCCGCAGCGCAGGCTCCTCGGCCCAGCTCGTCGCCCGGGAGGGACAGTACGCAACCCTGAGGCTGCGTTCGGGGGAAACCCGCCGGGTGCTGGCCAGCTGCCGCGCCACCATTGGCGAGGTGTCCAACAGCGAGCACAGCCTGCAGAAGCTGGGCAAGGCCGGTGCTGCCCGCTGGCGGGGCGTTCGCCCGAGCGTGCGCGGTGTGGCCAAGAACCCGGTGGATCACCCCCACGGTGGTGGTGAGGGGCGCAGCACCAGCGGACGGCATCCCGTAACTCCCTGGGGCGTGCCGACCAAGGGCTACAAGACCCGCAAAAACAAGCGGACGAACAACATGATCGTCCGCCGTCGGGGCAAGTAACAGCGGCAGACGCAGACAGAACAGAGAGAGGATGGGATAGTGCCACGTTCACTGAAAAAAGGTCCGTTTATCGACCTTCACCTCATGAAGAAGGTAGAGGCCGCCATTGCCTCGGGTGACAAGCGACCCATTAAAACCTGGTCGCGTCGGTCGATGATTTCGCCGGACATGGTGGGCCTGACCATCGCCGTGCACAACGGGCGCCAGCACGTCCCGGTGTTCATCACCGAGGACATGGTCGGCCACAAGCTGGGCGAGTTTGCCGCAACCCGGACCTATCGCGGGCATGTGGCAGACCGCAAGGCGCGCCGCTAAGGCCTGTTAAGGAGATTTGGACATGACAGCGACAGCTCGCTTGAGAGGAGCGCGCATCTCCGCCCAGAAAGCCCGGCTGGTGGCAGACCAGGTGCGCGGCAAGTCGGTGGAGGACGCGCTGAACATACTGACGTTCAGCCCCAAGAAGGCGGCCGTACTGATTCGCAAGGTATTGGATTCGGCCATTGCCAACGCCGAGCACAACGAGGGCGCCGACGTGGACAGCCTGCGGGTGGCCACCATCTTCGTGGACGAGGGCATGACCCTCAAGCGCATCCGCCCCAGGGCCAAGGGCCGCGCGGACCGCATCATGAAGCGCACCTGCCACATCACGGTGCATGTCGCCGGCGACGAAGGATAATAGGAGACGACCACATGGGTCAGAAAGTACATCCGACAGGGATCCGGCTGGGCATCGTCAAGGACCACAACTCGGTCTGGTATGCCGAGGGCAAGGATTATGCGCGCCAGCTGGTCAGCGACCTGGAGATCCGGGCCTACATCGAGAAGCGTCTGGCCCATGCTTCGGTGAGCCGCATCGTCATCGAGCGCCCGGCTCAGACCGCGCGGATCACCATCTACACCGCTCGCCCAGGCATCGTCATCGGCAAGAGGGGCGAGGACGTGGACCGGCTGCGCCGGGAGCTGGCCAACCTGATGGGCGTGCCGGTGCACGTCAACATCGAAGAGGTTCGCAAGCCAGACCTGGATGCCAAGCTGACCGCCATGAACGTGGCCCAGCAGCTGGAGCGCAGGGTGATGTTCCGCCGGGCGATGAAGCGGGCGGTACAGAACGCGATGCGTCAGGGCGCCGAGGGAGTCAGGGTGCAAGTCAGCGGGCGCCTGGGCGGCGCCGAGATTGCGCGCACCGAGTGGTACCGCGAGGGGCGGGTTCCCCTGCACACTCTGCGTGCCGACATCGACTACGCCACCCATGAGGCCAAGACTGCATACGGCACCATCGGCGTGAAGATCTGGATTTTCAAGGGCGAGATTCTCGGCTCCAGGGAAGTGTCGGCAACGGCTGACGCGGGTACCCGGGCCAGGTCTGGCGCCAGCAATTAAGGGTTAGACTGATGCTCCAGCCTAAACGTACAAAGTTCCGCAAGCAGCACAAGGGCCGCAACCGTGGTTTGTCCCTGCGCGGCAATCGGGTCAGCTTTGGCGAGTTTGGCCTGAAGGCCACGGGTCGCGGCAGACTGACGGCGCGCCAGATCGAGGCGGCCCGTCGGGCCATGACCCGCCACATCCGCCGTGGCGGAAAGATCTGGGTCCGGGTCTTCCCCGACAAGCCCATCAGCAAGAAGCCCCTCGAGGTCCGGATGGGCAAGGGCAAGGGTGCCGTGGAGTACTGGGTCGCCCAGGTGCAGCCGGGCCGCATGCTCTACGAGGTCGAGGGCGTATCCGAAGAGCTGGCACGGGAGGCCTTCGCCCTGGCGGCTGCCAAACTGCCGGTTGAGACAACCTTTGTCGTACGGTCGGTGCTGTGATGAAAGCGAACGAGTTGCGCGAAAAGACGGTGGACGAGTTGAAGCAGGAGTTGCAGCAGCAGCTTCAGAATCAGTTCAAGCTGCGCATGCAGCAGGCAACGGGTCAACTCACGCAAACCCACCTGTTGAAGCAGGCCCGGAAGGATGTGGCCAGGTTGAAAACGGTGCTGCGGGAAAGGGCAGGAAACTGATATGTCAGAAGAGAACAAGCGCCGGCGCACCGAGACCGGCAGGGTCGTGAGTGACAAGATGGACAAGTCCATCACCGTGCTGATCGAGCGCCGTGTACGCCATCCCCTGTATGGCAAGTACATCACCCGCTCTTCCAGGATTCATGCCCACGACGAAGACAACGAGTGCCGCATCGGGGATGTCGTAACCATTGCCGAGTCGCGTCCGATTTCCAAGACCAAGTCCTGGAAGCTGCTCCGGATCGAGGAGCGCCCCGCCACGGCCTGAGTGCCGTGTCCGGTGGTGGAGACCAGGCGAGACAGGGTTTGGAGTAGAACATGATTCAAGCGGAAAGCTATTTGGACGTCGCCGACAACAGCGGCGCGCGGCAGGTGATGTGCATCAAGGTGCTGGGTGGCTCTCACCGCAGGTATGCCCGGGTGGGCGACCTGATCAAGGTGACGGTCAAGGAAGCCATTCCGCGGGGCCGGGTGAAAAAGGGCCAGGTCATGACCGCAGTGGTGGTGCGCACCAAGAAGGGGGTTCGCCGCGCCGATGGCTCGGTCATTCGCTTCGGCGACAACGCAGCGGTGCTGCTGAACAACCAGCTGGCGCCCATTGGCACGCGTATTTTTGGCCCGGTAACCCGGGAGCTTCGGGGCGAGCGCTTCATGCGCATCATTTCACTTGCCCCGGAAGTGCTCTGAGGCACGAGGCGAGAGAGAGGGCTGGCAATGCAAAAGATCAGGAGTGGCGATGAGGTGGTCGTCCTCGTCGGCAAGGACCGGGGCAAGCGCGGCAAGGTGAGCAGGATCCTGCCCGATGGCCGGGTTCTGGTCGCAGGCGTCAACATCGTCAAGAAGCACCAGCGGCCCAACCCGCAGCTGGGTGTTCAGGGCGGCATCATCGAGCGCGAGGCGCCGATCCAGGGGTCGAACGTGGCGCTGTACAATCCCGCTACCAGCAAGGGCGACCGTGTGGGGTTCAGGTTTCTGGATGACGGGCGCAAGGTAAGGGTGTTCAAATCCACCGGTGAAGTCATCGACGCGTGAGCGGCTAGGATCGGACAATGGCGAGACTGAAAGAGCTGTACGACAACGAACTGAGATCCAAGCTGCAGGAACAGCTTGGCCTCGAAAACATCATGGCGGTGCCCCGCATTACCAAGATCACGCTCAACATGGGCGTGGGCGAGGCAGTGGGCGACAAGAAGATCATGGACAACGCATTGCGTGACCTGGAGCAGATCAGCGGCCAGAAGCCGGTGGTCACCGTGGCGCGCAAGTCCATCGCCGGATTCAAGATTCGGGACGGCTGGCCGGTGGGCTGCAAGGTCACCCTGCGCGGTCGCAGAATGTACGAGTTCCTGGATCGGCTGATCAGCATCGCCATTCCGAGAACCCGCGACTTCCGTGGTATCAGCCCCCGCTCCTTCGATGGGCGCGGCAACTTTTCCATGGGCGTCAGCGAACAGATCATCTTTCCCGAAATCGAGTATGACAAGGTGGACAAGCTGCGTGGTCTCGACGTGACCATCACCACCACCGCGGTCAATGACGACCACGGTCGTGCGTTGCTGCGAGCATTCAGCTTTCCATTCAGGAGCTAAGGGTTGCATTCATGGCAAAGCGGTCAATGATTGAGCGTGAAAAAAGACGCGCTCGCACAGTGAAAAAATATGCGGCAAAGAGGGCGGAGCTGAAGGCGATACTGGCCGACACCTCTGCCAGCGACGAAGAAAAGTGGGAGGCCCAGGTGGCGCTGCAAAAGCTGCCGCGGGATTCCAGCCCGGTGCGTCTGCGCCGCCGCTGTGAAATCACCGGCCGCCCCAATGGCGTGTACCGCAAGTTCGGTCTGTGCCGCAACAAGCTGCGCAAGGCCGCCATGCGCGGCGATGTGCCGGGCCTGGTAAAGTCGAGCTGGTAACGGTGTCAGCCAACAAGTTCAGGAGCAAGATATGAGCATGCAAGATCCGTTGGCCGACATGCTGACCCGTATTCGCAATGGGCAGCAGGCCGGCAAGGCCATCGTACCCGTCCCGGCTTCCAGGCTGAAAATCGGCGTGGCAGAAGTACTGAAGCAGGAAGGCTACATCGATGGGTATGACGTGGAGGGCGAGTCGCGCCCGGTACTCCACATTCACCTGAAGTACTTCGACGGCCGCCCGGTCATCGAGGAGCTGAGTCGCTACAGCCGCCCCGGGCTGCGCCGGTACAGCGGAAAGGGCTCGCTGCCATCCGTTCGGGCCGGGCTGGGAGTGGCCATCATCTCCACCAGCAAGGGGGTGATGACGGATCGCGCAGCTCGCGAGGCCGGAGTCGGCGGCGAAGTGCTTTGCACTGTATTCTGAACAAAGAAAGCGGACGGGTTGAGCCATGTCGAGAGTTGGAAAAAAGCCGGTTACCGTGCCGAGCGGCGTCGAAGTACAGCTCGATGCCGGGCACCTGACCGTGAAGGGCAGGAACGGCAGCCTGAGCCTGGAGATCAACGAGACGGTTGCCATCGAGCAGGCGGAAGGCGAGCTGCGCTTTGCCCCCGCCAATGGAAGTCAGGACGGCTGGGCCATGGCTGGGACCACCCGCTCCCTGGTCAACAACATGGTGGTGGGTGTCACGGAGGGCTTTGAGCGCCGCCTGCAGCTGATTGGGGTCGGCTATCGCGCCAAGGCCAGCGGACAGACGCTGAATCTGGCCCTGGGCTTCTCCCACCCCGTGGACTACACCGTGGCCGAGGGCATCAGCGTGGAGACGCCGTCGCAGACGGAAGTCGTCCTGCGCGGTGCCGACAAGCAGCTGCTGGGTCACGTGGCGGCTGAAATTCGTGCCTTCCGCCCGCCCGAGCCCTACAAGGGCAAGGGGATTCGGTACGCTGACGAGCAGGTTCGTCGCAAAGAGGCCAAGAAGTAGGATCTGGAAATGACAGCGATGAAGAAGCAACAGAGACTGCGGCGGGCACGTCGTGCGCGCTTCAAGATGCGGGAGCGGGGCATGGTCCGGCTGTGTGTCAACCGGACCCCACGTCACATCTACGCCCAGATCATTTCCCCGGACGGGGCCAGCGTCCTTGCCAGTGCCTCGACCCTGGACAAGGAGCTGCGCGGTCAGGAGGGCGGCAAGAAGGAGGCTGCAGCCAGTGTCGGCAAGCTGGTCGCCGAGCGGGCCCAGGCCGCTGGCGTAACCCGGGTGGCCTTTGATCGCTCGGGGTTGAAGTATCATGGTCGGGTGAAAGCGTTGGCCGATGCTGCCCGTGACGGTGGACTTGAGTTCTAGGATTTGATCAATGGCATATAGCGAGCAGAGAGACAGGGGCGGCAACGAAGGCCTTCAGGAGCGACTGGTCCAGGTCAATCGCGTGGCCAAGGTGGTGAAGGGCGGGCGCATTTTTGGCTTTACCGCCCTCACCGTCGTCGGCGACGGACAGGGTCGGGTCGGCTTCGGCCGGGGCAAGGCACGTGAGGTGCCGGTCGCCATCCAGAAGGCCATGGAAGCCGCCCGGCGGAACATGGTCCAGGTCGAACTGAAGGGCGACACCATTCACTACCCGATCAAGGCTCGCCACGGCGCCTCCAAGGTGTACATGCAGCCGGCCTCGGAAGGTACGGGAATCATCGCCGGGGGCGCCATGCGCGCAGTGCTGGAGCTGGCGGGCGTGCACAACGTTCTGGCCAAGTGCTATGGCTCCACCAACCCCGTGAACGTCGTCCAGGCGACCATCAGCGCCCTGAAGGCGATCGCCTCGCCGGACCAGGTGGCTGCAAAGCGCGGCAAGAGCGTCGCGGAAATTCTCAATTGATTGCGTGGTAACCGACCATGGCGAAGAAAATCAAGGTGACCCAGGTCCGCTCCACCATTGGCCGGTTGAAGGCGCACAGAGACTCTGTGCGTGGCCTGGGGCTGCGGCGCATCGGCCACACGGTGGAGGTGGAGGACACGCCTTCCATTCGGGGCATGATCAACAAGGTGAACTATCTGGTAAGGGTTGAGGGCTAGTGCCATGACGACTGAACTCCGTCTCAATACCCTGGCTCCCGGCCCGGGTCACAAGCATGCGCCCCGGCGCGTTGGGCGAGGCATCGGCAGCGGGCTGGGCAAGACTTCCGGCCGGGGCCACAAGGGCCTGAAGGCCCGCAGTGGTGGCAGCGTTCGCCCGGGCTTTGAAGGCGGGCAGATGCCGCTGCAGAAGAGGGTGCCGAAGTTCGGCTTCACCTCGCGCATCGGCCTGGTCACCGCCGAGGTTCGCACCAGCGAGCTCAATGCCGTCGAGGGGGATGTGGTGGATCTGGCAGCCCTGAAGCAGGCCGGGCTGATCAAGCGCAACATGCAGCGCGCCCGGGTGTTTCTCTCCGGCGAAGTCACCCGCGGGCTGACCCTTCGCGGGCTGGCAGTCTCCCGTGGAGCGCGGCAGGCCATCGAGCAGGCCGGCGGCAAGGTCGAAGACTAGATGGCCAGGCCCAGTCCACTGTCATCGGCTTCGGGTGCCGGCATGGGCGAGCTCTTCGCTCGCCTGCGCTACCTGCTGCTGGCCATCCTCGTCTACCGGATCGGCACCCACATCCCGGTGCCCGGCATCGACCCGGACCGGCTGGCGGCCATGTTCAGCCAGAACGAGGGCACCATCCTCGGGCTGTTCAACATGTTCTCGGGGGGGGCCCTGGAGCGGATGAGCATCCTGGCCCTAGGCATCATGCCGTACATCTCGGCAGCCATCATCATGCAGCTGCTGTCGGCGGTGAGTCCCACGCTGGAGGCCCTGAAGAAAGAGGGGGAGGCCGGTCGTCGCAAGATCACCCAGTACACGCGCTACTTTACCGTGGCCCTGGCTCTGATCCAGGGCACCGGCATGGCCGTGGGCCTGCACAACCAGGGCATGACCTATGTCAGCGGCGCCACGGGCCTGACCCTGGTCGGCTTCTTTGTGCCGGCGATCGTGTCGCTGGTCACGGGTGCGGTCTTCATGATGTGGCTGGGTGAGCAGATCACCGAGCGGGGCATCGGCAACGGCATTTCCCTGCTGATCTTTGCCGGCATCGTGGCGGGGCTGCCCTCGGCCATAGGACAGTCCCTGGAGCAGGCCCGGCAGGGCGAGCTGAATGTGCTGATTCTGCTGGCGATCCTGACCCTGGCGGTGGGCGTGGTCTTTCTGGTGGTGTTCATCGAGCGCGGGCAGCGTCGAATCACCGTCAACTACGCCAAACAGCAGCGGGGCAACCGCATGTATCAGGGGCAGTCCAGCCACCTGCCGCTGAAGGTGAACATGTCCGGGGTCATTCCCGCCATCTTCGCCAGCTCCATCCTGCTGTTCCCGGCCTCGATCGCCCAGTGGTTCGGCCAGGGCAGCAGCGGCAGCGGCGCGGAGTGGCTGCAGGATCTGGCCATGCTGATCGGGCCCGGCCAGCCGTTGAACATCCTGCTGTTCACCGTGCTGATCGTGTTCTTCTGCTTTTTTTACACGGCACTGATGTTCAACCCCCAGGAGGTGGCGGAAAACCTCAAGCGCTCCGGAGCCTTTCTGCCCGGCATTCGGCCCGGCGCGCAGACGGCAGGCTACATCGACGGGGTGTTGACCCGGCTGACCGTGTTCGGAGCCCTGTACATGGCACTGGTCTGTCTGCTGCCCCAGTTCCTGGTGGTGATGTGGAATGTGCCATTTTATCTGGGCGGGACCTCGCTGCTGATCGTGGTGGTGGTCGTCATGGATTTCATGGCTCAGGTGCAGTCTCATCTGATGTCTCATCAGTATGAGTCGCTGATGAAAAAGGCCAATCTGAAAAACTACGGTCGCTCCGGCCTGCCGCGATAGCGCCAGGGCCGTGCAGTGGACCCTTGGGAGCTAGGAAAATGAAAGTACGCGCTTCGGTAAAGAGAATCTGTCGCAACTGCAAGATCATCCGTCGCAAGGGCGCAGTCCGCGTGATCTGCTCGGAACCCCGCCACAAGCAGCGGCAGGGCTGAAGGACAGGGATTGATTTCTAGTCGGTCTGGGGATAGAATCTGCCGCCTTTCGCCGAGGTTCGATGCGAGTCGGCCAGGTGGCGCACCCCGCGGCGATCACGACCACAATTTGGAGTAAGGTGAATGGCTCGTATTGCTGGTGTCAACATACCAGATGACAAACATGCCGTGGTGTCGCTGACCTATATCTATGGTGTGGGGCGCAGCACGGCTCGCAAACTCTGCGATGCTGCAGGCATTGATCATGCAGCCCGGGTTGGCGATCTGTCGGAAGAACAGCTGGAAGCGCTGCGCGGTGAAATCGGCCGGATCAGCGTGGAGGGGGATCTCCGTCGCCAGGTGTCGATGGACATCAAGCGCCTGCTGGATCTCGGCTGCTATCGCGGCCTGAGACATCGCCGCGGTCTGCCAGTGCGGGGGCAGCGCACCAAGACCAACGCCAGGACCCGCAAGGGCCCGCGCAAGCCCATCCGCAACTGAGGCGTGCCTTCGCACGCCTCGCTTTAGTGTAGCTACATCCTGATTTGTAGCGCTGATATTAGAGTAGGCAGATTCAGTCATGGCCAAGAGCAACAAGCAGACCACGCGCAAGAGAGTGCGCAAGACCGTCGTCGATGGCATCGCCCACGTCCATGCCTCGTTCAACAACACCATCGTCATGATCACCGACCGCCAGGGCAATGCCCTGGCCTGGGCCACGGCGGGTGGTTCCGGCTTCCGGGGCTCGAGAAAGAGCACCCCCTTCGCCGCTCAGGTCGCGGCCGAGCGCGCCGGCAATGCCGCCAAGGAATTCGGCATGAAGAATCTCGATGTGGAAGTCAGAGGTCCCGGTCCGGGTCGTGAGTCGGCAGTTCGCTCCCTGCACAACTGCGGCTTCAAGATCACCCACATCACCGACGTGACCCCCATTCCGCACAACGGTTGCCGGCCACCCAAGAAGCGCCGCGTATAACCTTACTGATTAACGGGAACAACGAGCATGGCAAGATATCTTGGCCCAACCTGCAAACTTTCGCGCCGGGAGGGAACCGACCTCTTCCTGAAGAGCGGTGTCCGCCCCCTGGAGTCCAAGTGCAAGGCTGAAACGGCCCCGGGGATGCACGGCGCGCGCCGCAGCAGGCTGTCGGAGTACGGGGTCCAGCTGCGGGAAAAGCAGAAGGTGCGGCGGATGTATGGCGTCCTCGAGAAGCAGTTCCGCGGCTATTACCGCGAGGCTGCGCGGCGCCGGGGTGCCACCGGTGAAAACCTGCTGCAGCTCCTCGAGGGTAGGCTGGACAACGTGGTCTACCGCATGGGCTTTGGCTCCACCCGGGCCGAGGCGCGCCAGCTGGTCACCCACAAGGGCATCAGCATCAACGGCGAAACGGTCAACGTGCCCTCCTACCAGGTTCAGGCAGGAGATGTCGTCGCCGTGCGGGGCCGAGCCGCCAAGCAGTTGCGCATCCAGCAGGCGCTGGCCCTGGCTGGACAGCGTGGAGAGTGTGCCTGGGTCAATGTGGATGGGACCAAGCTGGAAGGTCAGTTCACTCGCCATCCTGATCGTAGTGAGCTCTCCTCCGAGATCAACGAGAGCTTGATTGTGGAACTCTACTCCAAGTAAGCCGGAGTTCAGCGTTCCCAGAGACTTGTCACTACAGGTGTATATATGCAAAGTGCAGTGAGCGATTTTCTAGTGCCCCGGGTCATCGAGGTGGATGAGCTTGGGCCCACTCGAGCCAAGATTGCCCTCGAGCCCCTCGAGCGCGGCTTTGGCCATACGCTGGGTCATGCACTGCGCCGCATTCTGCTGTCCTCGATGCCTGGTTGTGCAGTGACCGACGTGGAGATCGAGGGCGTGCTCCACGAGTACAGCGCCATCGAGGGCGTGCAGGAAGATGTCATCCAGATCCTGCTGAACCTGAAGAATCTGGCCATCGTCATGCATGGCCGGGACGAGGCCACGCTGACGCTGAAGAAGGAAGGTCCCGGAGCGGTCACGGCCGGCGACATCGAGCTCGATCACGACATCGAGGTGCGCAACCCCGATTTCGTCATCGCCACCCTGAACGAGCGCGGCAGCCTGAACATGACCCTGACGGTTCGTCGCGGTCGCGGCTATCAGGCCGTCGAGGCCCGGGAGAGTGACGAGGACGAGACCCGGACCGTGGGCAGCCTCAAGCTGGACGCCACCTTCAGCCCCGTGCGTCGGGTCGCCTATGTGGTGGACAGCGCCCGGGTTGAACAGCGCACCGACCTGGACAAGCTGGTGCTGGATCTGGAGACCAACGGCACGCTGGATCCCGAGGATGCCATTCGCCGGGCCGCCACCATACTCCAGCAGCAGCTGGCAGCCTTTGTCGAGCTGGACACCGAGCTGGAGAGTGAGCCCGAAGAGGAAGAGGATGAGGTCGATCCCATCCTGCTGCGCCCGGTGGACGATCTGGAGCTGACCGTGCGCTCGGCCAACTGCCTGAAGGCCGAAAACATCTACTACATCGGCGATCTGGTGCAGCGCACCGAGGTGGAGCTGTTGAAGACGCCCAACCTGGGCAAGAAGTCCCTGTCGGAAATCAAGGACGTGCTGGCCTCCCGGGGCCTCTCCCTTGGCCTTCGGCTGGACAACTGGCCACCGGCAAGCCTCAAGGCTGAAGACTAGATTGGAATTTGAAGCGCACCCGTGCTGTAAAGCCCGTGCCAATGCTCAAGGAAACAAGTCATGCGTCATCGTCATAGCGGACGTCAGCTCTCCCGCACCAGTGCCCATCGCAAGGCCATGTTTCGCAACATGACCGCCTCGCTGGTGGAGCATGAGCTGATCAAGACCACTCTGCCCAAGGCCAAGGAGTTGCGGCGCTATGCAGAGCCCCTGATCACCCTGGCCAAGGAAGACAGCGTTTCCAACCGCCGCCTGGCCTTCAACCGCCTGCGGGACAGGCAGGCAGTGGGCAAGCTCTTCAGCGAGCTGGGCCCGCGCTACCAGGAGCGGCCCGGCGGCTACCTGCGCATCCTCAAGTGTGGCTTTCGCGCGGGAGACAATGCTCCCATGGCCTATGTGGAGCTGGTGGATCGCCCCGAGTTCGATGAGGACGAGGACTGATCCACTCCGAGTTCCGACCCCCTTCCAGCAGACCGGGCAACCTGCCCGGTTTTTTTTGCCACCAGGACCTTCGCGCGGGGCGAGGCTGCGCCCCCGGACCGGGGGCAAGCGTCGCCGATCTTTACACCTCCCTGCCAGTCGCTGCGCAACCCATTGACAAACAAGCAGAAAATAGTTGGCACGCTCTGTGCTACCTATGGACTGTGTCAATACATCATGTCGTAACCCTGAGCAGGACTACAAAAATGCTGAATTTCTACAAGACAGTTGGGATGGGTGTTGCTGGACTGGGCATGGCCATGGCCGCGCAGGCCTCGCTGATCAGCAACGGTGATTTCTCCGATGGCCTCAATGACTGGCAGATCAGCCCCATCGGTGGCGGGGTTTCGGTGGTCGAGATCGACGGCGGCAATGCCGTCATGCTCTCGGATCCGGACAGCGTCGGAGTGGAGTGGATCTATCAGAACTTCTACGTTCCCGAGGGCGTGGATCAGCTCGAGATCTCCTTCAACTATCGCTTTGACAGCATCAACAACTCGCTGCTGTTCCACGACACCGCAGGCGGTCAGCTGTTCACCTTGGGCACGGGCCTGGGCGACTGGGTGCTGGGCAATGAGCTGTTCCGGGTGACCGAAGACAGCAATGGCTGGGTCAGCTTCACCGGCGTCTACGACGTCAGCGGGATCTGGGACTACAACCCCAACGCCCGCATCGGCTTCGGCATCAGCGAGACCTGGGCCGGGCTGTGGTGGGACAGCACCGACTCCGCGCTCTACCTGAGCAACATTCAGGTCGGTGAGTACGGCGGCGCGGTGGCCGTTCCCGAGCCGGGCTCCCTGGCTCTGCTGGGTCTGGGCCTGATGGCGCTGGGCCTGGGCCGCCGCAGCCTGGCCTGAAAGGCAGTCAGTCGCGCTTTCCGGGCCATCAGGGCCCGGAAGCCGCCTCCCCCTCTGCCACCCCGGCCAGCATCGGTCGAAGAAAACGACCGGTGTGGGAATGAGGCTGGCGAGCCACCTCCTCGGGAGTGCCCTGGGCGATGATGCGCCCACCTCCCGAGCCCCCCTCGGGACCCAGGTCGACGATCCAGTCGGCGGTCTTGATGACATCCAGATTGTGCTCGATGACCACCACGGTGTTGCCGCGATCCCGCAGGCGATGCAATACCTCGAGCAGTTGCTGGATGTCTTCAAAGTGCAGGCCGGTGGTGGGTTCGTCGAGAATGTACAGGGTTCTCCCCGTGTCCCGCCTGGACAGTTCTCTGGACAGCTTGATGCGCTGGGCCTCGCCACCGGACAGGGTGGTGGCCGCCTGGCCCAGGCGAATGTAGGACAGGCCCACATCGATCAGGGTCTGGAGCCGGTTGGCCACCGCGGGCACGTTGCGGAAGAACTCCGCGGCCTCCTCCACGGTCATTTCCAGCACCTCGTAGATGTTGCGGTCCTTGTAGCGGATTTCCAGGGTTTCCCGGTTGTAGCGTTTGCCCTTGCACACATCGCAGGGCACATAGATGTCCGGCAGAAAGTGCATCTCGACGCGGGTGACCCCGTCCCCCTGGCAGGCTTCACAGCGCCCACCCCGGACATTGAAGGAGAAGCGGCCCGGGCGATAGCCGCGGGAGCGGGCCTCCTGGGTACCGGCAAAGAGCTCCCTGACCGGGGTGAACACACCGGTGTAGGTGGCCGGATTGGAGCGGGGGGTCCGTCCGATGGGGCTCTGATCGATGTCGATGCACTTGTCGACGAGCTCCAGCCCCTCGATGCCCCCATGGGGCTGGGCATGGAGCGAGGTGGCCCGGTTGAGCTCGGTGGCGGCGATGGGGTAGAGCGTGCCGTTGATCAGGGTCGACTTGCCCGATCCCGAGACCCCGGTGACGCAGACGAACAGCCCCAGGGGCAGCTCGAGGGTGACCTCCTGCAGGTTGTTGCCTCGAGCGCCGCGCAGCACCAGCATGCGCTCTGCATCCACCGGAGTGCGCTCGGCCGGGATCTCGATGCGTCGGCGACCCGACAGATACTGGCCGGTCAACGATTCGGGGACGGCGATGAGCTCTGCCAGGGTGCCGCTGGCGACCACCTGGCCACCGTGGACGCCGGCCCCCGGGCCAATGTCCACCAGGTAATCCGCAGTGCGGATGGCATCTTCGTCGTGCTCCACCACAATGACGGTGTTGCCCAGGTCCCGCAGCCGGGTAAGCGTAGCCAGCAGGCGCTCATTGTCTCGCTGGTGCAGGCCGATGGAGGGCTCGTCCAGGATGTACATGACCCCCACCAGGCCGGCGCCGATCTGGCTGGCCAGGCGGATGCGCTGGGCCTCGCCACCGGACAGGCTGTCGGCGGAGCGGTCCAGGGTGAGGTAGTTCAGCCCGACGTCGGCCAGAAACTGCAGCCGGGAATGGATTTCCCGAACGATGCGCTCGGCAATCCGGCCGCGTCGGCCGGCCAGCTCCAGGTCGGCAAAATAAGCCAGGGCCCGGGCGATGGGCAGGGCCGTCAGGGCGGGCAGGTTGTGCTCCTCAATGAAGACGTGCCGGGCCTCGAGACGGAGCCGGCTGCCTCGACAGTCGGGGCAGGCCTGGGTGCTGAGATAGCGGGCCAGCTCTTCCCGCACGGTCTGGGAATCGGTCTCCCGATAGCGGCGCTCCATGTTGGGCAGAATGCCCTCGAAGGCATGCTTGCGGCGAAAGACATCCCCGCGGTCATTGACGTAGCTGAAGTGGATCTCCTCGCCCTCGCTGCCATGGAGCACCACCTGTTGGTGCTCGGGAGCGAGCTCCTGGAAGGGGGTCTCCATGTCAAAGCCATAGTGTTCTGCCAGGGCGTTCAGCATGTGAAAATAATAGACGCTGCGCCGGTCCCAGCCCCGGATGGCACCCTCGGCCAGGCTGGCCTCGGGGTGGTGTACCACGCGCTGTACGTCAAAATACTGCTTGACGCCCAGGCCATCACAGGTGGCACAGGCCCCGGCGGGATTGTTGAAGGAAAACATCCTGGGCTCCAGCTCGCTGATGCTGTAACCGCACAGGGCGCAGGCAAAGCGGGAGGAAAACACCAGGTCGGGGCGGGAGTCATCCATGCAGGCGATCTGGGCCAGCCCGCCGGTCAGGGCCAGTGCGGTCTCGAAGGATTCCGCCAGGCGCTGCTGGAGCTCGGGGCGGACCCGAAAGCGGTCGACGACGACCTCGATGCTGTGCTTGCGGCGCTTGTCCAGCTCCGGGGCATCATCGAGGTCCACCACCAGTCCGTCGATGCGAGCACGGACAAAGCCCTCCTGGCGCAGGCGCTCCAGAGTGTGCAAGTGCTCACCTCGACGCTCCTTGACCACCGGGGCCAGCAGCATCAGCCGGCTGCCTTCGGGCAGGGCCAGGACGGCATCCACCATCTGGCTGATGGTCTGGGCCGCCAGGGGCACGTCGTGCTCGGGGCAGCGGGGCTCGCCAGCGCGGGCAAACAGCAGCCGTAGGTAGTCGTAGATCTCGGTGATGGTGCCGACGGTGGAGCGAGGGTTGTGGGAAGTGGACTTCTGCTCGATGGAAATCGCCGGGGACAGCCCCTCGATGTGGTCGACATCGGGCTTTTCCATGACCGAGAGAAACTGGCGGGCATAGGTCGACAGCGATTCGACATAGCGCCTCTGTCCCTCGGCAAACAGCGTGTCGAAGGCCAGCGAGGACTTCCCCGAACCCGACAGCCCCGTGATGACCACGAGGCGGTTGCGCGGAAGCTCCAGGTCGATGTCTTTCAGGTTGTGGGTGCGGGCACCCCGTACGACGATCTTGTCCATATCCTCTCCCCGGGCTGAACACGCCAGTATACCGCCGGGGAGGGCCGGGACGGAATCCGTCCTGCATCGGGCATTCCATGAAACCCGGTTTTCCGCTCCGGCGCAGAAGCTGCTACCATCGCCGGGCGGCCCCACGGCGCCGTGGCACCCATCTCCCAACCACCACTTCATGGGTACTTCCTTGTCCGACAGCAACGCCATGACTCCGGTCGAAATCCGGGCCGTGTTTTCGCTTTCCCTGCTCTATGCCTTTCGCATGCTGGGCCTGTTCATGGTCCTGCCGGTGCTGGCCCTCTACGCCTCGGACTACGAGGGCGCCACGCCGGCACTGGTCGGCCTGGCCCTGGGGGCCTATGGCCTGACCCAGGCCTGCCTGCAGATCCCCGCCGGACTGCTGTCCGATCGCTGGGGGCGCAAGCCGGTAATCCTGCTGGGTCTGGCCCTGTTCGGGCTGGGCAGCGTGGTCGCCGCCGGGGCCGACCACGTCTGGGAGCTGATCCTGGGGCGAGCCCTGCAGGGCGTTGGCGCCATCGCCAGCGCGCTGATGGCCCTGCTGACCGATGTCACCCGGGACCAGCAGCGCAGCAAGGCCATGGCCAGTCTGGGGGCCAGCATCGGGCTGTCCTTTGTCCTGGCCATGGTGCTGGGGCCCTGGCTGGCCGCCCGCTCGGGGCTGAGCCTGGTTTTCCACGTCACGGCGGGGCTGGCGGTGGTGGGCGCGGTCATCGTGCTGTGGCTGGTGCCCACCCCCACGCGGCGGGGGCGAGCGGGGGCGGTGCCCGTGCCGGCCATGCTGGGCCAGTGCCTGCGGGACCGGCCGTTGTGGCAGCTCAATGCCGGGGTGTTTACCCTGCACTTTGCCATGACGGCGGCCTTTACCGTGGTGCCCCTGCTGCTGGAGCAGGCCGGCCTGGCTCGCACCATGCACTGGCAGGTCTATCTGCCGGTATTGTTTGGCTCGTTTCTGCTGATGCTGCCGGTTATGATCCGGGCAGAGCGTGGAGGCTGGCTGCGGGGTGCCCTGCGCGGCATGGGGCTGACCCTGGCTGGCGGAGTGGGGTTGATGGCCCTGGCAGGGGGGGCGAGCAGTGGCCTCATCCTGGCCCTGCTGGTGTTTTTCTTCGCCTTCAACTGGCTGGAGGCCACGCTGCCCGCCCTGCTCAGTCGTCAGGTGGATCCCGCGGCCCGGGGCACCGCCATGGGGCTGTATACCACCAGCCAGTTTCTGGGCGTGTTTGCCGGCGGCACGGCGGCGGGCTATGCCGCCCAGCTGCTGGGAGGGCTGGCCGGGCTCTGGCTGGCCGCCCTGGTGATCGGGCTCTGGCTGTGCTGGATGTGGAGTTTTTCCCCGCCCGAGCTGCCCCGGTCCCTGGTGGTGAATGGACCCTCCAAGCCCGAGGCGGCCACAGAGCTGATGGAGCGCATCAGTCGCCTGCAGGGAGTGGAGGAAGTGACGCGCATCGGCAATTCGGGGCAGCTCTTCCTGCGCGTCAACGACGAGTTCGATCGGCTGGAACTGGCCCGGATCGATCCGGGTCTGGCCGCGGGAGAAGCGGGTGCCAGGCCGGGGTGAGTTCGCTATAGTGAGTGGTGCTGGCGCCCTTGCCGGCTGAGCCGCTGGCCCGGTGGGGAGCGGCGCGGCGGGGCCGGCCCCATCCCGACAATCTTGCAGACATCTAGAGGACATTCATGGCCAGGGGTATCAACAAGGTCATCCTGATCGGCAACCTCGGTGCCGATCCCGAACAGCGCTCCCTGCCCAGTGGGGGGGCGGTCACCAATATTTCACTGGCTACCAGCGAGTCCTGGCGGGACCGTCAGTCCGGAGAGCAGCAGGAGCGCACCGAATGGCACCGGGTGGTGTTCTTCAACCGCCTGGCCGAGATTGCCGGCGAGTATCTGCGCAAGGGTTCGAAGATCTACATCGAGGGCTCCCTGCGCACCCGCAAATGGCAGGGCCAGGATGGTCAGGACCGCTACACCACCGAGATTGTCGCCCGGGAAATGCAGATGCTGGACAGCCGTGGCGGCGGCGGTGATTTCGACCAGAGCTCGGGCGGAGGCATGGGGAGGACTGGCGGAGGACAGTATGGCTCCGGCACGGCCTCGCAGCAGCCGGCCAGCGCTGCCCCCGCATCCACCCAGACGACCTCGATCGATGACGGCTGGGATGAGGACGACATTCCGTTTTGACGGACAGGGCGCGCGGAGCCGGGCCGTGGTGGCCGGCCCCGCGCCGAGGCAGTGAGCAGGCGGTGGCGGGCAGTGGTTTGAAGGTGTTGATCATCGGGCAGGAGAGCCCGCTGTGCACGGCCCTGGGGGAGCGGTTGACGGCGCGACCGCGGAGCTGGCTGTGCCGGCTCCCGGGGGAGGGGCTGGAGGCCGCCCGGGCCGAGCTGGGCCCCGACTGGCTGGTGGTCGACCTGCTCAGCTTTCAGAGGACGGTGGAGGCCGCAGAGCAGGAGGACTGGACCGAATCCACCCGGGCCGAGCTGCTGGCGAGCATCGAGCGCCAGGGCGCCGGCGTGCTGATGTTGTCCCACGCCAGCGTCTTTCCCTGGCGGGACCGACACCGCTGGGCCGAGGAGGAGGCGCCCGAGCCCCACGATGCGGTGGGCCAGGCCATGCACGCCTGGGAGCGGCAGCTGGAGTTTTATTCCAGAGCGCTGTTGCTGCGCGCCGGCCAGCTGGTCGACGCCTCGGAGAGCGGCATGCTCCAGCGTCTCCACGGCCGCCTGCTCAGCGGCGGTGCCCTGCGCCTGCCCACAGAGCCCCGCCAGGCCTATACCTCGGCCCTGGATCTGGCCCGCGTGATCTCGGCCATCATCGACCAGCTCAGCTGTCATGCCGAGCTCTGGGGCACCTACCACTACCAGGCCGCCGGGCGGCTGTCCCAGTACGAGCTGGCCGAGGCCATGCTGACGGAGATGGCCGAACAGGGCCAGGAGGCCAGCGTCGTCCTGGAGCCGGCCGGCCGACCACAGCTGCGCGCCCTGGCCCAGCTGTCCAGCCGGCAGCTGCGCAACACCTTCGGCATTCAGCAGCGGATCCTGGGCCAGGATCTGAAGGACATCGTCAAACAACTGGGGGAACTTCGCAATGACTGACCGGCGAGGTCTGGGAATTGCCGTGCTCACCGTTACCGACACTCGCACCCTGGCGACGGACCACTCGGGAGCCTATCTGGCCGAGGCCCTGGCGGCTGCCGGCCACCGCCTGGTGGCGCGACAGCTGGTGGGGGATGACCGCTATCAGATCCGCAAGCTGGTCTCGGCCTGGATCGCCGATCCCGAGGTCGACGTGGTGCTGACCACCGGCGGGACCGGCTTTGGCGATCGCGATGTGACTCCCGAGGCGGTCTCGGTGCTGTTTGACCGCGTCGTGGATGGCTTCGGCGAGCTGTTTCGGCA
>Ga0209487_1001280_pt1 | contig 21492 bp, 18 predicted proteins | sample Poulit2012_FD_187524 | JGI IMG/M metagenome (GOLD analysis project Ga0209487, IMG submission 187524) | Agricultural soil microbial communities from Georgia to study Nitrogen management - Poultry litter 2012 (SPAdes) (version 2) | ecosystem: Environmental > Terrestrial > Soil > Agricultural land...
TAAAAAAACACACATGCCACATGGTATAGCAAAGGGCAGTGTGCTAATTATCATAAACGAGGGGTTTGTTATGAAAATTTTAGTCGTTGGCCGTGGTGGCCGTGAACATAGTTTACTTATGCATTTGTCACAAAGTCAGCACGTTGAAAAGTTGTATGTCGCGCCAGGTAACGGCGGTGCAAACGATCTGGCTACACAAGTTGATATTTCCGAAATGGATATCGATCGTCTCGTCCAGTTTGCCAAAAAAGAACAGGTCGATTTAACCGTTATCGGGCCTGAAAATCCATTAAACGCCGGTATTGCAGATCGTTTTCAGGCAGAACAATTGCCGATTTTTGCGCCGACACAGGCTGCTGCATTACTCGAAGGTAGCAAGCAATTTGCAAAAAAATTCATGAAAAAACACGATATTCCAACTGCTGATTATGCCATCTTCACAGATCCGGATGAAGCTAAAAATTATATTGAAGAAAAAGGGGCACCAATCGTTGTAAAGGCAGATGGATTAGCTGAAGGTAAAGGTGTTGTTGTGGCAGAAACAAAAGAAGAGGCATTAGCGGCTATTGATCAAATGATGGTTGAGCGTACATTTGCTGAAGCAGGTCATACAATTGTGATCGAGGAATTTTTAGAAGGAAGAGAATTTTCGTTAATGGCATTTGTACATAATAATAACGTGTACCCAATGATGCCCGCACGTGATCACAAACGCGCTTTTGACAATGACCAAGGCCCAAATACAGGCGGCATGGGTGCTTATGCACCAGTACCAGATGTCACTGAGGAAATACTCGCATTTACGACCGATGAAATTTTACAAAAGACAGCCGACATTCTTGTAGAGGAAGGCAGACCATTTACAGGGATTCTCTATGCAGGACTGATGATGACAGCATCCGGTCCCAAAGTCATTGAGTTTAATACACGTTTTGGTGATCCAGAAACACAGGTTGTCCTACCATTGTTAAAAAATGATCTTGTAGAAGTTATGTTGGATGTCATGGCTGGCCGTGATCCCCAATTGGAGTGGAAGGAAGAGGCTTGTGTAGGTGTAGTTGTCGCATCAAATGGGTACCCTAAAGAATACAAAAAAAACATACCCATTATGTTTCCAGAACTCGTCACTGAATCAAGTGTCTTTGTCGTACAAGCAGGTACAAACTTGTCTGATAAAGGACTTGTATCAAATGGGGGCCGTGTTTTATTAGCCGGTGCAACGGGAAATGACTTAATTGAAGCTGCGAAATCAACATACAGCTATTTAAATAATTGTGCTTTTAAAGAACACTTTTTTTATCGACATGATATTGGCATGGGCAGCTAGGTCAAAATATCATCATTTCACACATTCAACATGATTTGTCGAGCATTTAACAAGTGATTCGATGAAAACAGAGGAGTTTTGGAATTGAAGAAAACATTTTCCATTGATCGATTTTTTAAATTGTCAGAACATAAAACGACTGTTCGAACAGAGTTGACTGGTGGTTTGACCACTTTTATGACGATGCTTTATGTATTTGTTATTGTGCCAGGTATCCTCGTCGAGGCGGGGATACCAAAAGGGCCCATAACCGTTTCTGTTATTTTAATGGCCGGCTTAACAACCATTGCGATGGGTCTATATAGTAATCGACCTTTTGCATTAGCACCAGGCCTTGGTTCTGTCGCTTTTCTCGGCGTTACATTGGTAGCGACAGAAGGTCTGCCGTGGGAAACGGGAATGGGTATGGTGTTTATTTCAGGTGTTCTATTTGTACTTTTTACATTGCTTGGTTTACGGGAGCTGATTGTGAAGCTTATGCCACCAGCTATTAAATTATCTATTGGGGCAGGGGTCGGATTGTTTATTGCCTTGATTGGTTTTCGGAATGGTAATATTGTTGTTGCAAGTGAATCATCGAATTCCTTAGTATTGGCAGACATTGGTTCACCTGAAGCATTATTAACGTTAATTGGTTTTGTGATTATGAGTGTTCTTTTGGCACGCAAAGTTCGAGGGCACTTATTAATTGGTATCGTAATTACGACACTCATTGGAATTCCGATGGGATTGACTGAATTACCAAAATCGATCTTTTCATTTCCTGAAAGTATTTCATCTGTCACGATGAAGCTTGACATTATGGATGCACTTAAATTATCTTACTTTCCATTTATTTTAGCTTTCTTTGTACCTGATTTTTTCTCATCTTTAGGGACAATGCTTGGTGTTGCTGGAAAAGGTAAGATGCTTGATAAAAATGGGGACTTGCCTGATATTGACAAACCATTTTTGGTTGATGCGGGTGGTACAGTAGCAGGCTCGTTTTTCTCTTTACCCGTTATGACGACATATGTTGAATCTGCTTCTGGGGTTGAAGAAGGCGGACGTACAGGTCTAACAGCTGTTACTACAGGGATTTTATTCTTATTGACCTTATTTATTACACCACTTATTGTCATTATCCCAACCGAGGCGACAGCGCCAGCCCTTATTTTGGTCGGTGTCATGATGTTAGGAGCTGTTAAAAACATTGATTTTAGCGACCCAACTGAATCGTTACCAGCATTTATAACGATTGTACTCACCATTTTCACATTTAACTTTGGTAATGGGATTGCGGCTGGTATTATCACATATGTCGTGATCAAAGCTCTTTCTGGTCGTTACAAAGAAATACATCCGGGATTATATATTGTCATCATCCCATTAATCTTGTACTTTATAACATTGGCTGAATAAAAAATGCCGATGCATTCAGAAACAACATTTTTTCGCAGATTAACGGTCCGTAAAATCTCAATAGAATGAAGTTTCACTTTTTAGAAAAGAGGTCGATGCAAATGCCTATCGAACGTAAAAATATCATTGCAGCAGCGCGAGGCGACGTACCAATGGATCTAGTCATTCGTGGACCACAACTTATTAATGTGTTCACCGCTGAAATCTATCAAGCGGATATTGGCATAAAAGAAGACCGATTTGCGGCAATAGCGCCATACGAAAATGGTCAACCGACTTTTAAGATGGCCGGTGAGTCTGAGATCGATGCACAGGATAAATATATGATGCCAGGATTTATCGATGCTCATGTTCATATTGAAAGCACCATGGTGACACCGGATATGTTTGCACGTGAAGTCATCCGACATGGCACAACGACAGCCGTTATTGACCCACATGAAATGGCGAATGTGCTTGGAACTGAAGGTGTGACATATATGGTCGAGGCCAGCCAAGGTTTGCCAGTGCAGATTTTAACGACGATACCGTCCTCTGTACCAGCAGTGCCAGAAATGGAACATGCTGGCGCCGCGTTTCAAGCAGAGGATATTGCCAAGTTATTCGGTTTACCAGGCGTTGTTGGTATTGCCGAACTAATGGATTTCCCTGGTGTCATCAAGCAGAGTGAACGTATGGCACATATTGTCCAAGCAGGCTTAGATCATCAGATGTTGAATGAAGGTCATGCGCCCCGCGTCACCGGTCGAGATTTACAAGCTTATTTAGCAGCAGGCGTCAATTCTGACCATGAGAGTCGGAGTCGTGAGGAAGTATTAGAAAAATTAAGAGCTGGAATGATGATCTATATTCGTGAATCAAGTGCCAGCCAATTTGCGCACGTTGTAGCTGAAGCATGGAAAGAAATGCCTCATGCGATTAATATTGCGATGTGCACAGATGATGTTGAACCAAATGATATGTTCCATAATGGTCAAATGAATCGTGTTGTTCGCCGTACTATAGAAGAAGGTGTCCCGGCTCCACTTGCTATCCGTTTTGCAACACTTGGTGGCGCGATGCGTTATGGTTTGCGCGATCAAGGTGCCGTTGCGCCTGGTTATTTAGCAGACTTTATTCTCGTTGATTCATTAGAAACTATGCACGTAACGGACGTTTATATTAAAGGGCAGCATACAGTAGCAAATGGGAAAGTAATTCAAGAGATCACAAGCCCAGTGCCACCACTACAAAAAAACACAGTTGATTTACCTGAATTGAGTGAGGATGACTTTCACATTCAGGCACCATTTGAAAAAGGTCAGGCAACTTTAACGACGATTGAATTTACGGACATTGGTACAACGGTTCAAGGTGAAATCACTGTTGATATTAATGATGGCATTGTGACCGACTTATCTGCAGATTATGCTTTTGTTACGGTTATTAACCGACATGGACGTCATGAGAAGCCGTTTGTGGGTGTCGTAAAAAACACAGGATTAACGGAAGGTGCCTATGCAACAACCTTGGCACATGATAGTCATAATTTGGTTATAGTCGGGAAAAGCCAAACAGACATGCTAGCGGCCGCACAGACATTAGAAGACTGTGGCGGTGGGTTATGTCTGGTTTGTGACAAAGAACGACGTGCCCTAGTGGAATTACCAATTGCTGGATTAATGTCACCTGAACCAGTTGAAGAACTTGCTGAAAAGGTTGACTATTTTAGTAAGCAGGCAATTAAACTAGGGGTGTCTGTTGGCAAAAGGTCACCAGCGATGGCGCTTTCCTCAATTGCCTTAACAGTCATTCCTGAGATTCGGATGAGTGATATGGGCTTAGTCGATGTCGTTAAACAACAACTCATTCCACTTTTTAAAACAGAACAAAAATAATCTTAGATATATAACACTCTAAACGTGATCAATCCATTCATATTTAGGGTGTTTTTTGTTTGTTTACTTCTTCTTTTGTCGCACGGTGTTGAAAATCAACGTAACTAAATATATACGCTTTGCAACGTTAATGTGTTAACGTATAATAGTACAAGACATAATTTATAATTTTAATTAAAGGTCGTGTTGTTTTAAGTGAAGAAATTGATGATGATCCTATTGCTGTTGCTCGTTGTGTTGATGAGTGGTTGTTTTAATAAGGGCGAAGAATCACAAGACACTGAGAATACGAATGGTAAACAAGATAATTTAGAAGAGAAAGATCCTATACAGACGGATGATAATACATTTCCCCTGACAGGTGAGCAAACACATGAAGCGGTTGATCATCGCATTGTCGGTGTGATGGTGAATAATCATCCAGCAGCCCGGCCACAATCAGGTTTGTCTGAGGCCGACATTGTATTTGAGATCTTAGCAGAAGGCAGTACGACCCGTTTTTTAGCCCTATTTCAAAGTGAGCAACCCGATGTTGTTGGACCTGTTCGCAGTGCAAGAGAATACTATTTTGAACTTACAAAAGGTATGGGTGGTTTATATGTTTATCATGGTGCTGCGGATGTTGTGCAATCGATCATTGATAGTCGAGACATAGACTATTTAAATGGATCGATTTATGATAATGATGGCCGTTTATTTAAACGGGAGTCCTTCCGACAAGCGCCGCACAATTCTTATTTACAATTTGGCGCTGTTTACGATGTTGCCGAATCAAAAGGTTATGGTATAGATTTAGCAACAGATACACTGCCGTTTATTGATGAAAGTACAGACATCGATGGCGATGACGCAACGCGAATGGTTGTTATGTATCAAGGTAAAGATGAGCAAACAGGTGTGGAATATATTTATAATGAACAAAGTGACGTGTATGAGCGTTATGAAAATCAGGAGCAAACGGTAGAACTTCATTCAGAGCTCCCTATCGAAATTGACAATGTATTTGTTGTTGAGACGTCTCATGAAGTGATTGACGAGCAAGGACGGCGTGCCATTGATATTGATTCTGGGGGCAATGCTTATTTGCTTCAAAAAGGACACGTTCAAGCCGTAGAATGGACAAATGATAATGGGCAGATTATACCGATGAAAGACGGTGAACCAGTTGGTTTCACACCAGGCAAAACATGGGTTAATTTTGTACCAACAAATCCAGGCTTGGAACAATCGGTTAAAATATGGAACGGTGAGAAAGAAGGGTGATTGGGTCATGCAAATAGATAAGCTCCGTGGCAAACAATTGGATGAATTGTTTGAAGCCATTTTATCGTTAGAGACGCGGGAGGAATGCTATCAGCTCTTTGATGATTTGGCGACGATGAACGAAATTACAGCGTTAACGCAACGGTTTCAAGTTGCTAAAATGTTAACAGAAGGCCATACATATAGTTCCATTGAAAGGGAAACAAAAGCCTCCACGGCAACAATCTCGCGCGTGAGAAGATGTATCGACTATGGAAGTGGCGGTTATAGCAAAGTCTTAGGACGACTGGGGACAGAAGGTGAATGATTAAAAGTTTTAAGGATATAAGTAAGCAAGCAGCTTTGCTCTAAATCGCGCATGCATTTGTACTGGTCCCTGTCAAGTAGACACTAAAAGAATCCTATCATTCAAGATGCCTTCAATCGATACTTAACAGGCGTTGTTTTTAATTAGTTTGGATACGGTCTTTGTTATAATAAGAAATATAGAAGTCTACTGCATCATGAATTTCTTGCACTGTTCTTAATGAGCGAAACATAGGTAGTTCAGTTTTAAGGTGGATAAAGAAATTCTCTATGCAGGATGCAGGCATTGTCCCAGCAGTTGCCTCTGCGGGACATAGACTGCGTTAGTCCCAGTTCTTCTAGATAAGTTCTATACCTTGGATTTGTGAATTGGAAGCCCTGATCGCTATGTAAAATGGCTCCTTTCGCAAATCCTTTTTCTTTTAATGACTGAACTGCTCGAAACACTAAACCGATATTTTGATTGGTGCCTGCCTGTGGCATATGCCACAGCTTCTCGATTGAATAAATCAATAATAACGTAAAGTTGAACAACTTTCTTCTTCAATTCAAAACTATACGTTTTCGACATGTAAAAACCACCCTTTTTAACATCTATATAATACATTATCAAAAAGCACGTTTTTATTAAATGTCTACTTTATAGGCACCTTAACAATCTCAAAATATCTCGCAGCCTCCACTCCAAATCGCGCACGATCTCAAAAATATCGCCCATGCACATTGCAAAGTCGCCCATACACAACACCGAATCGCCCACACACACCGCAAAGTCGCCCATGCACATCACAAAATCGCCCACACACGCCGCAAAATCGCCCACACACACCGCAAAGTCGCCCATGCACATCACAAAATCGCCCGCACACGCCGCAAAATCGCCCACACACACCGCAAAGTCGCCCATGCACATCACAAAATCGCCCACGCACACCGCAAAATCGCCCGCACTGTCACTCCACTCTCAAAGTCCAGCAATCAAAATATCATTTTTCCTTTTCTCATGGAGACTATGATTAAAACAACCCGAACAGTCGCTACTCATAAAAGCGAATGATTTGGGTGTTTCATTTTTGAAATCTAATGTCCATACTAGATAACGTCTAACTATTTTTGTTATACTGTTATAATAGATTATAATAATGGAGGATTCGTAATTTGGCCCATGTAATGAATGGTTGGCAACATATATTTAAGCTTGACCCAGCTAAAAAAATTACCGATATGGAAATAGAGCGTCTATGTAACTCGGGAACCGATGCCATTATTGTCGGTGGTACGGATCATGTGACTTGGGATAACGTATCGAACCTGTTAACACGAATTAAAATGTATCAGCTACCGTGTTTACTTGAGGTTTCTACACCCGATGCCATCGTTTTTGGCTTCGATTATTATTTAATACCCATGGTTTTAAACAGTACAGAAAAAAAGTGGGTCATGGATGTCCAACATGAGGCAATTAAACAATACCATGCCTTTATGGATTGGGACGACATTTTTATGGAAGGTTATTGTATTTTAAATGAATCTGCTAAAGCCTTTCAAAAAGCAAACTGTAAACAGCCAAATGAAGCGGATGTTCTCGCTTATGCTTATATGGCAGAACATGTTTTTAAGTTGCCAATTTTTTATCTTGAATACAGTGGTACATATGGCAATCCAGGACTTGTAAAAAAGGTAAATGACCAATTAAATCATACATTACTTTTCTATGGTGGTGGCATTTCTAATAGAGCGCAAGCGATAGAAATGAAAAAATACGCTGATACAATCATCGTTGGTAATAGTATTTATACTGATTTTAAACGTGCTTTGGAAACAGTCATTTAACCTTACTAAAAATAAAACATATTTTATAAATTATATGCCGTGTCCGAGACATGCAACGTCAACATAATACCTGGGGTAGATGGAATCTGACTGTAGCTTGTGTTGCGCAAGGTCTCGTGGCTGTATGCGCTCAGTGCATATGTGATCTGGCATTGCGGAAGAATACGAAACGATAAGGTGGTGTCAATGTGAGTCAAATGATGAATGACTTACTTACTGGACTGAATAAAGAACAACAAGAAGCTGTAAAACATACAGAAGGCCCGCTGTTGATTATGGCTGGAGCGGGAAGCGGGAAGACCCGCGTACTCACGCATAGAATTGCCTACTTATTACAAGAAAAAGGGGTAGCACCACACACGGTTTTAGCCATTACATTTACAAATAAGGCTGCCCGAGAAATGAAAAATCGTGTACAACGCTTAGTTGGAGCAGGCAGCCAGCACATTTGGATGTCAACATTTCACTCAATGTGTGTGCGTATACTACGCCGTGACATTGATCGTATTGGTTATAACAAAAATTTCACGATTTTGGATGCGGGAGATCAACTCACGGCTATGAAACAAGTGCTTAGAAACTTAAACATTGATCCTAAAAAGTTTGATCCCCGTGCCATGCTTGGGCAAGTGAGCACTGCTAAAAACGAACTTGTCACACCAGAAGCATATAATGAGCGCGTTGGAAACTTTTTTGAAAGACAAGTTGGTCAGATTTATGAAGCATACCAAAAAATGTTACGCAAAAATCAATCCTTAGACTTTGATGATTTGATCATGCAAACGATCCATTTGTTTGAACGAGTACCAGACATATTATCTTATTATCAACGCCGCTTTCAGTATATTCATGTTGATGAGTATCAGGATACGAACCATGCCCAATATATGCTTGTCAAATTGCTCGGTCAGCGGTATCAAAATGTGTGTGTTGTCGGTGATTCAGATCAATCAATTTACAAATGGCGTGGTGCCGATATTGGAAATATTTTATCGTTTGAAAAAGACTACCCGAATGCAAAGGTTGTTTTTCTTGAGCAAAATTATCGCTCAACAAAATCAATTTTAGAAGCGGCGAATAAAGTTATTGAAAATAATCCGGGGCGAAAACCGAAAAAGTTATGGACAGAAAATATAGATGGTAGCAAAATTAATTATTTTCAAGGCGGTACAGAGCGAGAGGAAGCTTTTTTTGTAACTGAAAAAATTCAATCCCTAATATCATCAGGCGACTATAAACCGCATGACATTGCGATTCTTTACCGTACAAATGCCCAATCACGAGCCATAGAGGATACGCTCATGAAATCTAACATAGCCTATCAAATGGTTGGGGGCACGAAGTTCTATGACAGAAAAGAGATAAAAGACATGGTGGCTTATTTGCGTCTCATTGTGAACCCGGATGATGATCTAAGTTTTGAACGGGTTGTGAATGAGCCGAAGCGTGGTATTGGTCGAACATCAGTTGATCGCCTGCGTGCCTATGCAGCTGATCATGATATTTCATTGTATCAAGCGATTAAAGAAGTCGATTTCACAGGTGTCACACCACGTGCAGCGAATGCACTGTCAAAATTTGATGAACTCATTACCAATTTTATGAACCAACAGGAATTTTTATCAGCGACTGAAATGGTTGAACAAGTTTTAGTGAAAACAGGCTATGAAGACATGCTACAAAAGGAACATACGATTGAATCTGAAAGTCGATTGGAGAACCTAGAGGAATTTAAAACTGTAACGAAAAATTTTGAAGAAACAAGTGAAGAAGATCAATCATTAACGACATTTTTAACAGATTTAGCTTTAATTGCAGATATTGATTCAGTCGATGAGGAAGATCCAGATTATCAGGATAAAGTCACATTAATGACTTTACATGCGGCAAAGGGGCTTGAATTTCCAGTTGTGTTTCTTGTTGGGATGGAGGAAAATGTATTTCCGCATAGCCGGTCCATGTTTGATGAGGCGGAAATGGAAGAGGAACGTCGTCTCGCCTATGTTGGCATTACACGCGCAGAACGCGAACTTTATCTTACCCATGCGCAAATGCGGACACTATATGGTCGGACAAATATGAATCCGTTGAGCCGTTTTATATCGGAAATTCCATCAGAATTGTTACAAGGCATGGCTGAGGAAAAAGAACAATCCTTTGGTTCGTTTTCACCGTCTATACACAAAATGGAACGACGAAAGCCAAAGCGACGAGCAAGAAAGCTCAACAACGCACATATAACGGGTGCTGATGGACAGAACTGGCAGCCGGGAGACAAGGCGCATCATAAAGCGTGGGGTGTCGGAACGGTTGTCAAAGTTCAGAACTCAGGCGATGCCTTAGAACTTGATATTGCTTTTCCAGCGCCAACTGGTATTAAACGATTGCTTGCTAAATATGCACCGATAACGAAACAATGAAAGGGGGGCACCAAAATGAATCAGACAGAAGCAAAAGAAAAAATCGCCGAACTATCTGATCTATTAAAACAATACAGCCACGAATATTATGTATTAGACAAGCCAAGTGTATCTGATGCTGTATATGATACTTTTTTCAATGAATTACGCGACTTAGAGGCCCAATTTCCTGAACTTATCTCATCTGATTCCCCAACACAACGGGTAGGGACAGAGCCATTAAGTGCTTTTGACAAAGTAGAGCATGACATCCCGATGTTAAGTCTCAGTAATGCATTCGATGAACAGGATTTACGTAGTTTTGATGAACGTGTTAGGAAAGCAGTTGGTCCCGTAGAATATATTTGTGAGCTGAAGATTGATGGTTTAGCTGTTTCAATTATATATGAAAATGGAAAACTCATTAGGGGTGCCACCCGTGGGGATGGTGTAATTGGTGAAGACATTACAAGCAACCTACGGACAATTCGCAGTTTGCCATTAACGATTGAAGAAAAGTCAGTGATTGAAGTACGTGGTGAAGCCTTTATGCCACATCGCTCATTTTTATCTTTAAATGAAGCACGCAAGGAAACATCTGAAGAGTTATTTGCCAATCCACGGAATGCTGCGGCTGGATCGTTACGACAATTAGATCCACAAATCGCAGCCCAGAGAAACTTAGACATCTTTTTATTCGGTTATGGAAATTGGCAGGCACGAGACCTCGCTACACATAGTGATTATTTAGAATATATGGCATCTCTCGGACTTAAGGTAAATCCAGAGTGGAAAAAGTGTGCAACGATCGAAGAGGTTATTGACTATGTGACGCATTGGACAACAGAACGACCACGTTTACAATATGAAATTGACGGTATCGTTATTAAAGTAAATGATATTGCCCAACAAGAGGCACTTGGATTCACGGCTAGAAGTCCACGATTTGCAACAGCCTATAAATTTCCAGCAACGGAGGCAGTTACGACTCTCAAAGATATTGAATTAAGCGTTGGCCGAACAGGTGTGGTCACTCCCACAGCCATCCTTGACCCCGTAAAAGTTGATGGAACGACAGTACAAAGAGCGACATTACACAATGAGGATTTTATAAAAGAACATGATTTACACTTAGGTGATACAGTTATTTTAAAAAAGGCGGGCGATATCATCCCAAAAGTCGTTCGAGTTTTAACTGAAAAGCGAACAGGTGAAGAAAAACTGTTTCACATGCCAAAGATATGCCCAGCCTGTGACAGTGAACTTGTACGGCTCGACGAAGAAGTTGCCCTACGCTGTATCAATCCAAATTGCCCGGCCCAGTTACAGGAAGGTCTCATCCATTTTGTGTCAAGAAATGCGATGAATATTGACGGCCTTGGTGAAAAAGTCATTCAACAGCTATTTAAAGCGAATCTTGTTGAAACGATTGCCGATTTATACCGTTTAAAACGAGAGGAACTATTGGCGTTAGAACGTATGGGTGAAAAGTCAGTTGATAACTTATTGCGAGCGATTGAAACGTCAAAAGGCAATTCACTAGAAAAGCTCATATTCGGCCTAGGTATTCGCCATATAGGAGCTAAGGCAGCCCAGATATTAGCAGCCCATTTTGAAACGATGGAAGATTTGCAATCAGCAACATACGATGAACTGATTGCCATTGATGAAATTGGCCATATTATGGCAGATTCTATTGTGCAGTACTTAGATGAACCAAGAGTAAAAAATTTGTTGGATGAATTACGTGTAGAGAAGTTGAACATGACGTATACAGGACCACGCCTTAAACAAACCGAACAAACACCCTTTTCGGATAAGACGATCGTTCTCACAGGCCGGATGGAAAATTACACAAGACAAGAAGCAAAAAGCATCATTGAAGCAAATGGTGGGTCTGTTACAGGCAGTGTCAGTAGCAATACAGATATTGTCATTGCAGGGGAAGCAGCTGGATCGAAATATGACCGGGCTGTATCTTTAAATATAGACATTTGGGATGAAACAGATTTAACAGAAGCTTTAAAGGAATTGGAATAAGGAAAGGAGCAACATCCGATGAAAAAATATGCCATTTGGTTGATAGCCACATTGTTAATCCTGACAAGTTGTGCACCCAAACCAAAAGAAGAAGTTGTTCAACCAAAGGATGAACAAAATGACACAGACAAATCGATCGTGCCCAGCTATCAACTATCAGATGAATCGTATAAGATGCTCCTTCCATTTAGACCGAGTAAAGCCCGTGGGGTGATTACTGAACAAATGGGCAATCGACTCGACATCAATGAGGTTGAAGAAGGTTTACGGCGTCATTCAACATCTGTCTTCTCGCCCGACGATTATTATTTTGAAGAAGGCCAATATATCACGACCCAGATGTTAATGGAAGAGGAAGAAGGAATTATTGACGCCCACAATCCGGATAGGGACAGTCGCTATCAATCTGAAGAGGAAGCCGAAGAAAACACACGATTCTTTTCCCATGTTATTGAACAAAATTACTTGGAGAAGAAATCCGATAATTCGGTGGAGTTAAAAGGTGTATCACTCGGGATTGCGCTAAAATCCGTCTATAGATTCCAAACAGAGGAGGGTGGTCCTTACTATTATCAAGATATTCCTTTTGAAGATATACAAGAGCAGGGGACAGAGGTCGCCCAAAGTTTGTTGGAACAACTACGCCAAATTGAAGGTCTAGAAGACGTTGATATCATGATTGCCCTATATCGTGAAGCCGAGTATTCTTCACCTGTACCAGGTCATTTTTTCGCAAAAACAACGGTTGAGGGCAGTGACATGAAGATCAAAGACTGGGAAGAGATTAACGAAAACCATGTTTTATTTCCTTCTGAGCAAGGCAAAGAGGATTACCCAGAAGAAAATGACTTGTTAATAGAATTCGGCGAGGAAATTGATACCTATTTTCCAAACTATGTCGGTTATATCGGTGAAGGTTTTTATGAAAATAATGAGCTAAAAAAAATGAAAATTGAAATACCCATCGAATTTTATGGGGAATCAGAAGTCATAGGCTTTACACAGTATTTATACAGTCTTGTTGAGAAGATGTTTCCAAATAATTATGATGTAGAAATCAAAATACAATCGGAAGAGCGTATGGAAAGTTTTATTTCCAAAGAAGCTGGGTCAGATGAACCCGTCATTCATATTTTTCATTAAATAGAGAAAATCATAGTAAATGTGCCCTGTTTTATCGCAGATTACAGTGGGAAAGAAAGGACCCCGACTGAATAAAGTTTCACTTTATATAGAATCTGTATGAATAGGGCCTTTTCTTTCTGACTTTCCTATAATTAGGAAAGTTGGAAAGAAAAATATCCTTTAAAGTCCGTTTTATGTCAGTAACTTTCCCAATATGAATTTTTTGGAAATATGATATGATAATAGTAGTGCGCTATGTTACGCATTGATGTTTGGGGGTAGGTCTATAGATGGAAGTTGGTCCATTTATTAAACTACATCGTATTGAGCAGAAGATAACACAAGAAGCATTAGCTAGAGGCATCGTTTCGATGTCTTATTTATCAAAAATTGAAAATCAACGCACAACCGCCAGCCCAGAAGTTGTCAGTATGCTTTGTGCTCGATTAGGGGTTCAATATAGCAACAAAGAAAATGCCGAAATGAAAGAGAAATTCAAAAACTGGTTCAAGTTATTATTTGAAGTCAATGATAAAGAGGAAATCATTGCGAAACATGATGAGATTCAAAAGCAGTTAGATCAAACAAATGCAAGTGGGTCTGTCATGTTTGAAATACATAAGATTAGATATTACTTAATATTGGAAAAACGTAACGAAGCACTCAAGCAAATTCATAATTTGCATGAGATTGCCAGTACATTTGACAACTTACAACAGTTTTATTGGTATAAATTCTACGGCAATTTTCATACGACCCAAAATGATTTTACCCAAGCAATGAGAATGTACAAGCATGCTGAAGATATGTTAAATCAATTACAATTAACAGAAGAAGATGTGGCTGATTTGCAGTATACGATCGCAGTCACACATAGTAAATTAAGAAATACGCTCGAAGCGATTGAATATGCTGATAAAGCATTACAAACATTTATGAAAAGATACTATTTTATTCGTTGTGCAGAATGTCATATTATTTTAGGCATTTCGTATCGAAGAATCCGCATGTATGATAAGGCAATCGAAAATTATCGGCTTGCCAAGCACCTTGGGAAACTTAATAACAACAATCAAGTTATTAAACTGGCCAATCAAAATCTCGGTTATTTATTTTCTACAAAAGGTGATAAACAAGAGGCCATTAAGAATTATATTGAAGTCGCACGTGATACGAAAGGTAATACAACAGCACGGTTAGCCGCTATTACATCACTAACAAAGGAATATTATGCAATTTCTGATATTGAAAAAACCGAAGAAATGATCGTTGCGGGCTTAGATATTTTAAAAGACGATGTACAACGTCAGAAATATCCATTCTATTACTATACCATTTATACATATAAATATGCCATTGAACAGGATAACGAGAAATTTGAAACACATGTCATTGATACGTTTATTCCATATTTAAAACGTCACAAAGACTATGCAAATTTAGCAGTATATAATCACATGGTTGGTAACCATTATGAACATTTGAAACGGTATAAAGACGCCGTTCACTATTATAAACAAGCCAATCTGGCGTATGAAGAATTGAGTAATATTTAAAGGAGGGGATGCATATGAGAAAGTTTCTAGCTATTATCACATTGTCGACCGTGTTAGTCGGAGGCGCTTTTTTTGCCCATGATGTGCCAAATGAGACAGCTATGGAACTCGAACCAACTGTGTTTTAATAAGTATGTTTGAAAAGCACAAATCATTTTACAATAGTATTCAATTATGAAAGTACAATTTAATTTTTGTTATTACTACTATGATCTCTTGACCTGGACAGTGTGGAAGCTGTACAGGTTCTTTTTTTTTGCGTGAGTTGCTAAAAGAAAAAGATAATCGTTTTGATCATTAATACAGTTATCATTACCTCATGCAATTTTACTCGTTTTTTTCGATTAGTTGCTTAAACCACACGAATTCTGCTATTATCAATAGTGTTACAGTAATTAAACGATAACTGTTATTTAGGAAATTAAATCATTTTGTAGTTTGTTATCATAATTTGCCATTTTAATGAAAAAATATTGATTTGGAGGTGTATTCAATGGAAAAAGTGACGAAAGATGACGTTAAAAAAATTGCACATGCAGTAAGGATTGCATTATCTGATGAAGAAGCAGAAATGTATGCAAAAGAACTGGGTACAACCATTGCCAATACAAAAAAACTCAATGAACTGAACACAGATGATGTAACACCAACGACACATGGTATTATTTTAGAAAATGTTATGCGTGAAGATGAGCCCAAACAATCTATTACACAAGAAGAAGCACTGAAAAATGCGCCTGATCAACAGGATGGTCATTTTAAAGTACCGTCTATTATGGAGTAAGGAGGAGATCATATGTCTTTTTTTGGATATACAATCAAAGAATTAGAACAATTGTTACATAAAAAGGAATTATCCGCCGAAGACATTGTCGATATGTCATTGAAACGGATCAAAGAAGTCGATAATGAAGTCCAAGCATTTTTAACGTTGAATGAAGAAGGGGCTCGAGCACAGGCAAAAGCACTTGATGCATCTACAGCAGAAAAACAGAAGCTATTTAGTCTTCCAGTCGGAATTAAGGATAACATCGTGACAAAAGGCTTGCGTACAACGGCAGCAAGTCAAATTTTGGCGAATTTTGATGATCCACTTTATTCAGCGACGGTTATTGAAAAGTTAAATGATGCCCAAGCAATTACGATCGGTAAATTAAATATGGATGAATTCGCGATGGGATCAACAACGGAACTTTCCAGTTATCACCTCACCCGCAATCCTTGGAATCCAGATTATGTCCCAGGTGGCTCAAGTGGTGGTTCAGCAGCGGCTGTGGCTTCAGGTGAAGTTCTCTTTTCCTTAGGCTCTGATACAGGTGGGTCGATTCGTCAACCAGCTTCATTTACAGGTATTATCGGTATGAAACCGACATATGGTCGTGTATCACGTTATGGCTTGATTGCACATGCATCCTCGCTTGACCAAATCGGTCCCATGACACATACAGTTGAAGATAATGCCCGTGTTCTAGAAGTGATTTCAGGATATGATGCACATGACGCAACAAGTGCTAAAAAAGATGTCCCAACATTTTCAGAAGGGATTAAAGAAGGCATTCAAGGCTTGAAAGTCGCTGTACCAGAGGAGTATCTTGGTGACGACGTTTCCGAAGATGTTAAGGAATCTGTCATGAACGCACTCAAAATGTTTGAACTACTCGGTGCAACAGTTGATAAAGTATCACTACCACATTCGGCATATGCACCTTCAGCTTACTATGTATTATCAACTGCAGAAGCATCAGCATCACTTGCACGATTTGATGGTGTTCGTTTTGGTGCCCGTGCAGAAAATACGCAAAACATGATTGACATGATGGAACAATCTCGTGGGCAAGGCTTTGGAGATGAAGTGAAAAAACGTATTATTTTTGGAACCTATGCTTTGAGTGCTGGTAATTATACGAACGTCTTTGAGAAAGCACAGAAAATACGTACATTAATCAAACAAGAATTTGCGACTATATTTGATTCATATGATGTTGTTATCGGTCCGACAACAGCATCTGCAGCTCATAAGATAGGTGGAAACGTTGATCCGAAAATTGGAGCAATGAATGATTTGCTTGCTGTACCAGCAAACTTAGCTGGTTTGCCAGCAATCTCATTACCAGCTGGTTTTTCAGAAGCGGGTCTGCCACTTGGTTTACAAATCATTGGTAAGCCGTTTGCCGAACAAACACTTTATCGGACAGCTTATGCATATGAAGCAGCGACAAATCATCATAAAAAACGTCCAATGCTTGGGGGTGCAAACAAATGAATTTTGAAACAATTATTGGTTTAGAAGTGCACGTTGAATTAAAAACAAAATCTAAAGTTTTTAGTTCTAGTCCAAATGGTTTTGGTGATACACCAAATTCTAATATAAATCCAGTTGATTTAGGCTATCCAGGAACGCTACCTGTCGTTAATAAAGAAGCAGTCAACTTCGCGATGAAGGCCGCTATGGCACTCAATTGTGAAGTTGCAACAGACACAACATTTGACCGGAAAAACTACTATTATCCAGATAATCCAAAGGCATATCAAATCTCACAGGGAGACAAGCCGATTGGGGAACATGGCTGGATTGATATTGAAGTGGAAGGCAAAAAGAAACGTATTGGTATTACACGGTTGCACTTAGAAGAAGATGCAGGTAAATTATCACACCATGCAGATGGCTATTCACTTGTGGACTATAACCGCCAAGGCTCACCACTTATCGAAATTGTCTCTGAACCAGACATACGGACACCGGATGAAGCATATGCTTATTTAGATAAGTTAAAAAACATTATCCAATATACAGGTGTTTCGGATTGTCGTATGGAGGAAGGCTCTTTACGTTGTGATGCGAACATTTCACTCAGACCGATAGGACAAGAAGCCTTTGGGACAAAAACAGAGCTTAAAAACTTAAACTCGTTTACATTTGTTCGTAATGGCCTAGAATTTGAAGAAAAACGTCAAGAGAAAGAACTGCTATCGGGTGGCGAAATCTTGCAAGAAACACGTCGATATGATGAAAAGACACGTGAAACAATTTTAATGCGCGTCAAGGACGATGCGGACGATTACCGTGTGTTTCCAGAACCAGACCTTGTTCCTTTACATATTGACGGGGATTGGAAAACGCGTATTCGTGCTGATATTCCTGAATTACCAGATGCACGTAAACAACGTTATATCGATGAACTTAACTTGCCAGCTTATGATGCCGAGGTACTAACGAGCTCTAAAGCGATGTCAGACTTCTTTGAAACAGCGATCGCCCAAGGTGCGGATATGAAACAAGTATCCAATTGGCTCATGGGTGAAGTATCTGCTTATATGAATAAACACTTAAAAGAGCTTGATGAACTCGCAATTACACCTGAAGGGCTTGCGAAAATGATTCAATTAATCGCCGATGGTACTATCTCATCCAAAATTGCAAAACGCGTTTTTGCAGAGCTCGTTGAAAATGGTGGCGATCCAGAAGAATTTGTTAAAAAAGAAGGCCTTGTCCAAATTTCCGATGAAGGCGAATTAACAAAAATCATTGGCCAAGTATTAGATGACAATGAACAGTCTATCATTGACTTTAAAGATGGGAAAGGACGTGCACTTGGCTTCCTAGTTGGTCAAGTTATGAAGGCAACAAAGGGCCAAGCCAACCCACAAATGGTTAACAAAATTTTAAAACAAGAGATAGAAAAAAGATAAAAACAAACAATGATAGGGCTACTACTATAGAAAACAATAGTAGTAGTCACTATTTTGTACAGAACCAAGTGCGTATGATGTCATACGTTTGAACGTACTGGGGGGGTTTTTATGAAAAAAGCCCGGATCATATATAATCCAACAGCGGGCAAAGAAGCATTCAAAAAAGAGATTGCGATTGTTTTGGAACAACTAGAAATTGCAGGCTATGAATCATCCGCACATGCAACAACATGTGAAGGAGACGCAACCCACGCCGCAATAGCAGCCTCTGAACGCGAATTTGATTTGATCGTTGCTGTCGGTGGTGACGGAACATTGAACGAAGTGATCAACGGTGTTGCCGGCCAAGCATTTAGACCGAAGATCGGTATTATTCCAGCTGGTACGACAAATGATTTTGCAAGAGCATTAGATATTCCACGTAATATACAGGAAGCTGTTGATATTATAGTTGAAAATCATGCCATGTTCATGGATGTCGGCAAAGTGAATGATCAATATTTTATTAATATTGCTGGTGGTGGAAAACTGACCGAATTAACCTATGAGGTACCAAGCAAGCTCAAAACCATGCTCGGTCAACTCGCTTATTATATTAAAGGCATTGAAATGCTCCCATTTTTGCGCCCCATTCATACAAAAATTGAATATGATGGGACCATCATTGACGAGGAAATTATGTTATTTCTTATTGCGAATACCAATTCAGTTGGCGGGTTTGAAAAGCTCGCACCAGATGCGGAAATTGATGATGGTTATTTTGATTTACTCATCCTAAAAAAATCAAACATTGCTGAATTCATACGTGTTGCCACTGCCGCATTAAGAGGGGCACATATTGAGGATAAAAATATGATTTACACACAAGCTAAACATATCAAGGTCACACCGAACGATAAAATGCAATTGAATATCGATGGTGAATTTGGTGGCTTGCTTCCAGGTGAATTTAATAATATAAAACAACATATTGAATTTCTCGTACCAGAGTCATTTAAAAATGCAGGAGAAGATAGCTAACATATCAGCTATCTTTTTATTTTTAATGAAATTTTATATATATGTCGGAACCATGCAAGGACAAGGATTTCAGGCAAGAACAGATTGGTTTTCAAATGTTATGTGACGTCCCAAATTTAGAGTCTTATCTACATCATTTAGTTTGGAACATCAATTGTGTTAAAATACATACACAAATGTATAAAGGAAGATTCGAATGTCGAAGAAATTAGCACCCGTTAAAAAGAATGAAACCATAACTTTAAAAATAGAGGACTTAACACACGAAGGGAATGGCGTTGGCAAGGTCAATGGTTATCCAATATTTATCCCTAAGGCATTGCCAAATGAACAGGCTGTTATTAAAGTTGTGAAAGTTAATAAAAACTTTGGTTACGGAAAGTTGTTAGAGGTCATCCAACGAAGTCCACACCGTATTGATGCAGATCATCAGTGTGGTGGATGCCAACTGCAACATATGAGTTATGAACTCGAACTCCAAATGAAACATAATCAAGTAAAAAATGTCCTCAAAAAAATCGCCCATCTTGATCATGTACCAGTTCATGAACCAATCAGCATGGAACACCCTTGGCATTATCGTCATAAAGTTCAAATGCCTGTCGGTGAAAAGAATGGGCGATTGGTGACTGGATTTTATCAACCCCGCAGCCACCGAATTATAGAAACGGAAAAACCATGTACTATACAAGACCCAGCAATTAACGCAATTATTGAAACGGTTCGTGGTGCATCGAGTGATTTAGGCATTCAGGCGTATAATGAAAAAACACATCAGGGCACATTAAGACATATCGTTGTGCGTGCTGGCAGGAACATACGGGAAACAATGGTCATCATCGTGACAAAAACAAAAAAATTACCCTATGCACAAGATTTGGTCCAAGCGATTAAAAAGCATCACCCACATGTCACATCCATCATGCATAACATCAATCCTGAAAGAACGAACGTTATTTTAGGAAAAGAAACAAACCATCTCTGGGGTGCATCTTACATCCACGATAAAATTGGTGATCTGACTTTCGCAATATCGGCGAAATCCTTTTATCAAGTGAACCCGGAACAAACAGAAAAATTGTACGACATCACGTTGCAATATGCAAACATAGGTGCCAATGATATCGTTATTGACGCTTATTGCGGTATTGGAACAATTTCACTATTTTTAGCTCAAAAGGCCAAAAAAGTGTATGGTGTTGAAGTCGTTCCAGAAGCCGTCAGCGATGCAAAAAAGAATGCTCGATTGAATGGCCTAGCAAATGTTGAATTTGTCGTTGGTACAGCCGAAAAAGTCATGCCATGGTGGACTGTTCAAGGCCTTAAACCAGACGTCATCGTCGTCGATCCACCACGCAAAGGTTGTGACGAAGCGCTACTGCAAGCCATGATCAACATGCAACCTAAACGGATTGTATACGTATCATGCAACCCCTCAACATTAGCCCGTGACTTACGCATTCTTGAAGATGGTGGCTTTAAGACAGAAGAAGTTCAACCGGTAGATATGTTTCCGCAGACATATCATGTGGAGTGTGTATCGTTGCTACAAAGAGAAACTATATAGAAATCCTTAGTTTTAAACACTTTCACAAGCATTTCGTCTTTGTAGGAGAAGGTGGAAAAACGAGAAATAAAGTACTAAAAAACCA
>Ga0209487_1001281_pt1 | contig 21481 bp, 19 predicted proteins | sample Poulit2012_FD_187524 | JGI IMG/M metagenome (GOLD analysis project Ga0209487, IMG submission 187524) | Agricultural soil microbial communities from Georgia to study Nitrogen management - Poultry litter 2012 (SPAdes) (version 2) | ecosystem: Environmental > Terrestrial > Soil > Agricultural land...
CCATCAAGGCGAGCAAAAGCGTCAACGAGCTCTCTGCTGCCCAGTGGCGTGTACCGATAGTTCGAGTCCTTCTCCGCCTCTACCGAAGCAACCAGTCGACCGTCTTGCAGCTCGACAAACGCACCGTCATGACCCGGGTTGTAGCCGACAATCTGCACCTGTCTCCGCCCAACGACGCCCAGCACCATTTCCTCTTGATCCACGGGTCGACCCTAGCGGCGGAGGCCGACAGTACGCGCCAGAAACTCTCGCTTACGAGGCCCCCTCCTACTGGATTGTTGGCTTGCGAGCAATCGAATCCGTGAGCGTGGAAAGGTCGGCGACGTGTCCGGAGAAAAGGGTCAGGCTCCCTGAGAGCGGGATCGATCTTTCTTCGGCGTACTGTTCATCCTTCCGGACTCAAACAGCAGCGGCATCAAACCTGGGGCATTTCAATCCCGATCAAGGTGAACCTCTCGATGCTCGTTGAGCGTTTCCACGTAGCGCCGCGCGCACCCCACATGGGGTTGCTGCGGTGTCGCGCATGGATCAACGGCGAAGTCCGGCTACGACTTCGAGATACACCAAATCAGACCTCGCCAGAAATCCGTCGAGTAGCCAGTTCGCGGCTGTCAAGCAGTCACGTCGTACCGCTGGCGATACGGGCATCTCGCTTGCGTCGGGCTCCTGGACCGATCCAGACCTTGCTGAAAAATAAGTTCCTCCACTTCGTGCGGAAACGTGGTATTTTTGAGAAATGCAAGACCCAGTGCGCACACTGCATCGAGATGGGTACGGGCCCGAGCCCCGTACCTCTGAGGATGTCGTGATGGCGGCGGGTGCCAGGATCCAGATGGCACTGCCCTCCGGATGGACCGTGAACACCACGACTACGGTCGTAAGTCCGGACAGCGGAAGTGACGCAACACTGCGGCTCATGCGGAACAACCAGCTGCTTGTCACCTTCGAGGTCGAGATCAAGCGCACCGTGAACCGGGGTGCCGTCCTGGCCTTCGCGGAGCGGGCCGACCGATCGACCAGCGGCGATACGCCGCGAATGCTGGTGTCGCGTTACCTCACACCCCAGGTGCAACAAGAGCTTCGTGAGCGTGGCCTCTCCTACTCCGACGCGACCGGGAACCTCTTCCTGAGCTCGGCCGATCCGTTGATCCTGGTCGCCGACCGAGGAGCAGGCTCCGATCCGTGGCGCGGCCCGGGCCGCCCGACGACCAGTCTCAAAGGGCTGCCGGCGGCACTGCTGGTCCGCGCCTTGGTCGACTACGCACCGCCCTACTCGGTACCCGAGCTCGCCACCGCCGCCGGCGCCTCGTTGGGCGCGACCTACCGGCTCATGGACTACCTGGTCAGCGAGGGCCTGCTGACCCGCACCGAGCGTGGCCCCATCACCGCCGTGGACTGGCCCGAGCTGTTGCGTCGCTGGAGCGATGAAGCCAGATATCTAGACAACAGCACCACTCGCGGCTTCCTGGAACCCCGCGGCTTGGAGAGCCTGCGGGCCAAGCTGCGCCAGCTTCCCCCAGATCAGCAGTACGCGGTGAGCGGCTCACTGGCCGCGCAGCCCTACGCCTCCTACGCCGAGCCGCGCCTGGCGCTGCTCTACGCCGACGATCCTCCAGGGCTCGCCTCCACACTGGGTCTACGGCCGGTGGACACCGGTGCGAACGTCATCGTAGTCTCACCACGCTCCCCCGTCGTGTTCGAACGCACCACCGATTGGCAGGACACCACAATCGTCGCTCCGAGCCAGGCAGTGGCGGACCTGCGCAACGGGCCCGGGCGCAACCCCGCCGAAGGCGACTACCTACTGGACTGGATGGAGAAGAACACCGATGAGTGGCGACGCGAACTTGATCGTTGAGGCCCGTACCGCGCTCCTGGATGCCCTGGCCGCGTTGGAGGAACATCGTGACTCGGTGATCCTCGTCGGCGCGCAAGCGGTCTACCTCCACGCCGGCCAGGTCTCCTTCGCAATCGCTGAGGTCACCAAGGATTCCGATCTTGCGATCGACGCCCGCACCCTGGGTGACAATCCACGCATTGAGGAAGCCATGACCGATGCGGGGTTCGCCTTGAACCCGACCAGTAACCAGCCCGGTGCCTGGGTCTCCACGCGCGGCATACCGGTCGACCTCATGGTCCCAGAGCATGTGGCCGGGCCGCGTGGTCGCCGCGCCGCAAAGATCCCACCTCACGGGAAGCAAGTCGCACGCCGCGCCATTGGCCTCGAAGCAGCCCTCGTCGACTACGCGCCCATGGTTGTTAAATCGCTCGCCGACGACGGCCGCAGTGCGATCGTCAACGTCGCAGGTCCCGCCGCGCTGCTCGTGGCTAAACTCCACAAGCTCGGCGAGAGAACCGGCCAACCCTCCAGGCTCAACGACAAAGACGCCCACGACAGCTACCGGCTGCTCGTCGCCATTACCACCTTCGATCTCGCGGCGGCGATCCGCCGGCTCCTCGGCCCCGATATCTCCCGCGACGTGACCCTGGCAGCTCTCGATTGCCTCGACGAGCTCTTCGCCAGAGGGCCCGAATCACTCGGATCTGTCATGGCCGGCCGAGCCGAAGAAGGTGTCGGCCGGCCGGACACCGTCGCCGCGGCCGTCAGCGTCCTCGCCCAAGACCTGCTCACCGAGCTCGCAGACGACCAGAGCTGACAGGGTTCGCGGCCGATCCTGACGATGTCGGCTGATTACCCCGGATCGGACGGCTTCCCAAGACAACCGGTGTCTTAACTTTGCCTTCCGAGGTCAGCGGCAGCTGCGCTTCCAGTGCCGCCGACCAGATACACCGACAATCACCGTCCCTGTTGGGGCAGCACCAAAGCGGGCGATTCGGATTCCGGACGCTGCGATGCTGTCCGTGCGTCGTCCATGGCCGCTGCGACCTCGTCGAGCCGATCATCGAAGAGATGCCCGTAGATGTCCATCGTCATTGCCGCTGAAGCGTGACCGAGCATCTGTTGGACGACTTTGACATCGGCGCCAGCGGCGATGGCGAGGCTGGCCGCCGTGTGTCGAAGCTCGTGAGGATGCAGGTCCGGAATGCCGATCGCCTTGGCGGCCGAGTTGAACCCTCCACGGCGAAAAGTCGCTACCCGCATCGGCCCCGCGCTGCGAACACCGGCGAAGACCAAGTCATCGTCTGAGAGTCGGTTGACCTGCTGGGCGAGTTCGGTCACCAGAAAAGCCGGGATCGGCACCTCGCGGCGCTCATAAGTCTTCGGTGTCCCCCACACCAAGCCACGTCCCTGCACAGCGGTAACCGAGGCGACGATGCGTGCGCGCCGCCGATCGAGGTCGAGAGAGCCGACACGCAACGCCGCCATCTCGCCGAACCGAACACCGGTGTAAACGAGGAACAGGACGATGAGCCTGTAGGTCTCGTTCTCGCGTTCGCTGAGGCGCCAGTGCCTGCTGACGACCAACGGCTTACCGCACTTCGTGGCCAATGCCTCAACCTGCGCATGGGTAAGGTACCGCCGTTCTTCCCTATCGATACGCGGCAGGTTCACCCCACGTGCGACGTTCTTAGACAGACGTCCGTCCTTGACGGACATGTCGAGGACCAGGGCCAGGACACTGTGAATCTTGCGAACCGTCGCCGGCGAGTGTCTCAACGACATCGCCATGACCCACGACTGGATGTCAGAGTGCGCCATCTTCCCGAGCTCAGCCGACTCCCACTTCGGCAGGATGTGCTGGCGCAGGATGCCGGTATAGCGTTCATAGGTCGAGGGCTTGAGATGGGCTTGATGGGTCAACCAACGCTCAGCCCACTCACCCACGGCTAGCTTCGATTGGATCGGGTCGACGTAGCACCCCATGATCTTGGACGACTCGATCGTCGTGAGGAACCGCTCAGCATCAACTTTCCGATCGAACGACTTGCTGCGCTCCGCGCCCGAGGGAGTACGGTAACGCGCCCGCCAGCTGATCTTCCCCTTCAAAACCCTCTTCTGAATGTTCGCCATGTTCAAACATCCCCCAGACCCACGGAAATCAAGCAGTACCGCGGATCGCCGTTCCAATCGCCGCGACCGGCGGGTCTCACTTCTTTCCCGACAAGGGCAGAACTTGAGTCCTGGCGCTCAAGCCGCGCCCGAACACTTCACAGACATCGAGAGCTTGGCCACGACTACGACCCCCGCCACGTCTACTGCGTTTTGGACACACTTTGGACCCGAAAGGCTCCACAACCGCCAGCGACCGCCAACAACGACCAATAGCGTTTCCGCAGGTCAGACGACATTCTCAACGCCTGCCAACTGCGACCAAATCCGGAGAGACGGCGCTCCGGAGGCGGGTGCGCAGGTTCGAATCCTGCCGGGGGCGCAGACGTGCATCGGCCGGATCGGTTTATCAGTCGTGTTGTAGCACCGTGGCAATTGGGGGTTGTACGGTTCTAGTAGTTCGGTTTTCTAATCAGAAAGGCGTCAATTATGCCGACACGTACAGCACGCACCGCATGGGACGGTGGATTTCAAGACGGCACGGGACAAGTAGAACTCTCCACGTCCAAACTGGCGACGTTTCAGGTTTCCTTCCCCAAACGTTCATCGGACGACGGCGGCGGCGCGACAAATCCAGAAGAACTGCTGGCCGCATCGCACACGGCATGCTATGCCATGCAACTTTCAGCCTTCCTCGAGCAGCGCGATGCCACACCGGTCGCCGTGGAGGTAACCGCCGACGTGTCCCTCGGCTCTGACCCCAATGGCGGATTCAAACTCACCGGCATTGCATTAACCGTCCGCGGAGAAGTCGACGGTATCGACGAGGCCGGCTTTAAAGCGGCGGCCGACGACGCGAAAACCAATTGCCCCATCAGCAAGGCATTGACGGGCGTCGATATCAGTTTGGACGCCGCACTGGAGTCCGCGTAAGCGTATAATTTCGAATCGGCGGGACATGTGATCAACGACACGTCCCGCCGATTTTTGCGTTCGACGTGCGCGTGATCGACCTCGCTACGAAATAACGGCGTTCAGCGTTAGGCTAGTAGTGCCTGTTAGTTGCAGGAAGAAAAAGTTTCACAGACGATGAAATACACACACCAACGCATACACCAGCCCCTACAGCAGCCAATACAGCAGCCAATACAGCAGAGCGACCCCCACTCAGAAGAGGCGAACTAAAGCCGTGGCCGACTCCTCGAATATCACCCCCACAACCGATTTTGGTACCAACCAATGGCTCGTCGAGGAGATGTACGAGCGGTACCTAGCAGATCCGTCGTCAGTTGACCGGGAATGGGCAGAGTTCTTTGCCCAGGATCGCAATGATGGCCGGGCGTCGGAACCTCAACCTGATGCCGGTTCGGCACAGCGGCCGGCGGCTCGACAGGATTCCGCGCCGAACTCCACCAGCGTGACCCCGCGCCCGGCGTCCCAGGCCGCCGACGGGACCGCCAATGCCGATTCGCCGGCGCCGCCTGCTCCGCCGAACGCCGCCGACGCGCAGGCGCGCGCCACTCCGGCGCCGGCCGAACGCCAGCCCGATCAGCAAACCCGGAACCAGACCCAAACAGCACCGGCCCAGTCAGCACCGGCCCAGTCAGCACCAGCCCAGTCAGCACCAGCCCAGTCAGCACCGGCCCAAAGCGCACCGGCCCAATCGCAGGGCGCCGAGGCCAGACAGGGCGGCAGTGCACCGGCCCAGGACGGCCAGCAAGCCACGTCCGAAGACACCGAAAAGCGCCCGGCCGGCGACGTCGATTATCAGCCCATGCGCGGAGCCGAGGCCCGCACAGCCTCCAATATGGATGAGAGTCTGTCGGTCCCGACGGCCACCAGCGTGCGCTCGGTGCCGGTCAAACTCATTTTCGATAACCGGATCGTTATCAATAATCATCTGGCGCGGGCGCGCGGCGGTAAAGTCTCGTTCACCCATATCATCGGTTACGCCGTCGTCAAAGCCATTAGCGAGATGCGCGAAATGAACGCGGGTTTCACCATGGTCGACGGTAAACCCCATCGCACCGAACCCGAGCACGTCAACTTCGGTTTGGCTATCGACGTGCAGAAGTCGGACGGCAGACGACAGTTAATGGTGCCGTCCATCAAGGCTGCCGAGACTCTCGGGTTCGCCGAATTCTGGCAGGCGTACGAGGGCCTCGTACGTAAAGCCCGCGACGGCAAGCTGGAGATCTCCGATCTGACCGGCACGACGGTCAGTTTGACCAACCCCGGCGGTATCGGAACCAATCATTCGGTGCCGCGGCTTGTGGCCGGACAGGGCTTAATCGTGGGTGTGGGCTCCATGGCCTACCCGCCCGAGTTCGAGGGCGCGTCCGAGGACACCATCGTGCGGATGGCGGTCTCCAAAATGATGACGCTGACCTCCACGTATGACCACCGGGTTATTCAGGGAGCCCAGTCCGGTGAATTCCTTACGCGCGTCCACGATCTGCTTCTGGGCGCCGACGGCTTCTACGATGAAATCTTCCGGGCACTGCGGATCCCCTACGAACCGATCCGGTGGGCTCGCGATATCGCCGTCAAACACGACGATGAAATTCACCGGCAGGCGCGGGTGTTGGAGCTGATCCACGCGTTCCGCGTGCGCGGACACCTCATGGCCGACACCAACCCGCTGGAATACCGTCAGCGCAGCCATCCGGATCTAGACATCTCCTCGCACGGCCTCACGCTGTGGGACTTGGACCGCGAGTTCGCCACCGGATCCTTCGCGTCGGCCAACGGCGAGCGGTTCATGAAACTACGCGATATCCTCGGCGTTCTGCGCGATGCGTACTGTCGTACCACGAGCCTGGAGTACATGTTCATCCCCGATCCGGATGAACGCCGCTGGTTCCAGGAACGTATCGAGCACGGCTACACCAAACCCGACCGTGAAGAGCAGCTGCGCATCCTCAAAAAGCTCAATCAGGCCGAGGCCTTTGAGACGTTCCTGCAGACTAAATTCGTCGGGCAGAAGCGCTTCAGCTTGGAAGGCGCCGAAACCACGGTGCCGCTACTAGACGAAATCTGTACGGTGGCGGCCGCCGATAACCTTGATGAAGTATGTATCGGCATGGCTCACCGCGGCCGGCTCAATGTCTTGGTGAACCTCGCCGGTAAAGGCGCCGGCCAAGTGTTCCGCGAATTCGAAGGAAATATCGACCCGCGCACGGTGCAGGGTTCAGGAGACGTCAAATATCATCTGGGCGTCGAAGGCGAATTCACATCGACGAACGACGACTCCATCAAGGTGTCCGTCGCCGCCAACCCCTCGCATTTGGAATTGGTCAATCCCGTCCTCGAAGGCGTCGCCCGAGCGAAACAAGACCGGCTTAATCGCGGCGAGGAATTCCCCGTGCTGCCGGTGTTGGTCCACGGGGACGCGTCGTTCTCCGGCCAGGGAATCGTGGCCGAGACGCTCAATTTGTCCCAGCTTCGCGGTTACCGCACCGGCGGGACGATCCACCTCATCGTCAACAATCAGGTCGGCTTCACCACGACGCCGACATCCTCGCGCTCGTCGACCTATTGCAGCGATATCGCCAAAATGATCAACGCTCCGGTGTTCCACGTCAACGGCGACGACCCCGAAGCGTGCATCGGGGTGGCGCAATTGGCGTACGAATACCGCCGGACGTTCAATAAGGACATCATCATCGATCTCGTGTGCTACCGGCGTCGCGGCCATAATGAGGGCGATGACCCCAGCTTCACTCAACCGCTGATGTACGACACGATCAGCAAGAAGAAGTCGGTCCGCAAGCTCTACACCGAGGCGCTTGTCGGCCGCGGTGATATCACCATGGAAGAAGCCGAGCAGGCCTTGGCCGACTATCGCTCCCAGCTGGAGAGTAATTTCGCCGAGGTCAAGGGAGCCAGCAGCAGCGATCCGTCCTACACGCGGGCACCGGATTATCCCGTTAAACCTGAGGCGCCGGCATCGGGTGTCATGACCGCGGTTACTCCCGAGACGCTTAAGACGATCGCCGATTCATATACCAATATGCCCGATGGCTTTACCGTGCATTCCAAGGTGCTGCCGCAGTTGCAGCGGCGCGCGGCTTCCATTACCGCCGGCCCCATCGATTGGGGCACCGGCGAGATCATTGCCATGGGCTCACTGCTGATGGACGGACGTCCGGTCCGATTATCGGGCCAGGACACCCGCCGCGGCACCTTCAGTTCACGGTTCGCCGTCCTGATCGATCGCGAAAACGGGAACGAATGGACGCCCTTATCGCATTTGAGCGATGAGCAGGCTAACTTCCATGTCTACGACTCGTTGCTGAGCGAAGGTGCCGCGCTCGGCTTCGAATACGGGTATTCGGCGGCGCGTCCCGAAGCGCTGACGATGTGGGAAGCGCAGTTCGGTGACTTCGTAAACGGTGCGCAGTCCATTATCGATGAGTACATTTCATCTGGTGAAACCAAATGGGGTCAACGCTCCGGCGTCGTGCTGCTATTGCCGCACGGCTATGAAGGGCAGGGCCCCGACCATTCCTCCGGCCGGATTGAACGTTTCCTGCAGCTGTCCTCCGAACGTGCCATGACGTTGGCGCAGCCTTCTACTCCGGCCTCGTACTTCCATCTGCTGCGGACACAAGCTCTTGGTGCCGAACACCGGCCGTTGATCGTGTTCACACCCAAATCGATGTTGCGCAGCAAGGCCGCGGCGTCGGCGCCCGAAGACTTCACGTCGGGCACGTGGGAACCGGTCATCACCGATACCAGCGTGAATCGGGAATCGGTTGAGCGTGTGCTGTTGTGTTCGGGCAAAATCGCATGGGAGCTGTTTTCCGAACGGCAGAAGCGCGAAGAAGGGCAACACCGTACCGCCATCGTGCGCATGGAGCAGCTCTATCCGCGGCCGGTTGACGAGGTCAATGCGGCCATTGCCCAATTTAGCAATGCTCGCGAAGTCCGCTGGGTGCAAGACGAGCCGGCCAATCAGGGTCCGTGGCCTCATATCGCGCTGCACTACAGCGGCGAATTCGACCGCCTGCCGCTCTTGCGCGTGTCGCGGCCGGAGTCCTCCACGACGGCGGTCGGTTCGCACGCCCGCCACGTCGAAGAGCACAATCAACTCATGGACCAGGCCTTCAGCGGGTAAGGACGACTTTACCGAACACGTCGCCGTCGATGACCGATTGCAGGCCGTCGCGGGCCTGCTCCATGGGGATTTCGCGGTCAATGATCGGTCGCACTCCGGTAATGTCCATGAACTGAGCCAGCCCGCGCAGCTCGTCACGCGTCCCCATGGTCGAACCGTGCACGCGCATCTGCAGGAAGAACATGCGCGTCAGTTCGGCCGGAGGGGCGTCACCGGACGTCGCTCCGGCGACGACGATCGTGCCTCCCGGCCGCATCGATCGCACCGAGTGCGCCCAGGTGGCCGCGCCGACGGTCTCGATCACCGCATCGACTTTCTGCGATAGGCGCTGGCCGGGCTCACACACCTCGTGGGCGCCTAATTCCAGCGCTTGACTGCGTTTGGCTTCGTCACGACTTGTGGCGAATACGCGGAAACCGGCGGCACGCGCCAAGCTGATGGCTGCCGTGGCCACCCCTCCCCCGGCGCCTTGGATCAAGACGCTGTCGCCTTGCCGGAGACCGGATTGCGTGAACAGCATGCGGTAGGCGGTAAGCCATGCCGTCGGCAGGCAAGCGGCTTGGGCCATGGACAGGCCCGCGGGCTTGGGCACCACGTTGCGCTTCGGCACGGCGACCTGATCGGCGAAGGTGCCGGCATACCGTTCGGACAACAGCGACCGCTTGGGGTCTAACGTTTCGTCGCCCAGCCAGTGGGGATCACTGATGACGGCGTGAACGAGTACCTCATTGCCGTCTTCATCGAAACCGGCCGCATCGCACCCCAGGGTCATCGGAAGCGCCTCGGAGCTCAACCCGACGCCGCGTAGGCTCCACACATCGTGGTGGTTGATGGAAGCCGCCTTGACGGTGACGGTGGTCCACCCGTCGGGCACATCGGGGCCCGGCTGCTCGCCTACCGTGAGACCGTCTAACGGCGATTCGGGATTGATGGATTCGGCGAAAACGGCAAACATGTGGCTCCTGGCACTGCTCGGGTTGCTATATCTCGACTTCGACTATGGGCGTCTCCAGTCTGCCTGACGTCAATACGGACGTCGCGCTAGGCCCTCGCGTCGAGCCGCGTCGGTCACCGCCTTGGCCACGGTCTGGGCCACTCTCGGGTCGAACGGTGATGGGATCACGTACTCGGCCGCGAGGTCGTCGCCGACCAGCTGCGCGATGGCCGTGGCCGCTGCCCGTTTCATTTCATCGGAAATCTCGGTTGCGCGCACATCGAGCGCACCTCGGAAAATTCCCGGAAACACGAGGACGTTATTGATTTGGTTGGCGAAGTCCGACCGCCCCGTTGCCACCACGCGGGCATATTTGCCGGCGATTTCCGGCGATATTTCCGGATTCGGATTGGCCATGGCGAAGATGATGGCGTCGTCGGCCATCCGGCTCACCGCTTCTTCGGCCACTGACCCGCCGGAGACACCGATGAACACATCGGCATCGGTCAGAGCATCGGCGATAGTCCCCGGACGCGCCCAGTCAGCGGTCTGTTCGGCCAGATGACGTTTGACGCCGGTCAGGTCGGCACGTGACGGGCAGATCACCCCGCGCCGGTCGACAACGCTGATCCGCGTGACGCCGGCCGACCGCAGCAGTGCCTCGATGGCAACGCCGGCGGCCCCGGCCCCCGAGATCACGACCTTCGTTTCGCTCAGCGACCGGTCAGTCAATTCGACCGCGTTGTACAGGGCTGCCAGTGTGACGATCGCGGTGCCGTGTTGATCGTCGTGAAAAACCGGTATGTCCACCCGCTCCATGAGCCGTCGCTCTATATCAAAGCAGCGTGGGCTGGAAATGTCCTCCAGGTTGATGCCGCCGAACGTCGGCGCAAGGCGGGCCAGGGTGTCGACGATCTCGTCGGCATCGGTTGTGCCCAATGCCACCGGGACGGCGTCGATCCCGGCGAATTGCTTGAACAGGACGGCCTTGCCCTCCATCACGGGCATTGCTGCCGCCGGTCCGATATCGCCCAGGCCTAGGACGGCCGTGCCGTCGGTGACCACGGCGACCGTATTGGATACCCACGTGAGGTCGTGTGCGACTTCGGGGTCGGCGGCGATGGCTTCGCATACCCGCGCGACCCCGGGTGTGTACGACTGCGCAAGATCTGCCGCATCTCGCAGCGGGACAGTCGACTCGATCGCCATCTTGCCGCCGCGATGCAGCGCGAAGACGGGATCGTCTGGATCAAAAACACTCACGTATGACTCAAAATCGGTGGCAACCATGCTGGCTTCCTGGGGCGGGAGGGGCCGGCGTGACTCTCGTGGCGTCACGGCCTGATAGCCCTGATTTCTGGGGGGGGTCGCCCGCACTCACCAGTATCTCATACGGATTTGTCGGCGGCGAAGGCCCGGGTGACGGGACGCGCGAACATGCACACCAGAACGACGACCGCGACCACCGCCAACACCGGTGCCAGCCACTGCGGATCGGTATCGCGCACATTCCAGGCCAGCCCCAGCATCACCAACTGGGTAAAAACGATGAGGCCGCGCGTCCATTCACGCAAGCGTAAGAAGTTCCATGCGGCGAACGCCAGAGCGATACCGTATCCGCCCAATAAGAGCGCGCCGACCAGGCCGAGTGCGAACCTGCTGGCGGCGATATTGGTGAGCTCGAGCGCCGCAAAGACGATCAATACCAGCGCTTCGGCCCACACGATAACCGCAATTGCCACCGCCGTCTGCGGTATTGCATTGGAACGGCCCGAGCGGTCCGCATAGTCCGATGACCGGTTGAAGATCACCTATCCAGCATATGGCCGCAAGCAATCATGTGCCCGTGCCGGATATCACGTGACGGATCCAACAATGACAAAAGCGCATAAACCCTTGTGCATGGCCGCAAATCTTGCGAGCATAGTCGATGCAGGTTAGCCGGTAAACACCGGCCCCCGGAGGCGCGTACCAACGGGTACGTCTCGAAGGCACGAAGCTGCATGTACAACATAACTCGGAAGGAGTGTCCGGCATGGACTGGCGTCACCGCGGCGCATGCCTCGACGAAGATCCCGAACTCTTCTTCCCCATCGGTAACACCGGCCCGGCTCTGATTCAGATCGAAGAGGCCAAAATGGTGTGCCAGCGCTGTGATGTTCGCGAACAGTGTCTAGCATGGGCACTGGAAACCGGGCAAGATCACGGTGTGTGGGGAGGTTTGAGCGAGGATGAGCGTCGCGCACTGAAGCGCCGCAACTCCCGGGCTCGTGTCCGCACGGCCTGATAACACCATTCACGCGTGATGACCCCGCACCGCATGTGGTGCGGGGTTTGTGCGTTTAGGATCATAGGTACATGTCGGAAGCGTATTGGCAGTCGGTGCGTAATTCGGGCATGCCCGTGCCCACCGAGCGCCCCATTGCCGATTCGGCGGCTGAACTCATTGCGATGCTCGGCGACAGTCGTCCGCATGTGCGTGATTCGCTCGTATTGCGGATCTTGTCAACCTGGCTCGCCTCAGGTGCTTTTGACCAGTCTTTAGCCGCATTCGGCGATGGCATTCTTCCCGGCCTGGAACGCGGGCTGGGCAGCGACGACGACGATACGGTCTATCGTCGTTCGTACAGCGCATTGCTCCTAGCCCATGTCCTAGGCCGAGACAACACCAGTTACGTATTGGATGAGACGACCGTGATGCGGTGGGGCGATCGCGCGTCGAATTGGCTATTGCACGAACGCGATCATCGTGGATGGACCGGTCGTCAGGGGTGGGCCCACAGCATTGCGCACGGAGCCGATTTCATCGCGGCGATCGGCAGTTCCCGGCATTGCGGCGGACCGGAGCTCAGGGTTCTTCTGGATGTGGTCGCCGACCGTCTGATCGAATCCACACATTATGCCTGGCGCCACGGCGAACACGATCGGCTGGCGTACGCAACGATGACGATTTTGCGCCGCAATCAGGTGGAATGGGATGCCATCGAGACCTGGTCGCAGCGGCTCGGCGCGGCATTGCAACCCTCCCAAACCCGCGGACACAGCGAATGGCCCACCCCGACGGCGGGAAACGTGTCAGGGTTCCTGCGTTCGCTGCAACTTCAGCTGGCCATGGGCGTTCACGATCGCCCGGAGCTGACCGGTGAGAATTCGATCTTGGCAGATCAGCCGACGCATCGCAGCGATATCGTGCTGACGGTACTCGACCAGGTTCGAGCGGGCGATTCCTGGGTCTTTCGCTGACTTATTGTACGATGGGCACACTCGTAGTCGAAAGGACGATCATGAGCAAGCGTGGACGCTTACGCAGGGCACGTCGCAAGAAGAACGCCAATCACGGCAAACGGCCCAATACGTAATCCGGCCGGCCCATCCGGTCACCGGCCGGCCCGAGGCTAGCCTTCGAAGCGCCCCTGGGTCTGCCCTTCAATGTGCCCCTCAGTGTGCCCTTCAATGTGCACAGTGCGGATCGAGTACAACACTCGCTGTCGAAGCGGTTCGGGGGCGCGCTCACGGCAGGATCGCGAGACCAATGATTTGACCAGCACCTCAACATCGTAGGTCTCTAAGCATTCGCCGCAAATCTGCATATGGGCGCGGATTTCGGCGCAGGTAGCCTCGTCGGCTTCCTGATCAAGAAGCAAATACAGCCGCTCAAGCTCTTCACGGCAGTCGCGTTCGCTTGTGGCCCGCTCGTTCGCCCCGTGCTCGTCGTTTCCCGTCATGATTGCTTCCCCGCCGCTTCGACAGTTCCGCCGCGATCACGGGCGTAGTCCGACAACATTTCGCGTAGCATGCGCCGCCCGCGGTGTAATCGCGACATGACCGTCCCGATCGGGGTGTCCATGATGTCGGCGATCTCCTTGTACGGAAAACCCTCGACGTCTGCGAGGTAAACCGCGTATCGGAAATCTTCGGGCAGTTCCTGCAATGCTTCCTTGATATCGGAGTCCGGTAAGCGCTCCAAGGCCTCCATCTCGGCAGACTTGAGTCCGCTCGAAGAATGGGCCGCGGCCGCGGCGATCTGCCAGTCTTCAATATCATCGCTGACCTGTTGGGGCCGGCGCTGCTTCTTGCGGTACGTGTTGATGTACGTATTGGTCAGAATCCGGTACAGCCACGCTTTGAGGTTGGTGCCGGGTTTGAACTGGTGAAACGCCCCGAATGCCTTAGCGTAGGCTTCCTGGACTAGGTCCTCGGCATCCTGCTGGTTGCGCGTCATTCGTAGCGCCGCCGAATACAGTTGGTCTAGGAACGGCAAAGCCTCTGCTTCGAACCGCGCTTGGCGTTCGGCTGGCGTCTCTTCCGCGACGTCGTCAGGAGTCATCACCTGCCACCCTACCGCGTCCGTGGTCTCGGCGCCGCGTTCCAGACAACCGATCATGTCCCACCTCCTATATCGTGGGTCAACCAAGACACCGGGCCGGCTATTCCCGACGCGGTTTTACGCGTTGCCGTCGAGCAGGGTTTAATGTCCCACATGCGATGTGCCCTCGAGTGCGATAGGAATGATGCATGACACTTTTGCGTGCAGTTGCCCGTCCGATGCTCGCCTCCATGTTCATGTACGGGGGCGCGGACACGTTCCGCAATGCCGAGTCCAAATCCGTTGCGGCACAGGAAAGCGCGGATCTGATCGCTAAAACCACCGGTCGTCACATCGAGCCGGCGGATTTGGTCCGCGTCACCGGTGCCGTGCAGGTTGTCGCCGGCGCGGCCCTGGCCACCGGCCGTTTTCCCCGACTGGCCGCGCTAACGCTGGCCGGCACGCTGGGACCGGTCACGGTTGCCGGCCACCGCTTCTGGAATGAATCCGAACCTGCCGTAAGACGTCAAAAGATGGTTCATTTCCTGAAAAATACGTCCATGGCCGGCGGCCTGTTGATGGCCACTTTGGACCCCGAGCCCAAAAAACGCATGCTTGGCCGGAGAACGAAAGATAAATCCGCCAGGGGCAAGGGCAAGGCGGCCAAGAAACGCGATAAGCGTCGCAATTGACCGAGTTCTGGGCCGCGCCGACGCGGTTGATTCCCCTTCGTGCCGAGACGAAGCTCCCGGGCTCCAAATCGCTGACGAACCGCGAACTCATGCTGTCGGCCCTGGCCCGCGAGGAGTCACTGCTGCACCGCCCGCTGCGCGCCCGCGACACTCAACTGATGACCGCCGCCGTGCAGGCATTGGGCACGCAGATTATTGCCGAAAGAAGCAGCTGGCGAATCACGCCGGGACGGCTGCACGCGCACAATGCGGTCACCGTCGATTGCGGGCTGGCCGGCACCGTCATGCGGTTCGTTCCGCTGCTGGCGGCGCTCAATCAGACCGACGCAACGTTTGACGGCGACGCGGCGGCTCGTGCGCGGCCGATGGCCGAAACCATTGCGGCGTTGCGCTCCCTGAACGTGGAGGTCACTGACCAGGGCCGCGGCGTGCTGCCGTTTACCGTTCACGGCACCGGGTCGGTGGATGGCGGCCGCCTCCAGATCGATTCGGCAGCCTCCAGTCAGTTCATTTCAGCGCTCTTACTTGCCGCACCTGCGTTCACCCGGGGCCTCACGCTGACGCACACAGGGGACAGTCTTCCGTCACTGACGCATATCGCCATGACGGTTTCGCGGCTGCGAAACCGCGGAGTGGACGTTGACGATAGCGAGCCCGGCCGATGGCAGGTGGCTCCCGGTCCGATTGCCGGCGCTGAAGTCGACATCGAACCCGATCTGTCGAACGCCGGTCCGTTCATAGCGGCGGCGCTCGTCACGGGCGGGTCCATGTGTATCCATCATTGGCCGCGTGAGACCGACCAGCCCGGCAGGCTATGGACGTCGATCATCGAACAGTTCGGCGGCACATTCCAGCGCGACGGCAGCGCGATCACTTTCTATGCCGGGCGGCAGCTGTCGGGCGTCGATCTCGACCTGCAGAACGCCGGTGAACTTACCCCGGTGGTCACAGCAATCGCCGCGCTAGCGGCAACGCCGTCCCGGCTACGCGGAATCGGCCATCTGCGCGGCCATGAGACCGATCGGCTCGACGCGCTCACAACCCAGATCAACAAGATGGGCGGACGCGTCACGCAAAGCGATGACGGTTTGCGTATTGAGCCGGCGCCCCTGCACGGCACGGTCTTCCATACCTATGAAGATCACCGCATGGCCCATGCCGCCGCCGTGCTCGGATTGCGCGTACCCGATGTTCAGGTCGAAAACATTGAGACCACCTCGAAAACCTATCCGGGGTTTGCGCCGGCTTGGGAGCTGTTAACCCGACCGTGAAAGACGACGAGCACGCCGCGTTTGAGCGGCCCCGTGGTCGCAGCCGCCCTCGCACGAAGATCAGACCGCGCTACGAGGACGCGCCCCAAGGCATGGTCGTCGGCGTCGACCGCGGACGTTACACGGTCGCGTTCGACACGCGCATCGTCACCGCCGTAAAGGCGCGCATCCTGGGACGACACGCCGTCGTGGCCGGTGATTACGTCCGGGTGATGGGCGATGTCAGTGGTCAGGACGGCACGCTGGCGCGGATCGTTGACGTCGCCGAACGCACAACGCAATTGCGTCGTACCGCCGATGACGATGACCCGTACGAGCGGATCATTATTGCCAATGCCGACCGCATGATGATAGTTGCGGCCCTAGCCGATCCGCCGCCGCGACTCGGACTCATCGATCGGTGCCTGGCTGCGGCATTGGCCGCCCGGATCGATGCGCTTGTCGTGTTGACAAAAACCGATCTCGCCGCACCTGACGATATGTTGTCACACCTGGAACCACTGCACGTGCCGGTGTTGACGATGCAGCACGGCCACACACCGGATGACGTGCATGCGGCGGTTGCCGGCCGAATCAGCGTGCTGGTGGGACACAGCGGCGTCGGGAAATCGACGTTGATGAATGCGCTCGTGCCCGATTCACAGCGGACGACCGGTGCGGTGAATCCCACCAGCGGTCGCGGCCGGCACACCACAACGGCGGTACAGGGGCGCATGCTTCCCGGCGGAGGGTGGATTTTCGACACGCCCGGTGTGCGTTCATTCGGGCTCGCTCACGTCTCGGCCGAGCAGATCGTCGACTCATTCGAAGATCTAAGTCCGCTCACGTCATATTGCCCGCGCGGCTGCACGCATCTGGAATCCGAGCCCGAGTGCGCGCTAGACACGGCGGTACGCGCCGGCACGATCGCTCCGGAACGGGTCGCAGGACTACGCCGCCTATTGGCCGGCAAGTACGAGCGATCCTAATGCTGGGTCAACCGGATACTGGGTCAACCGGATACTGGGTCAACCGGATACTGGGTCAACCGGATGCGGGCCGGGCACATAGCACTCGTACCCTATGAGCATGGCACACTCCTTTCACGATGATCTGCGGCTGGCGCATGTCTTGGCCGATAACGCCGATAATTTATCGATGGAGCGTTTCGGTGCGGTTGACCTACAAGTGTCCACTAAACCGGACATGACATATGTGACCGAAGCCGACCGTGATGTAGAAGATGCGCTGCGCCGAACCTTGCAGGGTGCGCGGACCCGCGATGAAGTGCTCGGCGAAGAAGGCGGCGTCGAAAGCGGCACTTCGGGGCGGCGCTGGATCATCGACCCGATAGACGGAACCTCGAATTTTGTTCGTGGCGTGCCGGTGTGGGCAACGCTCATCGCATTGGAGCACGACGGCCAGATTGTCGCTTCGTGCGTATCGGCGCCTGCCTTAGGGCGCCGCTGGTGGGCCTGTCTGGGCGGAGGCGCCTTCACCGGCAAATCGTTGATGAACGCCCGGGAATGCCGCGTATCGCAGATATCGGAGTTAGATCATGCCTCGTTGTCATTCTCATCCCTGGGCGGCTGGGAGGAAATCGGCAAGCTCAACGATCTGATTGCGCTGACCCGGCGGTGCTGGCGCACGCGAGCATTCGGCGATTTTTGGTCCTACATGATGGTGGCCGAAGGCGGCGTCGACGTCGCCGCCGAACCCGAATTGAACCTATGGGATATGGCGGCCTGCGATTTGATTGTTCGTGAGGCAGGCGGCAGATTCACCAGCCTGGCCGGACGCGCCGGACCGTGGGGTGCCAACGCCATCGCCACCAACGGACGCCTACACGATGCGGCCATGGCGTACCTGGGACACTTCCCCGATGACGAGACCATCGATGATCCCGGATGGCAGGATGAGCCGGAGAACGTCGTGTCGCTACGCCGCCAGGACGAGGATCAGCGCGGCAACCGGCGCATCTAATTCGGTCGCCAAATTCGGCGGTACCAGATATTCTCGGCTGCAACCGACATCATGCCGGTACCTCCAGCAGAAAGGTGAGGCCATGCTGGTACAAGACATCCTCAAATCCAAAGCGTCCGGCGCCGTACACACGATTACGCCGTCCGCGACGGTGACCGAGCTATTAGATGCATTCGCCGAACACAATATCGGTGCATTGGTTGTCAGCACCGATGGTGTCTCACTGCAGGGCATCGTTTCCGAGCGCGATGTCGTACGCAAACTACGCAACGTCGAGCAGCCCGGAACGGCAACCGTAGAGGCGATTATGTCGACCAAGGTGGAAACATGCGCTCCTGACGATCCACTCGATAAATTGGCTGCGCTCATGACCGAGCGACGTGTCCGTCACATCCCGGTGCTGCAGGACGGCAGCCTCGTCGGAGTGGTCAGTATCGGTGACGCCGTCAAAGCCCGTATGGATCAGTTGCAGTTTGAACGTGACCAATTGCACTCCTATGTGTCGGGTAGCTGACCCGGCATGTGGCATCGGATAGCCGAATGATTTCATAGGCTGCGTGAGTGCATCTCGTGGTACAGGAAGGACCATGATGGCTGAACCGCAGGTCATCGAGCACCAGGACCGGTTCGAACTTCAAGTTGACGGTGATGTCGCCGGTTCTGTCTCATTTCGCGATTGGGATAACCAGCGGATCTTCATCCACACCGAAATCGGCTCTGAATGGGGCGGCAGGGGGCTTGGTTCGACCTTGCTCAAGGGCGCCTTGCAAAGCACGCTTGCAGCGGGCAAGCGCATTGTGCCCGTCTGTGATTTCGTGGCGGGTTACGTCGACCGGCATGAGGAGTACACCGACTACACCGACAAGGTGACCACGGAGGTCACACGGTGGTTGCGCGGCGTGAAGCGCTAGACATCACGAGCGCATAACCGCCTGGCGGCGGCAACCACGTCCTCTTCGCCGATCAATACCAGATTGGCTGCCGGCCCGGTGGGTATGAAGCTATCGCGGCTGGCAACGCGCGCGATATGTGCCGGACCACATACGTCAGCCACGGTCGCGATCACCGATTCGGCGACTCCGCCGCTGAAGCGGGATTCGTCCACCACAAGGATGCGATCACACGTGCGTAAAATTTCGAGCAGATCATCGACGGGCAGCGGCGTAAGCCACTGCAGGTCGATGACGCTGGCTGCGATTCCGTCCTCGTTCCACAGTCGTTGAGCCGCCCGCAAGCTCATGTCGACGCCGTTGCCGTACGTCACCAGCGCCAAATCCGTGCCGGTCCCCCACCTGTTGAGCTGACCGTATGGGATGACCTGGCTTATCTCACCGGCCAAGTCCCGGCGGTGATATAACGCGATCGGTTCACAGACGACAACCACATGGCCGGCGTGTGCCAGCTCGATGGCGTTGCGTAAAAGGCGAGCAGCCGTTGCCGGATGGCTCGGCACGGCCACGCTTATTCCGGGAATATCGCGCAGCGCGGCGATCGAGTTGTCGTTATGGAAGTGCCCGCCGAATCCCCGTTGATATGCAAATGAGGCGATGCGCACCACCATGCCGTTGCTGTACTGACCGTTGGAGAAAAACGGCAGTGTTGCGGCTTCGCCGCGAAGCTGATCGGCGGCATTGTGCACATACGCTAAGTACTGGATTTCGCAGATCGGCAGAAATCCGGCAAGTGATGCGCCGAGCGCCGTTCCTAGGATCGCTTGCTCATCTAGAACGCTGTCGAATACCCGCAGCCGGCCGTGTCGCCTCTGCAGACCGCCGGTCACTCCGTAGACGCCTCCCTTGACGGCCACGTCTTGCCCGAACACGAGCGTGTTGTCACGGGTGGCCAGCGTGTCGTCGAGAACGGCATTGATCGTTTGGGCCAACGTTGAGCCGGCCGCATCCGGCGGGTCCGGAGCGGGCTCGGCAGACCGGCGGCGGATGGGCGCCATGACCTCCTCAGCGGTATCCAGCCGTCGCGTGCCGATATACGAATCGGCCGTGCTGCCGACCTCCCGCATAATCTGACTATCAAGCTCTAGGATCTGCTCACCGCTCAGCACACCCGCACCTACCAGTGCACGGGCGGTCGCCAAGACCGGATCGTGGGCCAAATCGGCCTCGATGCTGCGATGTGAACGATATGCGACTTCGGCGTCCGATCCCGCATGCCCGCCCAAACGTACGCACCGCATGTGCAGCACGGCCGGACGGCGGCTTTCTCGTATCCGCTCGGCCAGGTCATCGCATGTCTTGAGCAGAGACTGCGGCTGTGCGCTGTCGGCGGCAGCGTACTCAATGGGATCATGGCCTTGAAGCGTGTTCGCAACCCATCCATCGGGGGTCGGAGTGCTGATACCCCAGCCATTGTCTTCGCATACCAGCATCAACGGCAGGTCGATCCCCGAGTACGCCAGCCACGCCGCCGTGTTGAGGGCACCGGCAGACGTGGAATGATTGACCGAAGCATCCCCCACACTGGCCACCACGACGGCATCACGGGGCCACGGAGTGTCGTAACCGAGCCGCGCGGCACGTCCCAACGCGAATGCTAGGCCCACCGCGCGGGGCAGATGCGAAGCGATCGTGGACGTCTGCGGGATGATCGATAGCGCCCGATTGCCGATAACCTTATGGCGTCCCCCGGAAATCTGGTCCGATCGCGATGCGGTCAAAGACGCGATAATTTCGCCGCACGGATCGCTGCCGGGCACTTGAGCCGCACGCGCGCAATAGAATGCGCCCGATCGGTAGTGCAGCAATGCCGGATCAGTGTCACGCAGCGCCATCGCCACGGCCGCATTGCCCTCGTGCCCGGACGAACCGATCGTGTAAAACCCCTCACCGCGCGACTGCAGCCAGCCGGCCGCGGCATCCAGATGTCGGCTGCGCAACTGGGCGTCTAGCAAGCGTTTCAGCCGGGAGGAATCGCTCACCGGCGCGGTTCCAGGCGCGAGCCGGCCGATCGCATCTATGAGATGCTGGTGTACGCGATCGTTCATGTCCACACCGTAACGCTCGCGATGGGTGCGTTCTGAGCCGCTGACCTCACGTCAAACGGTTCGCGGTACTGTGCCGGTATTGGCCGTCGCACGTCATGTTGGAGGTCGTTGATGCCCGCCGAGCGCCAGATGCCCACCGCCGAGTCCGACGACCTCATCGCGCTGACGCGGCAAATCGTCGAAAAAGAGTTACGGCCGCGTGTCGACGCCGCTGAACGCAGCGGCACGTTCCCCCGGGATGTGTTCA